>JAEEGH010009171.1_pt1 | contig 23157 bp, 17 predicted proteins | sample 9134181 | NCBI WGS metagenome assembly JAEEGH01 (sample SAMN16246544, study PRJNA631951) | gut metagenome | biome: gut microbiome; feature: rumen; material: DP-attached | host: Bos | place: Iran: Karaj | collected 2018-10
TGAAGGGCATCGAATCCAACAGCGAGGTGTTGTTCTACAACGTGCTTGGCATGATGGTGAAGACGGTCAACGCCAACGCCGAGCAGGAGATCAACGTGAGCGACCTCGCGGTGGGTGTCTACACCGTCCGTTGTGGTCATCAGGTGCTCCGCTTCGTGAAAGAATAAGAGCTTTTTTCTCGGAAAATAAAAACGGGCGGACTTGAAATCCGCCCGTTTTTTTGTTGCAAAAAACAAATAGAATTGGTAAGTTTGCAGTTCATAAAGGAGAACAATCGTAAACTAATGTATAATTTAATTCTTTTGTTATGAAAAAACTGTTACTTTTTGTTTTGGCCATTTTGGCAACAGCCGGAATGACGGTAGCCCAGGATGTGTATACCGCGGGTTACAAGGCCAACAGCAGTGGCACAAACAATGCCGCAGTCTACAAAAACGGTGAGCTGTTGTACGAATCGGCGCCTAATTCTGCACCCTACTCAAGAGAATCAACGGATGTGGTCTATCGCAACGGAGACGTCTATTGGGTGGTGAACTGCCTGCAAGACGGTAATTACTCTTGGGCGGATATTCGCAAAAACGGAGATGTCTATCTGGATTCGCCTACAGGTGAAGGCCGTCACATCAACGCCATGGCGCTCTCTCCCGGTGGTTTTCTTTATTCTGCTGGTTGCATGACTATTGATGGCGTACGAACCGCTGTGTTTTGGTTGGAGGACGAGCCGAACCCGGATTTCGTCTTGGGAGACCACGTCTATCCTAGCGAGGCCACTGCCATCACAAGTGCGGTACTCGATGGCGGCACTTGGACCATCTCGGCAGGCTATCAGTACACCTCCTCCTCAGCATATAAGGGCGTCGTTTGGAAGGCGGGCAGCGTCCTTTATGATTTGGGACCCAATGTTAATCCGCGAGGCATCGCCGTCTATGATGGCGATTGTTATACCGTGGCTAATGTTGAAGATGGTAAAGGATATACTGCCAAGGTGTTCAAAAACGGCTCTGTGTTGTACGATTTCTCCACAAGTAATTCCCGTGGCTTCGACATCAGTGTCGATGCCGGCGATGTTTACGTCTGCGGATGGGAGGGTTCAAACCTTAATGTTTGGAAAAACGGGACAGAGCTTTATGCCTTCCAAGCTGGTGGCACTTTACGTGCTGTGACCGCCAATAGCACGGGCGTTTACTATGCGGGCAAGGCCGGAGGTGTAGGAAAGATATGGAAAGACGGAGAGTTGCTCTACGCCCCGTCCGACTGTGAGTACATCTACGGCATGCATGTCAACCAGCCCGTTTGTGAGGATGGCGACATCCGCTCATTGCCTTTCTTTGAAGGCTTCGAGAACGGCGAGACCAGCTGGGAATGCTGGACTAAAACCGATGAAGGCAATAATTCGGGCACCTGTTACCGTCCGTTCTGGACAAGGAGCGGCACCAATCCCGAAGATGTAACGCCTTACTCGGGCAATCACTGCGCCTTGCATGGATGGGGAGCAAACGCCCAGGAAGGCTGGCTGATCAGCCCTCGACTCTTCCTGCAACCCGGACGTGACTATACGAGCCTGTCGTTCATGTCGTATGAGGCATGGCCAGGCGACTATGGTTATGAAGGCGTGTGGATCTCCACCACCAGTAACGACCCGAGCGCTTTCACCGAAGTCTGGTCGCAAGACAGTCCCTCAGATTCATGGAAAGAAGTGGAGATCGACCTCTCCGCCTATCAAGGACAGGCCGTGTATCTCGCGTTCAAATATACGGGAACCGATGGCCACCTCTGGTTCATCGACGATGTGAGCGTGGTAGAATCCTGGATGCCATGCTCTGTTAATGAAGTCCCCTACACCTACGACTTCGACAACTGGGATCCCACCAGCACATGCTGGTATATCCTCGACAGCGACATGAGCGGCGGACAGAGAAACTGGCAGTTCAGTTCCAGCTATGGCTGCGCCTACCATCCGTGGGGACAAACGGGCATGCCACAGGAAGGCTGGCTGTTCAGCAGTTACCTCAACCTGCCAGCAGGAGGGAACTACACCTTGACATTCAACAGCATGAACTCTTCCAGTGGCGCTGACATGAGAAACAGCGTGTGGATCGCCATAGACCCTGATGTATATGACAATCCCAATCCCTCCGACTTCAACGAGATTTGGGTGGAGTCCAGCTATAACGGCTCATGGGCTGAGCGCTCGATCGACCTCACCGCGTACGCGGGCCACGTCGTGAGCATCGCCTTCAAATACGAGGGCACCTATGCCCATGCCTGGTATGTCGACGACTTCTCCATCACCGCCGGAGTGGCGCAATACAACATCAACGTTGAGGCGAACAACGCGGCATGGGGTACGGTGACGGGCGGCGGCACCTACGAGCAGGGCGAGACGGTGACCATCACGGCCACCCCGAACAGCGGCTATGTGTTCCTGAAATGGATCAAGGACGGCTATGAGGTCTATACAGGGGAGAGCTACACCTTCACGGTGACCGAGAACGCGACGTTCACGGCCGTTTTCGGCGAGCCTGCGGTGACCTACTTCGACATCACCACGAACGCCAACCCGGCGGCAGGCGGCACGGTGACGGGCGACGGCACCTACGCCCAAGGGACGGAGGTGACGCTGGTGGCGACGGCGAACACGGGCTGGCACTTTGTGCGTTGGCAGGACGACAACACTGACAATCCGCGGACGATCACGGTGAACGCGACTGAGACCTACACGGCCTACTTCGAGGCGGACATCTACGCCATCGTGGTGACGGCCAGTCCCGAGGAGGGCGGCAACGTCACGGGCGGCGGCACGTATCCCTACGGATCGGTGGTGGCGCTGAACGCCATCCCGAAGGCGGACTACGAGTTCCTGAACTGGAACGACGGTGTGACCACGGCGGCGCGTAGCGTGACGGTGACCGGCAACGCCACCTACGTGGCGCACTTCGTCAGCACCTCCACCACGGTGTACAGCGTCACGGCCCTTTCGAACGATCCCACCCTTGGCGAGGTGACGGGCGGCGGCACGTATCCTGAAGGCGCCGAAGTGACCCTGACGGCCACGCCGTTCGGCAACGCGGTGTTCACCAAGTGGAACGACGACAACACGGACAACCCGCGGACGATCACGGTGACCGGCAACGCCACCTACACGGCCTACTTCGAGGTGCCGGCGATGTACACCATCACGGTGACGAGCATGAACCCTGAGATGGGGAGCGTGAGCGGCGGCGGCAACTTCCCGATGGGCGCCGAGGTGACGATCCAGGCGAACCCGTTCGGCGGCTACTACTTCGACGGTTGGAGCGACAACAACTACGACAACCCGCGGACGATCACGGTGACGGGCGACGCGACCTACAGCGCCAAGTTCTCGGCGCAGCAGTCGCAGACGTTCGCGCTGACGACGACGTGCAACCCGATGCACGGATACGTGGACGGCAGCGGCAACTATCCCGCGGGCACCGAGGTGACGGTGACTGCCGTTGCATACGAGGGCTATGAGTTCGACCACTGGAACGACAACGAGACGCAGAACCCGCGCACGGTGACGGTCAACAGCAACATGACGCTGGTGGCGTTCTTCAAGGCCACGGGTGTGGGCGAGAACGGCGAGCCAGAGGTGAGCCTGTATCCTAACCCGGCGAAGGAGAGCGTCCGCCTGAAGGGCATCGAAGCCAACAGCGAGGTGGTGTTCTACAACGTGCTTGGCATGATGGTGAAGACGGTCAACGCCAACGCCGAGCAGGAGATCAACGTGAGCGACCTCGCGGCGGGTGTCTACACCGTCCGCTGCGGCCATCAGGTGCTCCGCTTTGTGAAGGAATAAAGATTGTTTAACCATAGGGCCGCCAGAAGGCGGCCCTACCAATTTATTTAAAAAAATGATTGTATACGTTAACGACACACCCGTAAAGACCTACTACGGTGCAAAAGTGAAATCAGCCGTCATGGCCTATTTCAGAGACCAAAACATCCCCGTCAAAACCGTTGTCAAAGAGGTGAGAGACGCCTATGGCAACCTTATCGACTTAAGCGGTTCCATTCGCGCCAACTCAAAAATCTATATCAAACTATGAAAAAATGCTTATTAATAGCCTTGGCCGCCTTGTTTGCTTTGGCAGGCTGCCAGCCTAAGGAGACTAAGCTGTATGTCGCCTCCATCAACGACATGCACGCCAATATCGACAACTTCCCGAAACTGGCCTATGTGCTCGACAGCCTTCGCGCAGAGCATCCTGATTTACTGCTCTTCTCGGCGGGTGATAACCGCTCGGGCAATCCCATCAACGACCGTTACAGCGAACCAGCCCGTCCGATGTACGAGTTGATGAACGCTGTGGGATTCAACCTCACCACCTTCGGCAACCATGAGTGGGATTCGGGCATCGAAGCCCTCCGTAACGTTATGAATGTGGCCAATTTCCCCTTCGTGTGTGCCAATGTCACCTTCGAAGATAGCCTTAACATTCCCGTCACTCCCTATGTCGTCATCGAGCAAAACGGCCTGAAAATCGGCGTCATCGGTGCCATCCAGTTGGGATTGAACGGACTTCCCGACTTCCATCCCAACAAAGCCGGCGGTAGCCACTTCCGCCCCATCGAAGAAGTGCTTCCTGAATACATGCACCTCCGCGACGAATGCAACGCCCTCTTCCTGGTGTCGCACCTGGGCTTTGAGGACGACATGGAACTGGCTGAGAAGTTCCCGCAGTTTGATGCCATCTTCGGCGGTCATACCCATACCCTCACCAACGACAACACCTTGTCGAACGGCGTCCTGGTCACCCAAGCCATGAACAGGGTGAAGTATCTCACACTGTCTACTTTCACCTTCGACAAAAACGGCAAGATGATCGCCAAGGAAAGCCATAACATCCCCGTCAATACCGAGCAGAATACCAATGCCAACATTCAGGCCATGGTTGACGAGTTCAACAACAACGACGTGTTCGCCCAAGTGATGGGATACAACGATGCCGCCATTGAGGATTGCTATGAGTGCTTGGGCTGCCTGATGGCTGATGCCGACCTGGAGCTGGCTGAGGCTGACATGGCATTCCAAAACTACGGTGGCGTGCGTTTCGACACCCTCGGCGTCCGCCCCATCATCCTGAAAGACCTCTTCTCGCTCGATCCGTTCGATAACGAACTGGTGATCTTCAACATGACGGGTCAGGAGATCGTCGATTTCCTCGGCGTGTCGTTCTTTACCGATGGTGGCCCCAACTATTGTTCGGGCTGCACCTACACCTATACGGTCGATGACGAAGGCAAGATGAAAGACTGCAAGGTGAAACTCGCCAATGGCAAGCCCCTTGACCTGAAGGCCACCTACAAAGTGGTGATGAACAGCTACATGTCCGCAGCCTTCGATTTCCAACATGAAGATCCAGGCACTTCGCTGTTCCGCACCTCCAATGAGGCTCTGACAGAATACCTGGCCAAACACCAGCACGTCAATTATGCTGGAATGACGAGAGCCGTTGAGAAATAATTGTTTTTGGAACGGTATTTGCTTTTAACAGGAATCGACGTTTAACCCTTAAAAACAAAGCATCATGAAAACCAAGAAATTCTTAATGACTTCCCTGTTAGTGATGGGGATGATCATCGCGAAAGCAGCGAACGGCTATCCGCCAGAATTGGTCTTGGTCTCACAACCAGTGCTGACCTATAACGCCAATTCGGTCACCATTTACTATGACATCCAGAATATCGGAGATTACACTTATCGTGGCGATCTCTGCATCTATCTCGATCCCGATAACGGCTATTGCTACGCTTCAGAATACATGAAGATCTGCGCAGGCAGCATCAGAAGGGTTGCAGTCACCATCCCTGCCTACCGTCCAAATCCCTCCGTGCTTTACACGGTGATGCCCTACTACGAACTGTACGACGAGCTCTATAGCTTCACCACTTTCGAATACTTCGAGCCCGTACGCTTCTGCTGGTATGGCTATCGCAATGAGCCTTGGGTGGTCATCCACGTCGGACCTCGTCCGCGTTACTACCACCGTCCCGGTGAATACCGTTACTACTATGACGGTTATCGTCCGATGCTGCCTCCTCCGCCTCCTGGCGGTTGGGGTCCCGGAGGTCCACATTACATTGTCATGGATCCGCACCACCACACCTATGCCCATCACCACCACTATGGTGGCTATCCGGCCAACTATCACCCCAGTGGTTCCACTCCGGGTTACAACCCGCCAGAGTCAGGCGACCATGGTAACTCAGGAGCCGCAGTGGTCAAGCCCAACGGAAGCAACACTTCCGGAAGCATGAGCACCAATAGCTCCGGAAACAACAGCGGTAACAATTCAAGTGCAACCATCAACAACAATGGTGGTGCCACCACCCGCCCCAACACCAACGCCAACACCTCCGGTAACAGCGGTAGCACCACTCGTCCGAGCTCCAACAGTTCGAACAACAGCGGCAGCACCACTCGTCCGAGCTCCAACAGCTCGAACAACAACAGCTCCACTGTTCGCCCGAACACTAACAGTTCAAGCAACAGCAACTCCACCGTTCGCCCGAACACCAGCAGTTCCAACAGTTCCAGCAGCGGTCGTACTGGCAATAGCTCCGGCAGCTCAAGCTCCTCAACGAGAAACGCCAGCTCATCGAGCAACAGCCGCTCCAACAACTCTGGCACCAGCAGCTCATCGAACAACAACTCTTCCAGCAGAGGTTCGTCAAGCAGCAACTCTTCCAGCTCCTCAAGAGGTTCAGGCTCAACAGGAGGAAGAAGGTAACACAGAAAACATTAACCAACGTAGAGACGGCCCAAGCGCCGTCTCTACCTAATTTTTAGTACTTATGAGAAAATATTCTACCCTGTTATTATCCATCATTTTTTTGACCGTCTTCTCCGGCTGCGGTTCAATGCTTAGGACTTCGGTCAACAATACCATCAGAAACTCCATCAACAACAGCACGGCTTTTTCTGAGAAATATGTTGTCAACTCCATTCCCAAGACGTATAATGAGTTTGAGGCAATGTATTATGAACTGGCCAAAACACCTGATGGCTGCGTGGTTCTCGAATTGCTCGCCATGGAGATGTACCGCACCAACAACAGTGCTGGCGTGAGAGCCTTGAAACTTGTCAACACCGAGACCAACTACAACACCATGATGCGCCGTCTGCCCGAGATTTTCCGCGAAGGCGACAGCTACGCGCGCCCATACCTTGTGGCCTCGTACATGGAAGGTGCCGAACCTGAGAACGGTTACAATCCCGACAAACCCTATGTGATTCGTGTACAACCCAACCGCGGTCAGCCTTCACAGTATTCCGAGATGATGCAAGGTACCACCTATCCGATGAAGGTGTATTGCTATGGCGCCGACACGCATTGGCGTCCTGTGACGGTGATCATGCTCGATGGCGATGAGTATTACAAGATGCACGAATGCTCTTCTGTCACTTTGCAATGCAAGGAGATCAAGCGTACCCAGACTTTCAACGGACTTGAATAAGCCCTATGGTTGAGAGGATTATCAATTCCGTAAATGGATGGGTGTGGAGTCCCGCCCTTGTGGTGCTTTGTTTGGCGGCGGGACTCTACTTCTCGTTTGGTACGCGTTTCGTACAAGTGCGCCGTTTCGGAGAGATGGCGCGTTTGCTTTTTTCGACCGACAAAAAGCAAAAGACTGGAATCACCTCGTTTCAAGCCTTTGCCATGGCCCTCTCGGGTCGTGTGGGTACAGGCAACATCGTTGGGGTGGCCACCGCCATAGGCTATGGTGGTCCCGGTGCCATCGTGTGGATGTGGATCATCGCCTTTCTCGGCGCCGGTTCGGCATTTGCCGAGGCTACGCTGGCCCAGATATATAAAGAAAACCATAAAGGAGAATACCGTGGCGGTCCAGCGTATTACATCGAGAAAGGGCTGAACGCCCGATGGCTTGGCGTGGTGTTCGCCGTTTGCGCTGTAGTGGCGTGCGGTGTGTTCCTGCCTCCGGTACAAGCCAATGGAATAGCCACCTCGTTCGCCAACACCCTCAGCGTGAATCATGCTTGGATAGGAGTGGCTGTCGCCCTGTTGATAGGTTTTGTGGTCATCGGCGGGGTGAAGCGTATCGCCAGCGTGGCTCAGATCGTAGCTCCGTTCATGGCAGTAATATATATTATACTATCGCTCGTTATCCTGATAGTCCATGCCTCGGAAGTGCCCGCCGTGTTTGGCGACATGGTCCGAAGCGCTTTCGGTATGAACGAGGTACTGGGTGGCATCTTGGGAAGCACCATCGCCTGGGGTGTCAAGAGAGGCATCTATTCGAACGAGGCCGGTCAAGGTACCGCTCCCATCGTGGCTGCTGCAGCCAAGGTGACGCATCCCGTGAAACAAGGTCTGGTACAGGCATTCTCGGTATATGTCGACACACTTCTGGTGTGTACCGCCACCGCAGTGATGATCCTGGCCTGCAAGACCTACAACGTGTTCGGTGCTGATGGAAGCCTGCTTTACACATCGACAGTGGCACAACTGGGTGAACCTGACGTCTCCTACACGACGGCAGCCATCAACACGCTGTTGGGTGCGAAAATCGGAGGTCTGGTCGTGTCGATAGCCCTGTTTTTCTTCGCCTTCACCACCATCATGGCGTATTACTACTATGCCGAAACCAATCTGGTGTATCTCTTCGGCAAAGGCCGCAAAGAACATGTGCTGATCTGGGTGCTCCGCGTGCTGCTCATCCTTGCAGTGTTCTATGGCTCTGTCAACAAAGCCAGCATGATATGGTCGCTGGGCGACATCGGAGTGGGTGCCATGGCTTGGATTAACATCGTCGCCATACTGCTGCTCTCGATGATACCTTTCAAGGCACTGAGGTCGTACGAGCGACAGAAAAAGGCAGGAAAAGAACCTGAATTCGATCCCGAAGAATTGAAGATTAAAAATGCGGATTTTTGGAAGAAATAATTCGTATTTTTGCCTCCTCAAACTCTTAATTCTTAATTCTCATGACAGTTAGAACACGCTTCGCTCCTAGCCCTACGGGCTACATGCATATCGGCAACCTTAGAACCGCCTTGTATGCCTATCTTTTTGCCAGGTCACAGAATGGTAAATTCGTGCTCCGTATCGAGGACACCGACCAAAAACGCTATGTGGAGGATGCCACTCGTGTGATTTATGAGACACTCGAGACGGCCAACATCCATCACGACGAAGGTCCGGATGTGGGTGGCGATTACGGCCCGTATGTTCAGAGCGAGCGCAAGGCCATCTATAAGGAATATGCCCTGAAACTCATCGAGAAGGGTGCAGCCTACTATTGCTTCTGCGCCAAAACCGAGGAAGAGACTTCGGAAGACGAAGAACCCAAGGACAACCCATTTGAGAGTACTTGCCACTGCCGTGACTTAAGTCCTGAAGAGGTGCAACGCAACCTCGCCGAGGGTAAGCCTTATGTGATTCGCCAAAGAGTGCCGCATGAGGGCACGACCACCTTCAACGATTTGGTTTACGGTGAAATCACCGTTGAGAACGAGACTCTCGACGACCAGATTCTGCTGAAGAGCGACGGCATGCCGACCTACAACTTTGCCAATGTGGTCGATGACTACCTGATGGGCATCACGCACATCATTCGCGGTAGCGAGTACCTGTCTTCTAATCCGAAGTATATCCTTCTGTACCAAGCTTTTGGATGGGAAGTGCCTTGCTATATCCACCTGCCGCTGATCAATGGCAAGAACCCTGACGGCACGGTGAGCAAGCTCTCGAAAAGGCATGGTGCGGTGAGTTTCCAAGCACTGGTGGAGGAAGGCTATCTGCCAGAGGCCATCATCAACTACATCGCTTTGTTGGGCTGGTCGCCGAAGAATGAGCGTGAGATCTTCAGCATGGACGAACTCTGCGAGGTGTTTTCGGTGGCGGGGCTGCACAAGAGTCCTGCCGTGTTCGACTACCAAAAACTCGACTGGGTCAATGCCCAACACATCCAAGCCATGCCGTTTGAGCAGTTCTCCAAAATCGCTTTCGAATACTCGGGCGTGAAAGGCACCTTCCTGGAGGCCAAGTGGAACAAGCTGGCTTCGCTCTTGCAACTTCGTATTAATAAATTCTCGGAGATTCCTTCGAAGATTCATTTCCTTTACGAAGTCGCGCCATACGACGTGGAGATGTACGTCAACAAGAAGAACAAGTCGACCTTGGAGACTTCGGTCGACATCCTGAAGATTACCATCGATGCGGTTCAACAGATTGAAAGTTGGGACGAGCAGACTTTGAGCGATGCTTTTGCCAAGGTCGCTGCTGACCACAACATCAAGTACGGTCCGCTGATGTGGCCTTCACGTATCGCCATGTCGGGCCTGATGGCCACCCCGGGAGGTTCCACCGATATTATGTATCTGATTGGCAAGGAAGAGACCCTGAAGCGACTTCAAGAAGGTCTGGAATACATCCAGTCAAAACTTGGTTAATTGCTTGTATTTTACTAGATTAATTTGATACTGGACTCGGCTGTCGCTGAGTTCGTCGCTACTGTTTTTGAGCATGGTTTGGGCTTCCAGCAGATCGGAAAGTGACACCAAGCCAGCTTCATAGTAGTCCATGGTTATCTTTAGGTTGGCCTTGGCGTCATAAAAGGCGGTTTGGGCCATGCTGATCCGCAACCAGCTTTGCTCGAGGTTGAACCAGGCTTGGTTGGTCTGCATCTCCATCATCTTGGTGAGATCTTGGCGGTTGTTTTCGGCCATCTCCGCATCGAGGTCGCTCTTCTTCAACTTGTAGGAGGTCTTGTGCCAATCTGTGATGGGCACTTGCAGTACGGCGAAGACCATGGCGTTGGGTTTGCTGTTGTCAAGTATGGTATGGTAGTTGACGCTACCGCCTACCATCAGCGAAGGCAGGGCTTCGCCCAAGGTCATTTTCTTTTTGAGTTTTTCGGCTTGAAGTGAGAGGTCGAGCAGATGTGATTCGTTGCGTTGTGCCACAGCAGTGGAAGCGTCGTGGTAAAAGCTTGTGGGCACGGCTTCCGGCCCCAAGGTGTCGGTGAGTATCATGGTTTGCCAGTCAACACCGATGGTTTGGGCAAGAACCATCTTTAGCAGTGTGATGCCGTCGTTCACTTTTTTGCGGTTCAGCAGGCTCTCGTTTTTCTTCAGGGTTACTTTATATTGGTCGGTGGGCATGGCCAGTCCCGCTTCAATAGCCCCGTTCAGGTCCTTCTCGAGAGTGTCGAGCAACTGGTCGAGTTGGTCGAGGGTGGTGATTTTTTCCTGTAAGGAGACGATTTGCCAATAGAGGCTTTCCGTCTGCAGTTGGATCTCGTCTTCCTTGATTTTGGCTTGGTATTCAGCGGCTTCGATACCTAGTTTGGCCAATTGGTTTCCGTGGTAGATACGGCCTCCGGCGAACACTGGTTCGAGGGCCATGGCGTTAAGGGCAACACCGTTTTTTGCGAAGCTGTATTCTTTTTCCAGTCCTAAAATGGCTCCATATTGTGCATAGAGGTTGTAAAGGGTTTGACGTACCAGTGCGTTGTCGATGTCTTCGATGCCGAAGCTGAGCAGGGGGTTCAGTGCATCGAAGGCCAGGGCTTGCGCCGAAATGGTAGGCAGATAAGCGGTTTGGGCTTCTTTTTTGGTGATGCGGGCTTTCTCAATCTCCAACTGGTTGTTTTTCAAGCCGATGTTGTTCTGCAAAGCCAAGTCAATGCAGTCGTTGACGCTAAGCCGGCGGAGCGTGTCGGTTTCTTGAGCCATAACGCTCAAGTTCAAAAGCAGGACTAATATGAGGAGATGGGTTTTCATGCAGTTTCAGGTTGTTCCTTTTTACTAGATTTACTAGAGCGGAAGATTTGCCAATACATCACGGGCATGACGGCGAGTATGATGACCATGGAGAGCACCACGCCGAAGCAGATGACCACGCCCATGGGCATCCAGAGGGGGTTGCGGGTGATGATCATGGGGATCACACCGAGGGCGGTGGTGGCCGAGGTGAGGAAGATGGGTCTCATGCGTCGGCTGCCGGCTTTCATGGCAGCGTCTTTGGCGGTAAGGCCTTCCTCGGAACGCAGGGTCTCGGCATATTCGTACATTACGATGCCGTTGCGCACGATGATACCGATGAGGCTGACTACACCCAGCACTGAGGTCATGCCGAAGTCAAGGCCGAAGATCCACTCGCCGAAGAAAGCGCCAAACATGCATAGGGCACTGGAGCAGAGGGTCAGCAAGGCCAGGTTGAGCTTCTTGAAATAGACCACCAGGAAAGCCAACAGCACCAGGATGGCAGCGATAAGGCTTTTTAGGATCTGCGGGATTACCATGGTGTTCAGCGAGGAGAGGCCGAAGTAACTGATTTCCACGCCTTCAGGAAGGTTGGGGCGTACTTCGGTATCGATGAAGTTTTCGATTTTCTTCATGCTGGCGGTATGCGACTTCCAGAACTTCATGTCGGCGGCTATGGTGATGCTGTTTTTGCCGTTATGGTGGGTGAGCTGAGCTGGATGCCAGTCGGGGGAAACGTCAGCTATTTGTCGTAGGGGCACGCTGGTGCCGGGGATCATGGTGGGAATCAGTTGGTTTTGAACCGATTCGTAGTCGTTGGGGTCGTAATTCTGTTTCGAGTAAAGCTTCACCGGAATGCTTCTCGAGCCTTCCCAAATGGTTGTGAGTGGCTGACCGTTGAGGGTGGTGGCCAGGTTGAGGGAGAGGATGCCCTTGGTGATCCCAAGGCGGGCGCATTCCTCAGGCTTCATGGTCACTTTGACCGAAGGCAGTTGTTCGTCATAGTCGGTGTGGACCCAGCGCAACTCACTATCGAGGGTGAGCATGTAGTCTTTGATTTGTTGGGCCACGGGAGCGGTTTTTTCATAGTCATCGCCAAAGACTAAGATTGCCACAGGGGTGGAGACTGCCTGGTAGTCGAGTTGGCGGAAACGCACATGGGCTTCAGGGAAATAATAGGAATACAAACCATCCATCTCTTTCAGCAAATCTTCGGTGGCCTGTTTTGATGTGGTGTTGACGATGAGTTGTGAAAGGTTCTGTGCCGGGATGCTGGGCGCGTAGGTCACATGGAAGCGTGGAGCGGTCTCGCCGATGAAAGCGGTGATGGAGGTGATTCGGGGGTCGAGGAGCATCATGTGCTGCAAGGAGTCGCTGATGTGAGAGGTGGCTTCGAGGCTGCTGCCTTCGGGAAGGCGGATCTCCACGGCAAAGCAGTCGCGTTCGGCATTGGGCATCATCTGCACGTTGAGAGCGAGGAACATCAACACACCTAAGGCAATGGAGCCCAGTCCAAGTCCGAGGGTAAAATGTGGGTGTTTGAAACAGTGGCTTTGCATCTTGTCGTAAAGCTGCTGTATGAAGTTGAAGAAACGCTTCTGAACTCGCATGAAGGCGTTGCTTCTGGGTTTGTCGGTCGGCTTGATAAACAGGATCTCCAGCGAGGGGATGACAAGCATGGCGTAAGCCAAAGAACCCATTAATGAGAAGGCGACGGTCCAGGGGAAGAGTTGCACAAAGTCACCCAAAGGTCCCGTGATGATGCGTGTCATCGGGAAAAACATGGTGGCGATGGCGGTGGTGGCGATAAACATTGGCATGAAGAGCTCGCGGGCGCTGGTGGTGGCGGCTTTGAAAGGCTCCATGCCTTGACTCAGCTTGTCGATGTAGCCATCAATGTTGATGATGGAGTCGTCCACGATCATACCGAGAACGACGATGAGGGCGGCCAAAGTCACCGTATTTAACTCTATACCAAAGAGATACATCATCCCGATACTAAATGCGGTGCAAATGGGAAGTCCCGAGCTGGCGATGAGGGCGGTGCGGAAGGGGAAGAGCAGCAGCATGACGGCGATGACCACCACCATGGAGATGAGCAGGTCGCGGAGGAAGGAGTTGACGGAGCGTTGCACCACCTTGGGTTGGTCGGTGATACGGTAGAGGTGAACGCTATCGGGCAGTTGTGCCTTGAATTCGCTGAGTGCTTTTTCCACTTCTCGGCCGTAGGCGACGATGTTAAAGCCTTTGCGCATCTCAACGGAGATGATGATGGCGTCGTGTCCGTTGAAGTTGACAACTTTGGAGGTGGGGGCCAGACGGCGTTCCACGGTGGCCACGTCGCGCAGGCGGACGGTATTGCCCATGGCGTCGGAATAGATGATTTGGTTCTCCAGTTCTTGTTCCGAAACGACGGGGTTTTGGATGTGCAGGGGCATGTCGAAGTCGTCGGTCTCCATCGATCCCGCCGTAGTGAGCAATCCTTGTGAGGCGTATTGAAGCATCAGGCTGTTGGGACTGATGCCATAGAACGACAGTTTTTCTTTGTCGACGATGACTGCAATCTCTTCGGTCTGCTCGCCCATCACACGTACGTTTCCGGTCTGGGGTATCTCACGCAGACGATGGGTGAGGTCGTCGGTGTAATCTCGCATCTCTCGGTAGGTCTTGTCGGCCGACTCCATGGCGATGAGGAGGGAAGAGGTGTTTCCGAAGTCGTCGATGACGGCGATGGCCAGCACCCCTGCGGGGAAGGTTGTGGCCTTGGTTTCGTTGATGCGTTGCCTGATCTTGGTCCAGGCCTTGGAGGTTTCGTCGGAGGCGCTCAGGTCGAGCGTCACATAGACGTAGCAGATACCTTCTTTGGTGATGGAATAGGTGTTTGCGCGATCCACCTCAGGAAGGGTGAACAGCAGTTCCTCGAGGGGTTTGGTGAGTTGTGCCTCCACTTCTTCGGCATTGGCGCCGGGGTATACACCAGCTACGATGCCTTGGGGATATGAGAAGGCGGGGAACTCGTCCTTCTTCATGTCGACGAGGGCATAGATGCCGAAGGCCACCATCACGGCCAACACGATCCACACGATCTTTCGGTGGTTGATGCTACCACTGATAATACCCCTATTTTTCTTTATTCTCATAACAACTCATCTTTCCACTTTTCATTTTCCGCTCACCTTCATTCCCTCGCTGACTTTCTGATAGCCTTCCACGATGACTTGGTCGCCGCCTTTAAGGCCTTCGCTGACGATGACTCCGATACCGGAATAGCCTGAAATCTGAATCATGCGTCGGGTGGCTCTTTCGTTTTCCACCACCCAAACGAACTTGCCGTCCTTATTGATGAGGATGGCGTTGGCAGGGATGATGATCGCGCTGTTGACGTCGGCTTTCAGCATGACTTTGGCTATCATGCCGGAAGCCAGGTCCTTGTCGGGATTGTCAACCAGCACCTTAACCGGATAGCTGTGTGTGAGCAACGATGCTGTCATGCCTTTTTCGGTGACCTGTCCGCTGTAATGGCGGTCGTTCAAGGCAGGGATGACGATTTTCGCAGGGTCGCCGGTGTGGATGGCAGCGATCTCGTTTTCGGGAACGGTTATTTTCACGGACATCTTATCGGTGTTGATGAGGCTGACGACGGGTCGCAGGGGAGGGATGTTCTCGCCGACTTCTACGTTCACTGCGCTGACGGTCCCGCTGAATGGTGCCGTTAAGTCGTTTTCAGCAATCATGGCATAGGCGAGGTCGTAGGCGGCCTGTGCTTTCTCCAGGTTGGCCTCCATCTCTTTCCATTTGATGTCGGGCAGGCTGCCGTTGTCATGCACTTTTTTCAATCGGTTGTAAGCGTCTTGGGCTTGCTCCAGGGTGGCTTGAGCCGAGCGGAGGGAGTTTTCCAATGTGGGAGAGGATACCTTTGCCAAGCGTTGGCCTTTGGTCACGCGGCTGCCTTCTTTTACGTAGATTTGTTCGAGTAATCCGCCATATTTGAAAGCGAGATCGACAGACTGGCCTTCTTCAAGATAGCCAGGGTATGAGTTTTGGATAACGTCCTCGGTGGTGTCGATGTTCATGATTCCGACGGCGATGACCCGCTCCTCGGTGCTTCCGCCGATGAAGCGTTCCTTGAGTTGCTGCGGGTCGGTATTGCCGCAACCGACGAGCAGAAGGAAGGGAAGTGTCAGTAACAGGATTTTTCTCATGGCTTAATTGCGATAGGCGACCATCTTGATGTCTTTATCCTTGATTTTATAGGTGACGGAGCCGATGGTGACGGAACCGTTATAGTTCATGTCGAACACAATCATGTTATCGTCGTACATCTGGCCTGACGCACTCACCGTGATATAGGTGCTGCTTGGCGTTAAGGGAATGTTGATGGAGACGGGCAGGGTGTTGCGTTGGTAGTCGTCAAGGTATATGTTCTTTCCGTCGCAGGTGCCGTTGGTGACCACTACATCGCCGTTAAGGTAGTTGAAGACGACGATGACTTCGTCGTTCTTTTTGTCGGAGACGCAGATGTTGAGTTGTCCGATATCGTTGGACAGGTTGGCGTTGAGAACGGCAGGGATGACAATGTTGCTGCTGTCGATGACAGCTTGGGCTGTGATGGAAAGCTCGCCAGAGGTCTTGAAAGAGTAGTCGCCCGCGAAGAGGTTGACTCCGCTTTTGTGGCATGATGACAAGGCAATCAAACAGCAGATGAGAATGGGGATGAATCTTTTCATGACACACTATTTTTGATGGTGCAAAATTAAGCAAAAACCACGAGGATTGCCCGATAAATTCATATATTTGCAAGCTTTTTTGAATTAATTGGACATAAATAGTTGAAAAGGATATAAAAATGGTCAATCTTTTCACTGGATCAGGCGTAGGTCCAACTATATTGTATTTGGCTATATCTATATTTGTCGGTCTGTTATTGGGCAAGATCAAGATTGCCCATGTCACTTTAGGCATTACATGGGTGCTCTTTGTGGGCATAGCCTTGAGCGCTTTTGGTGTCGCCCTCAATGCGGAGATGTTGCATGTGGTTAAGGAATTCGGATTGATTTTGTTTGTGGTGGCCGTGGGGCTGCAGGTGGGACCGGGTTTTTTCCGCTCGTTCAAGAAAGGTGGTTTGGCGATGAACCTGATGGCTTTGGTGAATGTGGGTTTGGGTGTGCTGATTACGGTAATTATCGCCAAGGTTGCCCAACAGGACTTGGCTGACATGGCGGGTGTTTACACGGGTGCCATCACCAACACTCCAGGTCTTTCGGCGGCACAACAGGCAGTTGGCGACATGGGTATTGAAGGCGGTGCCGAGCGATTGGCGGCGGGCTATGCTGTGGCCTATCCTTTGGCGGTAGTGGGCATGATCGTGAGCTGTATCTTGCTGCGGGTGTTTTGCAAGATTGATTTGAAGAAGGAGCCTGTCGCCGAAAACAACTTGGAACCTGGAGCTGAAAAACAGGCGACTCCGCTTTCGCAACGTCATAAAGTGAATCTGATTCCCATCTTTGTCATCATTGCCTTGGGTGTCATCGTGGGCTCCATTCCGATTCCCGTGGGGATGAAGGCGCCTATCAAACTCGGTTTGGCGGGAGGTCCCTTGGTAGTGGCCATCATTGGGGGTTGGCTGGGTGTGAAGAAAGGGTGGTTTTCCACTGAATTCACCGACAGCCATGGCGTTTGGATGATTCGTGAGGTGGGCATCGCCTTGTTCCTTGCCTGTGTGGGTCTCGGAGCTGGCGGACAGTTTGTTGCCACGGTGCAGGAGCATTATATGTGGGTGGTTTACGGGGTTATCATCACGATGGTTCCGCCTATGTTGGTTACCCTGTTTGGTCGTTTGGTGCTAAAGATGAACTATTACACGCTGATGGGTTTCATTGGAGGTTCGCACACCGATCCTCCTACTTTGGCTTTCGCCAACACTGTGGCTCCCGAAGGTTGCAAGCTCCCCAATATGGGTTATGCTACCGTGTATCCGCTGACGATGTTCCTTAGGATTTTTACGGCACAATTATTGGTTCTAATTGCGGCCTGACTTGAAAATTAACAATTGAAAAATGAATTTGTTACCATGAAAAAATTACTTCTTCTTTTCGCTATCACCTTGGCTTGTGCCGGTGTCTCCTTTGCACAAAACACATTGAACAACCAGGGTGACAACATTGTTGGAACCTATCAAGCCAAACAAGGCGATGATAATTTCAAGGCCAGCATCACAAAACAAGCCGATGGTACTTATAAATGCAAAATGATTTGGCTTGAGCATGATCGTGACGTCAACGGGAACAAGCTACTTGACGAGAAAAACCCCGACAAGAGTCTTCGTTCGGTACCATGCGACCAGATTGTTCTCTTTTCCGGTTTGAAGTATAACGCCAAGGAAAAGCGTTGGGATGGAACCAAGATTTACGATCCTCAGCGAGGCATCAGAGCCAAGTTGCATGCCGAGTTCACCAAGGAAGGGCAACTCAAGCTACGTGGCTCGGTGATGGGCATCGGCGAGAGCGTGTATTGGGATAAGATCAAGTAGTTTTAAGGGCTTACGATCTTCCAAGTCTTCCCCCATTCCAATTATTATTCGTAATGCCTTATTCTGGTATCAATGCCATCGTTCTCCAATAATGTGGAAATGACGCTCACATCTGTTTGGCTGTAATGGTAGGGGAACAGCACTTTGGGCTTGATGATCCTAGCCGCATTGACCAGTTGGTCGACCGTCATGGTGTAGGGCTGGTTGCAGGGTAGGAAGGCGACGTCAATATCGTGGATGTTGGTCATTTCGGGAATATCTTCCGTATCTCCGGCAATATAGATTCTCAACCCATCGAGGATTAGGATGAAGCCGTTGTCTCTTCCTTTAGGGTGGAATTGTTGACGACCTTCGGAGGTGTTGTAGGCGGGGGTGGCCTCCAAGGTGATGTCGTCGGCTAGTTGGAGCACGTCGCCATTAGCCATCACCGTACCATAACCGAGCATTTCGGCGCAGCGTTGGTTGGCGATGAGTTGTGTGTTTTTGTCGGTAAGCAGTTTGATGGCGTTTTCGTCAAGATGGTCATGATGTTCATGGGTGACGAAGATATAATCTGCTTTGGGCATGGCTGTGTAGTCGATGGTCTTTTCGCCAAGTTTGGTGACGGGGTCGATCATGATCACTTTGCCATCGTAATCGATTCGCATGGAGGAGTGGACCAGGGAGTGGATCTTGACCGTTTTCCCGTTTTTGGTGTTGAAGTTGTCGACTTCGTAGGTTTGTTGACCGCAGGCAGCGAAGCATAGCAGGGTAAGTAAACTGGTGATAATCATTTTCAAATTCATTACAGGTCGGGTATTTGTTTTGTTTAATAGTAGAGGCGAGGGAAAATGTGTAGAGGTTAGGGAGAAAAGTATAGAGGTAATGAAGAAATGTGTAGAGTTGAGAATTTGCCAGAGGAACTAAAAACAAAATGCAAGCCTTTAAAGAGAGACCTGGCCGTGGGGATTGGTATAGACTTTATAAAATGGGATTTGGTTTGCCATAGGTATAAAAATAAAACGACCCGCACATTTGAGCATCGTTGAGAGGCTTGGCGGGTTCTAGTGGTGCAAAAGTACAAACAAAAATCCAATTTACAAGCATTCTATAAAAATTTTTGTTTATCTCGTTGAAATTCAAATTTTTATTCAGGGGTGCGGCTGCTGGTATTGGCCGCGTAGGTGAGCGGAACAGGCGTTTTGGGGTGGGTGACGGGCGAACGACTGCGGCATGAAGGCCCTCGACGGACAGCAGACGCTCGACTTCCTCGAGATCATCGAGGACAGGCACGGGCGGAAAGCCACCATCATCGTGTCGCAACTGCCCGTCGCGGACTGGTACGACGTGCTTCAGGGCAACACCACCGCAGCGGACGCCATCCTAGACAGAATCGTCCACACGGCAATACGTTTTGAACTAAAAGGTGAGAGTATGAGAAAATAATCTATTTTTGCACCGACAAAAGTGAACGGATATCGCCGTTTTTTACATCCGATGACAAAGATACAAATATTTATCTAATTGACAATCAATTTTTTAGATTATTTTTACTAATTTTACGATTGTCCCTAAATACCTTTCCAAAATCTTAATAACACAAATGCCATAAGGTATTCAGCCCTATCGGGCTTCACATCTTGTTAATCGCTCCCGAAAAACTGTCGGCACACCTAAAAAAAGAACCACGCTTCCCAGCGCGGCTCCTAGCCCAGATACAAATTGAACCATCCAAAGCAAATTTATTTACAGTAGGTTATAATGGTTTTGTCTGCTTCCTTTTGCGCTGGTTTGCGTTATGAGGGTGTTTAAGGTTTCCCCTATTTCCTCCGTTTCCCCTGTAGGGGATTTGGAGGAAATCAACTTCTCTCAGAAAGAAATGAGACGATTGCGCCCAAGGTCGTCAACGAGGTGGCTAAAAAAGCAAGTACCCTAACGGCAAACGGAGACCCGCAACGGCGGGACGTAGTTTATTTAGGGGCTTGGTTTTTTTAGGCACCGTACCCAAGAGGTTAAGAATAATCGTTTAGGTTACAAATCGCTTTTGGCCTTTTCTTTGAATGCAGCAGCTTGTTTATAACTTGCGTTGTCAAAATACAAAAGGACTACTTCATTTGACAATACGCCCCCATCTCTACACATTATTTCTAATTGAATCCAACCGTCTTTAAGCATCCATTTTGCTCCACATTTTAATTCAACATTGTCAGAAAAATCATCAATGGCTTTGCCATAGGAATTATAAGGACTGACAACAATTCCATAAGTACAGGTATATTGAGGAGGGGCATCTTTGACATATGTAGGCTCTCCATATTTCTTTATCAGTGAAGCTTTCAGGTCACTATAGTTTTTTCTTACTTCTTGCATATTAGTACTTGAAGGGAAAATAACTCCAACCTTATAAACTTTTTTGTTTTCGCATACAGCGACAATAGAACATCCTTTATACCCAGCAAATGTTCCGTCAAAATAATAGTTTTCATCTTGATCGCCGAAACACTCTAATCCTTTCTGTACCATCTTCGCAGAAAACGAAGAATTGCTTCCTGTGATAGGCACACCTAAAAACGTAACATGTTGACTATAACACAATTGAAAAAGAATGCAAAAGACCGCTAATAGTATTCCTTTCTGTTTCATTTTTTTATTATGATTTGTGTTTGCAAAATAACGACTTTTTGCTGAAAAAAAGTAAAATATCATTGATTTTTTTGGCAGAGGGTAATTGTGACGGTGGTATGGAGCGGAGCGACACCTTTCCGAACTTTCAAATAAGGGCTTGTGGTTGGGGACGTGGCGGTACTCAGGAGCATAGCGACTGCAATGATAGTTGCTCAGATTACGATACTTGCTTAATCGCCATTAGTACTTTTTTGAATAAGAAGGATCTTCGGCTTTTATTATTTCTATTAGGTGCTGTATCCGCTTGTCCAATTCAGTTTGGGTGATTTGAGACCATTCTTTTCGTTTTGACTTTTGCATTAAACCAAACCCTGTTAATTCAATGTTCTCATTTTTGTATTTTTGGTCAAGTTCGGGTTTCTTGAGCCAAAGTAGTTCTGAATCATTTAATAGTGTGAGAAGCACATACGATTTTTCCCAATCGAGTAAAAATGCATAATCGTCTTTGTATCCAATGATTTTACAATCTGGATAATTGAATCTTGTATCACCTCTTTTATCAAATATCATGGTGATATTGTAGTAGTCAGTGATGTCTCTGGGGAGTTCGTTTATAAACTTTTGCGACTTCTTTACTTTTGTGAATGAGGAGGAAACGGCTAATAACCAAATGAATACTGCAAATAGATTTCCTAATAAAATACAAATGAGTATCATTAGGAGGTTTTTAAAGAAAGGCGTCGATAATGCTTCTGCGAATAAGTAGATAAGGCTAAAACAAACAGAGAAAAGAATGCCACAAAATTTCAATAGATATTTTGAAGTGGCTTTTGTTTGTTCTCGATACTCTTTAAACGTTATCATTGTAGTGTGTATTTGGTTGGCAAAAATAAGCAAAAGGTAGCACGTATTATGATTTGAGCAAATAAAACTTTTTTTTGCGAATGCAAATTTATGGGTGATTGGGGACGATGGTGGTACGGAGCGAAGCGATAGCGGAGCGACACCTTTCCGAACTTTCGACATAGGGTGGTTGGTAGGGTTTGATGGTGGTTGCCCGAGCGGAGCTTTGCGGAGCGACACCTTTCCGAACTTTCAACTTAGGGCGGTTGGTGGGGTAAGTGGTGGTTGGCCAGAGCGGAGCGACCTGGTCCAAATTTCGGGGTGGTGGTCGGGGGTGACGGCGGCATTGCCTGAGCGTTGGAAAAAACCGAAAGGGGGAAAAGCGCCTGCGGCCTACTTACGCGGGAGTTTCAGCAGAACGACAAACACTGCGCCCAAGAACTACGACTGCGATGAGAACGACTGCGCCCCGTTCGCGCCAGGGAGCCCGACCCGCCCGACAGGAGTCCGCGCACGGTTACAATCCGAAGCGGCGGCGGGCGTGCCTTTGCGGCGGCGCGTCCCGAAGAGGCAGGCACCAGTGGAAGCCATGCGGGATGAGGTGGCAACGATGAGGGCGCGAAACACGATGCGCTTTAGCGCTCCGACAAGGGAACCGCCGGGCGGGCGACCAAGCAGGGGCGCAAAACTAAAGGGGCGCGGCTGCACCCGACAAAAAGATGCGGCCGTTCGGACGCTCCGCTTAGGGGGTCACGGGGGCGGCCAAGAAAGCCCCGAGCGAGCAAGGAGCCACGAAAGCGGCTGGCCTTGGAGCCGAAGACGCTCGTCTGGAGCCGCGCCAGTGGAGCGCAGCGGAACGCTTGTCGCGGGACAGACGAAGGAAGCGGCGGTGTTGCGCAAGGCCGCCAACAGAAAAAAGCGCACGTCAGCTCAGCATTTTTTTCTATTGGCGCTCGTTATAGCCTTGCGCACACCAAGGCAGGCGCAAGAAGCGGCGACGCAGGGAACACCGATTTCCCCCTCGGTTTTTATTGCGTTGGATGTGCGGTGGGTCAGATGCTTTACATTCTGTTAAAGCTTAAAGATAGAAGTTGAGGCAGCCGCTGGCGTGGTTTTTTGCCCGGTTAAAGCTTCAGATGTGGGTAAGGCGCGACGGCCTTTCATAGAGTTTTCGGAGAAGTGATGACTTCCCAAATAACATGAGGCTGCACTGGGCAAGAGGTGTTTTTGTTGAGGCTTTCTTACGTGCTATCGTACTTTCGTCCTATCGTGATTTCGATGGGCGAAGGTGGTGCAAACACTTCTTGCCCAGAGCAAAAGAAAGGTATGGCTGGCCGTCGCGCGGCCGCTGGGCGGTGTTGTCGACGAGCAGAGTGGTCTCCCGCAGGAACGAGGACAGCCTCCCTGCTCGGCGGCATTACCGCACAGC
>JAEEGH010009174.1_pt1 | contig 23152 bp, 16 predicted proteins | sample 9134181 | NCBI WGS metagenome assembly JAEEGH01 (sample SAMN16246544, study PRJNA631951) | gut metagenome | biome: gut microbiome; feature: rumen; material: DP-attached | host: Bos | place: Iran: Karaj | collected 2018-10
CAGATACTGTGTATGACTGGGTGTTTTTTCCAGGAGAGCATGGCTGGAGTATCTGGAGGCTTGTTGAGGCTGGAAATAACCCTACAAGATACTTAATGTCTAGTGTAGGAACAGGGAGTGTTGCAAGCTTAGATCCTAGAAAAACAGAACTTACAATTACAAAAACTGGTATATATGATAATTTCTGGAATTACAAAGCTTATGGAACTAAAGTTCCTCTTTGCTACATAACTCGTGATGTTGAAAATAATGTCTGGGATTATCATACTCAATTATTTGATAGTGCTACAAATACATTGTCGGAAAAAGATTTGTGTGTTCAAACTTCTGAAGCGGGTTTTATTCAGAGTTTGCGTTCAGATTGTGATGGAAATTTATGGATTTCATATCCTCATAGTGATGGAAATGTTTATATACAAAAAATGGATATTAACTCAGAGATGCTAAGTGAGCCATTTATTAAATTTTCACATAACAACTATGAGAAAGCACATAACGTTTATTGCATATCGAATGATTATGTTTTTGTTGGTTCATATCCGTATGGAAGTGATTTATATGGTACATGGCTATATCTTGTAAATAGAAAAACAAAAGAAACAAGAGAGATAGGTTTTTCAGGAAATAAATACCCTCAATTCATTCTAGATGTACAAGAAGTCAATGGTCAGTTTTATGCTCTTGTTCCAAATGCCATGGGAGAAGATATTCCAAATGGTATAAATATTTATAAAATAAATTTAGATTCATATTCATCACATTATGAATCTTATATTTCTTACGATATGACAGAAAATACCTATGTCCGAGGTAATCGTATTTATTTTATGTGTTCACGTGATACGGCTGATATTACATATACATATTATGATACAGAGAAAAAAGAACAGGGGCCAATAACACGTATTTCAGCTGAACAGATTATTGAATCTTATTTGAATAAATAAAAAATTGGGGTGGACGCGATAAGCGTGACCACCCCATAGTGTGCGATTGGTGGTTTCGACATGCTCAAACCACCACGTTCAAGTTTATTTTACAAAAGAAAGTCCCTTAATAAAGAGAGGTCCCTTAATTCCAGACCAGAACTGAATAGCCTGAACTGGGCGGCTCTTATCTACAGAAGAACCCCACTGGCCTTCAGTTACGAGATCCCATTCACCACCAAGCCATTCAGAAGAAGAACAGTCTGTTCCGAAGAATGCGAGTGGATATTCACCACCTTCTGGGCGTCCGTCTGCATACATAATACCGCAGTTATAAACACCAAATCCGCCGTTTCCGTCATCAGAACCAGCAGCAACATCAAACTTAATCTTAGAGAATTTTTCCAAAGTAATTGGTTTATCAAAAGCAAAAGAAACGCGAATTTCTGGGTTGTAGTTAGCAGTTACCTTAAGACATTTTTCACCAAGGTATTCAACAACTTCAAGGTCTGCACCCTTAACTTCAATTCCGTCTTTAGACAAGTCTTTGTCTACAACGATTGTTACACCAACTCCAGTGTCTGCAGCAAGAGTATTACAAGATGAACCAGTAACCTTCTCTCCTGTAGCTTCCCAAGTAGGACCATCAGCTTCTTCTGTCTGGAACATTGCCAAATCAGCTGGCATTTCATCTGTCTTAGCAGCCTGCTTCTTTGAACAAGATACACTTGCGAATACCAATGCCATAGCGGCAATAGTCAATGCGATTTTTTTCATTTCTTTCCTCCTCGAAAGACTTTTAATGTATTATCTAGCTTTTTTTGACAGTGCCAGGTACATCTCTCCAATGGCAGGGTCATCAAAGCTCAGATTCCTTCTTGAATAAATATCTACAGAACCGCCCCACAAAACCGGGCAGAAGCCCAAATCATAAGCGGTAGTTGCAACTTCTGTAAGATATTTACGAACGCTTTCCGGCTCCTTGTTTACAACAGGACAGCCATATTCACCAATGATTACGCCAATTCCCTTATCATGGAAATAGGTCTTCATTTTATTCATGTTTCTTTTAAGCTCTTTAATATCATCTTCAGTTCCCCATGTGCGGCGGTTTTTACCCCATGAAGCATTTTCTGTAAGAATTGCAAAATCGCTAGGGGTATAATAGTGCACAGAAATCATGCAGTGCTTTTTCTTATCTACAGGCATTACAAATTCACTTTCGATTGTGCAGTCAATGTCTGTGGCATAACCGGCAATTAAAAGGTAACGGTCTGCATTGTTTGAGCCAGAAGCACGTACTATATCAACAAATTTCTGATTTATTTTATTCAGAATATCGTAAGCAGTTTTTGTGTTTGGACCACGGCTTGCAGCATAACGGTTCCATACATTATCAAAACAGCCTTCTTCATTAAGGGATTCAAAAATCAGATGTTCATCATAATCTTTGTAGCGTTCGCAAATCTGAGTCCAGATATCAGTGTATTTTTTCATACACTTATCCCAGTTGCGGGTAAAACCGTAATTTGGATCGTTAATCCAGCCGCCGTCCCAGTGAATGTTTAAAATCACATACATGCCGCTGTCTATAGCCATATCAACAATTTCGTTTACGCGGTTTGCAAGCGGTTCATAAATTCTGTTGTTATCTTCCATTCTAAAAGACCAGGCAACAGGAAGGCGGATAGTATCAATTCCTCGTGTCTTAAGGTCGTCAAACATTTCTTTTGTAGAAACAGGGGCGCCCCAGCCGGTTTCCAGCTGACCGGTTCCCCAGGCTTCCATTGTATTACCCCAGTTGTAGCCTAAGCCTAATTGTTTTGTGAATTCAACTGATGAAAGATTTTTCTTGCAGCCTGCAAGACTGATGAGTGCAGAGGCAAGAGTCAAAGATAATGCCAATTTTCTGAGTTTCATATAATCAGTATAGCACCAGGACTCTTTGGCCTGTTATTACGTTTTTAAATGAGTATACTTATAATTTTAGATAGTTTTTAAAGAAAAATAGAGTTAAACCAGGAAAGAATCTACAGTTCTGTTAATTGAAGCCTTGATGCTGGTCAAATCTGTCTGATTCAAAACTGCAATGCGGAAAATTGCCGATTCAATCAAAGCATAAAGACTTTCTTCCATAACCTTTACGTTTTCATCTTTGAACTCGCCGGCACGAATTCCCTGAATAATAATAGTAACCAGAATGTGGTGCATTCGGATTACGCGGCGGCGAACACGGCTGTTTGTATCTACACCAGATTTTTTAAGCTGCATCAGATAGTTCAAAAGAACGCTGAAAAGCTTAGAGTTTCCTTCGCACTGGGTAATAATTGTGTTCAGAATCTGGCGCAAAGTAGTTTCTGCGTTTTTGGTCTTATCAGTAATAACATCTTTAAGAGACTCTTCCAGTCCGGAAAGCAGTTCCTTTATACTTCCCAAAAAGATTTCATGCTTGTTCTTAAAGTAGATGTACAAAGTAGTACGGGTGATGCCGCAACGGTCTGCAATTTTCTGGAAAGTTGCGTCTTCATAGCCTTCTTCGATAAAAACATCAAGAGATTTCTGAAGTATTTCCTGTTTGCGTTTGTCGTGTTCAACTATGATAGCCATTTATTTTTCCTGCTTTTTGATTCTTGTGTAAACGTAAAAGTTTGTGTCCAGGTTGCCGGCCTTAAGCTTTTTAATGCGGCTGGTTTTGTGACCAAAACTTTCCTGGAACTTTTCGTTAGAGGTGATTACTCCAATGTCCCAACCCGGGAAGTCGCGCCAGAGGCTGTCCATTTTTGCGTAAAGTTCGCAGGCTTCGTCGTTGTCGCCAAGGCGTTCACCGTATGGTGGGTTACAGAGCAAAAGTCCGCTATCGTATGGAGCGGCAAGGTCTGCAAAATCTGACTGAACAAAGTCTGGGCGTGGAACATGCTTGCTGATTCCAATTTCTTTAAGAGCGCGACCTGCCATAACACATGCGTACTCTGCATTTTTGCGGGCACGCTCTACAGCAGCGGCGTCAATATCCGAACCTGTAATGCGAACTTCTACATCAGTGCGAATCTGTTCTGCTTCCCGCCGGCGGATTTCCAGCGCGCGGTCTGCATTATAAAATGGGAGATTTTCCAGCGCAAAGCGGCGTCCAAAACCAGGAGCAACATTGTAAGCGTAAAGGGTAGCTTCAATGGCGATTGTTCCAGAACCGCAGAATGGGTCGTGAAGCGGAGTCTTTCGTCTCCACATCATTTCCTGCAAAAGAATAGCGGCAGTAGTTTCGCGAAGTGGGGCAATCCCCCCGTCTACACGGTAACCGCGCTTGTGCAAAGGAAGTCCAGACAAATCCAGGAGAATCTGAACATTGTTTTCATCAACATAAACACGGATGTCACTCTGTTCACCGCTTTCCGGCAGGCTGGACATGTGCCATACGTCACCTAGTTTTGAATAGATTGCTTTATGAACAATGCCCTGAACTGAATGTTCAGAGTTCAGTTTGCTTTTGTAAGTGCGAACCTTATCTACTACAATGCGTGAATCTTTGTTTAAAAAATCCTGCCAGTTAACGGCATATGCGCCATCATAAAGCTGGTCAAAGTCTAATGCGGAATAAGAAGCAAGCAAAAGGTATACGCGGTCTGCAGTGCGCAGGCAAAGGTTTGCGCGGAAAAGTGCGTCGTCATCACCCAAGAAGGCTACGCGTCCAGGCACACTTTTTGCGCCATTTGAATTAGCTAATTTATAGCCCAGATGTTTGATTTCATTACCTAAAATCTTTTCGGCGCCCACTGCGCACAATGCTACCAGAGTATTCATGGGGTTTAAAATAACATTTTCTCAAAATTTGTTCAATTGTCATTTAAATTAATGACTTAATGAGCAATTGAAAGCTTTGGAACAGAATAGTCAAATCCGTTGGTGTCTGTTCCAGATTTTACAGTGATAACGTTATTTACTTTACCGCGAATTTTAATTGGCATTGGTTTTGTCCAGACAACACGAACAACGTCTTTTTGTTTGTCTTCTTCTGCTTCTGTGCTTTCTGTTGTTTCAGAGTTTGTGGTCTCAGTCTCACTTGTAGTAGTTTCAGAAGTTTCAGAAGTCTCGCTGCCTGTGGTAGCTGTACTTTCACTACTTTCAGAAGATTCAGCTTCTCTTGCTGCCTTTGCTGTATTGGCAGTTGAAGTGGAATCATCACTTGTTGGCTTATACTGAATAGCCTGACCCAAAATTCCAACAACCTGAATTTGTGTATTAAGGAAGTCGTCTGTAAGAATGTTACGGATAGAGAAAATAACATCGCTGCTAGATTCGTTAGTAATCTTATTCTTAACATTAGTTGGCAGCTGGAAAACAGAAAGAGTAGATGGATCATCATTCAATTGAACGAGCAGGGCAGGTTCAAAAGTGTCTTTAAAATTACTTACAACACTTGGTAAGTTGATTGTTCCAGTTACTGTAAATGTATAGTCTTCTTCATTATATTTAATATCAGCATCGCTGGTAGAGTAGGTAAGGTCATCATCATCCAGGTCTTCGGCATAAGCAGAGTCAGAAGTAATTGTTACAACATTAGACCATTTTGTAGAATGATAGTTGCCCTTGCTGTCTGTGTAACGAACCATATAGCGGTAAAGGTGATTTTTGCAAACCATCTTATCCTGGAACTGATATACACTACCGCCGGAAATATCTGTAAGGTTAGTCGGCATAATCAAACCGATAGTAAGAATTTCTGCATTCTTGTAGTTTTCTTTTTTATATTTAGTAACATCCTGGCGGTAAATATTTACCTGCTTTGTAGTTTTGCTCTGGCGCGGAATACTGATTGTAAGAAGAGAGTCAGAATAGTCTACAGTTGGTTCAGTAAGAAGACTAGAGTCCCCAATTTCAAAATTACAACTAGAGATAACTAAAGAAAAAATCAAAATTGTAATTACAGAAATAATACTAATTTTGAAAAATAATGCTTTTTTCATACCTTGCTCCAAATGGCTAAATCCAAAGGCGTTATTCTAGAACACCCCTACGTCAATTATCGGCAGAAAGCAGATGGAAGTTTACATAAAAGTCAGCGACAGATACTTTTTTTTAAGAAAGGCTACCATATTTTTAATTTTGTGCAATAATATAAGCCTATGATTACACAAGATAACAAGAAATTGATTATAAAAGATGGTTTTGGCACGGTTTGGATTGAGCCGTGGGGCAAAGATTCGGTTCGCGTTCGCATGACAGCGGCCCGCGCAATGGATGGGAATGATTGGGCATTAGAGGTGGGGGAAGTCTCCCCCTCGCTCCAGCCCGCTTCGCGGTCTTCCGCTACCCCCTCTGCGGGGGACACCCCCGCAACGCCACCGGCCTCCTCTTGCACTATCACCATCCGCGAAGTAGACACCACCTATCCCTGGTCTGCCCACTTTGACGGCGTACCTGCAACAACAGGTCAGGTTGCTGAACTAACTAACGGTCGTTTGTTAGTTCGCATCAACCACGAAGGCTGGATCAGCTTCTGGAAGCTTCCCCAGGCTTCAGCCGACGGCACAATCACCCCAGAACTCCTTTTTGAAGAACAGTGGCGCAATCGCTGGCGCATAGACCGTTTCTGCGTGCCTACCAACCACAATGCCCGCGAGCTTAAGCCAAATGCCGGCAAGTTTAGCTGGCGCGCCCAGGTTCGTTTTGAATCTTACGACGACGAAAAACTCTACGGAATGGGCCAGTATCAGGATTCTCACCTGGACAAAAAGGGTGGCATCTGGGAGCTTTCCCAGAAAAACAGCCAGGCGTCAGTTCCATTTGTACTTTCCAGCCGCGGCTACGGCTTTTTGTGGAACAATCCCGCTGTAGGAACTGCCGCTTTTGGTACAAACGGCACCATCTGGACTGCAGAAGAAACCCAGAAAATAGATTATTGGGTAACCTGCGGCACCCCTTCCGAAATAGAAGAAAACTACACTGCAGTAACCGGCCGCACCCCAATGATGCCAGATTTTGCCATGGGCTTCTGGCAGTGCAAACTGCGCTATCGCACCCAGGAAGAAGTGTTAAACGTTGCCCGCGAATACCGCCGCCGCAAGCTTCCTCTGGACGTAATCGTAATAGACTTTTTCCACTGGACCTGCCAGGGAGACTTTAAGTTTGACCCAAAAGACTGGCCGGATCCAGATGCCATGGTCCGCGAATTAAGCGAACTTGGCGTGCGCCTTATGGTAAGTGTATGGCCAACTGTAGACGAGCGCAGCGAAAACTTTGAGGAAATGGCGCAATCAGGTCTTTTAATCAGCTTTGATAAACAAAATGGCTTCAACATGGACTGGATGGGTAACACCGTCTTTTTTGACACCACAAATCCTGCGACCCGCCGTTATGTCTGGGAAAAATGTAAGGAAAATTACTTCAAAAAAGGCATTCAGCTCTTCTGGCTGGACGAAGCCGAACCAGAATACGGACTTTACGAGTTTGAACACTACAAATACCACATTGGTCCCGCAATGGAAACTTCAAACATCTATCCATATTTTTATGCAAAAGGCTTTTACGATGGCTTACGGGAAGAAGGCGTTGAGCAGCCTTTGAGCCTTGTTCGTTGTGCCTGGGCTGGCTCTCAGAAATTTGGGGCAGTTGTCTGGAGTGGAGACGTTCATTCAGACTTCCGGTCTTTCCGTAACCAGATTCAGGCTGGACTCAGTATGGCAATTGCCGGAATTCCCTGGTGGACTACAGATATCGGCGGCTTCCTTGGTGGCGACATAAAAGACGAATCCTTCCGCGAACTTTTAGTACGATGGTTCCAGTGGGGCGTATTCTGCCCGGTTATGCGTCTGCATGGTGAACGCCCGCCATTTAAAAGTCTGGACGAACCTTTCCACCAGATTCGCGGCCATCAGATTAAACAGATGGAAAGCGGTCAGGATAACGAAATCTGGTCTTTTGGAGACGACATTTATAAGATTCTAGAGGCTTGGCTTCGTCTGCGTGCGGAACTTAAGCCATACATCAAAGCTCAGATGCAATCAGCCCACGAACGTGGAACTCCTGTAATGAGACCTCTTTTCTACGACTTTGCAGAAGATGAATGCTCTTGGGAAGTAGAAGACCAGTACATGTTTGGTCCAGATATCCTTGTCTGCCCGGTAACAGAAGCTGGCGCCACAAGCCGCACAGTTTATCTGCCACCGCTTGCCGACGGAAAGGAATGGGTAGCGCTTGCTGCTTCTGCAGACGGCAGTCTGAACTTTACTGGCACAAAATATAAGGGCGGCCAGACCATTACGTCCGCCGCCCCTCTGGAATTAATGCCAGTATTTAAAATCAGTTAATGCTGTCTACAGCTTCAAGTACACCATAGAATGCCGGTTTTACAATGAACTCTTTAGTTTCAAATAAAAGCGGCTTCTGTGTGTGTCCCTTGTATTCCTGCAGGCCGTTCAACCAGGTGCCTTCGTCGTTCAATCCCCAGATAGAAACGCCTTCAACGCCCTTATGGTCTGCAGTTTTTCTGTTTCTAAGGGCAACTTCAAACACTTCCTTGTATTTTGCCTTCATACGGATAGAGCTGTATGGCTTATCACCATGTCCAATATCAAGTTCGGTAATCTGAACATTCAGCCCTTTTGCAACAAAGTCCTGAATTGCAGATTCAAAGCTGTCTGGACCTGTAAGTTTTGTGTCCATTCCAATATGGCTCTGCATACCCATTGCATCAATGCGGGCATCTGGGGCAGCCTGAATAGAATCAATAATCTTAAGCATACCCTTGCGCTTTCTTGGAGAAGTACAGCCGTAGTCGTTATAAACAAGTTTTACATCTGCAGGGGCATATTTGTTTGCATAACGGAAAGCGTTTACAATATATGAACCATCTTCGTAAACCTTCATCCATTCGCTGTTTTCTTCACCGCGAAGCCAGTTTGACTCTGTAACGTTATCTGAACAAACTTCGTTTACAACGTCCCAAATTTCTACAATGTGCTCGCCGTTGTTGTTCTTCTTTTCCCATTCTGCAACGTGCTCAAGTACAGTTTTAATGTACCATTCCAGACGGGCATTCATTTCGTCGGTATCAACGTAGTATTCACCCTGGCCGTACTCATCTACAAAGAACCACCAAGGAGTCTGAGCGTGCCACAAAAGAACGTGACCGCGCATTTTTAGTCCCAGTTCCTTGCTGTGCTTAAGACATTCGTCCATGCGGTTAAAGCCAGGCAGCCAGTAAGGTACCTTGTAAGTCTGGCCGTTTTCTGCAGTAAAGTCTTCAAACTTTGTAGGCTGCTGCCAGTTAAACAAGAAGTCCGGCTTAAATTCGTTACCCATAGTAACGTAATCTGCCTGGTACTTTACGCCTTCGCGAACTCTTGAAGAGTCGTATTCTTCTTTTGTAAGAGCCAATCCAAAGTAATCAAAATAATCTTTGTAGGCTTCTTTAATAGACGGAACTTCCAGCCAGTTCTTTTTTACCACTTCCTGGGAACCAATTCCTTCTCCTGCAAGAGTCAAACGGAAGTTTTTAAGATAAACAGTAATGTTTTCTTTAGAAAGCCCTGCTCCAGAAAGGTAGAACTGTCTGTTCTGTCCCAGGTGAATTATTGTTCGGCCAGAAATTTTGGTCCACTCACCAGATTTAAGATATTCACGGTAAAGCTGAGGGAAGTTTTCATCAATCTCGTTTACCATCCAGATAATTTCGTTGTCTTTTCCAGAAGCATCAACAACCTTCATTTCACAGCTAAGTTCCATAAGAAGGTCTTTGTCATTGTATTCTGCAAGACTAATACTAATTGGGTTAGTTTTTGTAGTTTCCCCAAGCTTAATAATGGAAACATTTTCAAAGCCGTCTACCTTTTTATTGTAAGAAACGGCTTTTCCATCTTCATCTACTCTTGTAATGGAGATGGAACCATCAGCATTTTCAATAATTTTTGGAGCTGATTGTCCAGAGCACCCAAGCAAAAGGGCTAGCCCAAGTGAAAGGGTCGTAATTAATAGTTTTTTCATAGTTTTTCCTCGGTTTAAAAGTATACAGGAGATTTTCCATTTTACAATAAGGGAAATATCTTACCGCCAGCGAAATATCAATAAGAATTCTCTTAGGACATTCTTAGTAACAAGTCATTTTGGGCTGTGGTTTTTTCTGTAAAATTGCAGGGGTAACTAACCTGCTGCAAAAAGAGGATATTTATGAAAAAAATAATTACCACAGTTGTTATTTTGAGCTACGTTTCTTTAGTGCTGATTGCTCAGAAATTCGGAGCCCCTATGAAAGGCCCTAAGGATCATGATCCACCGCCAGAGGATTTTGGAACCATCCCCGATGAAGAGGTGCCGGAACTTACTGCAGAAAAAGTTATTTCTGAAAGCAAGGACTACAACAGCCTTATTATTTCTACCGGCGACGCAGATAAAAGCGTACTTTTAGTTTGTGATGGTGCAGAAGCCTCTATGGCAGATTCCAGCTTTAATAAGCGTGGCGGCGACACTTCCAATGACGGTCAGAGCAATTTTTACGGTCTTAATGCCGCTCTTCTTGTAAAAGAAGGTAAACTAAATCTTTCTAATGCCGTTGTTTCTTCTTCTGCTGATGGTTCCAACGCCGTTTTTGCCACAGGAGAAAAAAGTTTTATAGAAATTGACGGAATCAAAATAAGAACAACAAAAGATTCTTCACGCGGTCTTGATGCCACATACGGTGGAACAATCAACGCAAGAAGGGTAGAAATTTCTACTCTTGGTGCTCACTCTGCTGCCTTTGCAACAGACAGGGGAGAGGGTAACATAAATGTAAAGGGCGGAACTGCTTATACTGCTGGGGAAGGTTCTCCTGTTATTTATTCAACTGGAAATATCAGCGTAACTAACCTGGAAGGAAAGGCTAGCGGTTCAGAAATTGCAGTTATTGAAGGTAAGAATTCCATTAAACTTAATAATGTAAAACTCACCGGCGGTATTAAAAACTGTGCAATCATGCTGTATCAGAGTATGAGCGGTGATGCAAATAGGGGAACTGCTTCTTTTAGCGCAAAAGATTCTACTCTTACAAGTACATCTGAAGGTTCTTTCTTCTATATCACAAATACTTCTGCCAAGATTTCTCTTGCTAACAACACACTGGACAATCCTACAGAAAAATTAATTCAGGTTTCTCAGAATAATTCTGAACGTGGTTGGGGTCGCAGAGGTGCAAACGGCGGAACTTTGGAATTTACTTCGGAAGACCAGGAGCTGGAAGGCGATATTACTGTTGATGAGATTAGTTCTGCTTCTTTGCACTTTAAGCAGGGTACTAAGTTTACCGGGGCAATCAATTCTCAAAACCAGGGTAAGGTAGACCTTTATCTTGATAAGGACGCTTCTCTTACTCTTACAGAAGATTCTTATGTAAACATTCTTTCTCTGGATAATAAAAAGGCGGGCAATATTGTTTCTAACGGCTATACTCTTTATTACAACAAAAATGCAAAAGAAAACAAATGGCTCCGCGGAAAAACTGTCAGCTTAAAAGATGGTGGTCAGCTTGTGGGCATAGAAATGGAATTTAAAGAGCCGGCTGCTTTTGATGATGACTTTGATTCTCGTCCAAAGCCACCAGCCCCACCTAAGGGCAATCCACCAAAAGGTAACCCTCCGCAGATGTAGGCTCAGACAAGGCACAGTTTGCCACGGCAAACTGTGCAATCATATACAAAAGCCATGAAATAGCATATACTAGGAAGACTATATTACTAATTTTAAGGGTTTTGTAATGGGAATCACATTAAAAGAAAAATACGGAAGTTTGTTTGCAGAGATGGCAAAAATTTCCAGTGCAGCAGCAAAAATTGACGAAACAAAGGTTTACGAAGAAGCAAACCTTGAGTCTCGCAAATACATGTACAAAGTTCTGGATGAATATTTCAAAAGCGATTCTGGCTTAAACAATATTGAAAACTTCAAAAAGTTTTATGAGTCTGTAGTAAATGAAGGCAAAAACGGCCTCATCCTCATGGAACACTATTCAAATCTTGATTTACCAGCAATTCTTTACCTGCTGGAAAAACAGGGCGAACCTTGGGCAAAAGATTTTTCTTCACGCATTGTTGCCGTTGCCGGCATGAAGTTGAACGAAGCAAGCGCCGCAGTTCGCGCCTTTACAGAAGGTTTTACCCGCGTTGTAATTTACCCGACACGTTCTTTGAATGCCGTAGAAGGCAAGGCAATTTCTGAAGAAGAAAAAATTGCAGAAGAGCAGAAGGCCCGCAAAATTAACTTTGCCGCTATGCGCGCAATGGACACCTGCAAAAAACGCGGACAGATTATTCTTGTTTTCCCAAGCGGAACACGCTACCGCCCAGGAAAGCCAGAAACAAAAATGGGACTTCGCGAAATAGACAGCTACCTGCGTCTTTTCGATAACATGATTCTGGTTTCAATCAACGGAAATGCTTTGCGCATTAATCCAGATAATCCTGAAGACATGCTTGCTGACCTTTTGGTAGAAGATACAGTTACACTCACAGCAAGTCCTGTAATCAACTGTAAAGAATTCCGCAATGAAGTTTTGGAAAAGCTTCCTGCTGATGATCCAGATCCAAAACAGAAAACAGTTGATCATGTAATGGAAATTTTAAGCGAACAGCATGACGAAGTAGAAAAAACAAGGGGATAAATATGAAAATTTTGAATGTAAAAGACGAACTTTCACGCACAAGCTATCCAGGACGTGGAATTATCGCTGGAAAATCAGAAGACGGAAAATACGCAGTTTCTGCTTACTGGACAATGGGTCGCAGTGCAGGAAGCCGCAACCGTGTTTTTGTTTCTGAAAATGAAAATGGCAGTGAAGTAATCCGCACAAAAGCTTTTGATGAATCTTTAATTGCCGGAGATCCAAGCCTTATTATTTATGCCGCAGTTCGCACTCTTGCTTCAAAGACAATTGTAACAAACGGTGACCAGACTGACACAATCTACGAAGGCTTAAAAAATGGTCTTACTTTTGAACAGTCTTTGCGCAGCCGCAAGTACGAACACGATGCTCCAAACTACACACCTCGTATTTCTTCTTTGTTAGACATTGAAGGCGGAAACTACAACTACGCTCTTTCTATCCTTAAGAGTGACTGTGGAAACGGAGACAACACACTCCGCTTTACATACACATACGATAACCCACAGAATGGAGAAGGCCACTACATCCATACTTATATGGAAGATGGCAACCCTCTCCCAAGCTTTGAAGGAGAACCAGTAAAGCTTGCACTTCATGGAAACATCAAAGAGTTTGCAGATGAAATCTGGAATTCTCTTAATGAAGACAATAAGGTTTCACTTTTTGTTCGCTATGTAGAAATTGCTACCGGTAAATACGAGCAGTTAATCATCAACAAAAATGTGTAATTATCTGCCTTAATTATAAGTAGAAAACCGTAAAACGGAGGTCCAACGATGAAAAAAGAAAGCTTTTTCCACCTTTTTATCGCTTTAGCCTCCGTTTTTTTTATTTTTTCGCTTTCTTCCTGTGTAAGTTTCAAAAACAAAAACTGGGAAGGCACCCAGATAATTAATCCCGAATACAGCAAATTTACCCTTGCCCTGGACGAATATCTTCAGAATCTGCATTTTCAGGGCGCGGTGCTTGTAGGCAAGGGCAAAGAAATAATTTTTGCAAAGGGCTTTGGTCGCTGCGACCCAAATGATGATAAGTCCCGCGTAATTTTCCTGAATGCCTGCTTTGAAACCGGTTCAATTTCCAAACAGATGACGGCGGCCGCCATTATGCAGCTGGTCCAGAAAAAAAAGCTTTCTGTTTCAGACCCAATTTCCCTTTATTTTCCCGACTATGAATACGGTGATGAAATTACAATAGAAATGCTTTTGAATATGCGTTCCGGCCTGACCGACCACATAAACGAAGCCGATGAGTTTTTCCCAATAAATATCTATCGCCTTATAGAAAAAAATCAGCTTGCATGTAAGCCTGTAGATAAAGACCTGGTTATTACATATTTTTATGATGCTCCACTGCTTGCAAAGCCAAACAGCACATATTTTTACTGTAATACAAATTATTTCCTTCTTGCAAAGATAATCGAGCAGGTAACAGGAATGCGCTATGACGAATATATCCAGAAAAATATATTCAAAAAGGCAGGTATGACGCATTCTAATCTTATTTTCCAGGGAACAGATACAAAAGCTTATGACCGCTATGGCCGTTATTACAGCATTCCTGCCAGTCTTGCAACCGGCTGTGGAGATGTAAATTCCTGCGTAACCGACTTGTTTAAGTGGAACGTTCTCCTGGCCGACGGAAAAATTGTAAGCAAAAAATCACTTCACCAGATGATAGATACAGACTCCTACGGCTACGGAGTTTATGTAAAAAACAAGGCGATGTTCCACTCTGGCACTACCAACGTATTCAATTCTTACAATTATTATGACTTTGACGAAAAGCTTTCTATCATCGTTTTGGCAAATAAACCTATTTATATGAGTAATGCCACCTTTATAGCAGAGAATATTAAAACGATTTACAAAAATTTTGATAAATGATGTCTAATTATAAAAGTAAGAATTAATTTATTTTTTATCACCTGCACCTATAATGATACTGATAAAAAGTATCTGCAGGGATAAAAATGACTGAAAATTCTAAAAACAAAATTGATGTCCGCAAGTACCTTGTTACGGGTTTTAACTGGGCGTCAAAAATCTCCGTTTTACTTCTTTTTGTATTTATGTTTATAGGCAGGATGAATCCGGCTCGTTTTAGCAGTTTAATGAGCTCTGGAACATCCCTTGTAAAATCTGCTTTCTATTTCCGTGGTTATGTAGCACCTTTAATGGACGCCGAAAAGAATGCGGGCGCTGAATCATCAACAGAAATTGATGAATTAGAAACTTCCGATTCTTATGACGACTTCTATTCAAATTTTGCCGCCATGGTAGAAAGTTCCGCTGCATCATCATCTTCAGACTTTTCTTTTGATGATTACGACGATGATGTAAAAGCCAAAAAAATTAAGGCAAACAGTTTTTCCGCTGAATGGAAGGGCTTTAAGTCTCGCCATACTGCAATTGCAGCGGCACTGGAAGCTGGACATCGCGCCAGCATTCTTGCTTTTCTGGCAGTATTTATCTGTATAATCGGTGTTTACTTTGCATGCGGAAAAAATAAAATTAGAAAAATAGGAAACCTTATAATTGCTGTGGGCTCATTCCTTACTATCATATCGATGGTTCCATTTGCCGCAGCCCAGGCCAACTTTGCCATGGCTCTGGATTCTTTGAACACTGCTGCCATTGAACCAAAGGGTGCCGGAGCCTTTGTCGCCTTCAGCATTATTGCTGCAGCGCTTGCAATTGCACTTTTTGTAATGGAAAAAGTTCCAGCCGACGAAAAATCTGGTTTTAAGGCTCAGCCTTTCCAGATTACATACCGCCTTCTGGCCTTGCTTCTGTTTATCCTCCTTTTTATTCCAGGAGCAAACCCAGCCCGAATCTCCCTGAACATCAGTCGCAACGTTTCTTTGTTTACAGCTGGTTTTTCTTACGGAACATACACTCAGAATATGGAGCGCCTCTTTATCCGCGGCTGGCTCCCCGAAAGTGTTATGGTTGGCGCCTTCTTCTTTAGCCTTTTGGCTTGTCTTGGAATTATTGCCTGCGGTGCCGGTTCCTGCATGTCTGTAGGTAATAACAAACTTAAGCGCATCGGACACTTTACAATCCTTGGTGGAAGTGCAGTAAGTTTTGCCAGCATGTTCGGATTGCTCCATGCTTACAACCTTCTTACTTCCAGCGAAAATATCGCAAAAATAGAGCCTCTGGAACCCCAGTCGGTACCTCTTTTCTGCGTTCTTCTTGCCTTTATCTTTATCTGCGCTGTGGTATCTTTCCTTTGTACTCCGGCTCCAGAAAAGGGCGAAAAGTGCCATATAGAAGCACCATTCCAGCTCTTCCTTATGATTCTGCCATTCCTTATTCTGGTATTCATTTTCAGCTACCTGCCTTTGTGGGGATGGCGCTATGCCTTCTTTGACTACAATGCCGGTGACACACTTTCTATGGACAAGTGGGTGGGCTTAAAGTGGTTCAAGGCACCTTTTGAAAATGCCGCAACCCGCTCAGACATTATTCGCGTTTTAAGAAACACCCTTGTAATGAGTGGTCTTGGAATTGCCTTCAGCTGGCTTCCAATGATTTTTGCCATCTTCCTTTCGGAAATTAAAAATACACATGCCCGCAAGGTTATTCAGACCTTAACAACAATTCCAAACTTTATTTCGTGGGTTTTGGTTTATGCCATTGCATTCTGTATTTTTGGTACAGAAGGTTTTATTTCCAGCCTGATGGTAAACGGCGGTTTCTGGGACAAAGGTATAAACATGTTGATGGGCGACCATCTTATCTGGCTTAAGATGTGGCTCTGGGGAACCTGGAAAGGCCTTGGTTGGTCCGCAATTATGTACATCGCCGCTATTTCTGGAATTGACCAGCAGCTTTACGAAGCCGCAACAGTAGACGGTGCCGGACGTTTCCAGAAAATCTGGCACATTACAATTCCAGAACTTTTCCCAACTTATATAGTTCTTCTGATTCTTTCTGTTTCTAACATTTTGAGTAACGGTATGGATCAGTACCTGGTATTCAAAAACCCAACAAACAAGAATCCAATTGAAGTTCTTGATTTGTATGTATATCAGTTGAGTTTTGGTCAGACTGCAAACAGCAACATTCCTTTCTCTACGGTTGTAAGTATGTTTAAGTCTTTAGTAAGCGTAATCCTGCTCTTTATTACTAACAAGATTTCTAAGTGGATACGCGGAAGCTCAATATTCTAGGAGGTTGAATTATGGTAGAAAGACGATCAATAAGTGATGTTGTTTTCAACGTAATAAACTACGCATTCTTTGTTGCATTTACAATAATCTGCGTATTCCCATTTTATTACCTTTTTATAAACACAATTTCTAATAACGGACTGGTTGCAAAGGGATTAATCAACTTTTATCCTCGCGGAATCCAGTTCAAAAATTACTACAACCTGCGCAATGTAAGCGGTTTGGGAACATCCTTTTTAGTAACTCTTGCCCGCACGCTGATTGGTACAGCAACCTCTACAGCAGTGTCTGGCTTTGTTGGTTATCTTGTAACAAAAAAAGAGATGTGGCACAGAAAGCTTGCTTACCGCTTTATGATTGTAACCATGTACTTTAGTGCCGGTCTTATTCCATGGTTTACCACAATGCAGATGCTTGGTCTTACAAACAACTTCCTGGGTTATATCATCCCGGGTCTTGTAAGCATCTACAACATTATCATGGTAAAAACTTACATTGAATCTATCCCTGCAGAACTGGAAGAAAGTGCCCAGATTGATGGTGCCTCTTACTTTACCATCTTCTTAAAGATTATCTGGCCTCTTTCAAAACCAATTCTTGCAACAATTGCTATCTGGTGTGCAGTAGGACACTGGAACTCATTCCAGGATTCCCTGGTTTTAATGAGCGGTGCGCCTCATCTTAAAACCTTGCAGGAACGACTTTACATCTACCTGACCCAGTCTTCGAACCTGGCCGCAAGTATGGGAACATCCACAACCGGTCTTAGCGAAGCTCAACGCCAGGAAATGATGAATACAAAGTCCATCCAGTATACCGTAGCCATGGTCACCGCCATCCCAATCCTGCTGGTTTACCCTTTCATGCAGAAATACTTTGTAAAGGGAATCATGCTGGGTGCGGTGAAAGGATAATAATAGAAGATTCGTTAAAAAAAAATGCGAAAACTTGGAGCATTTTTTTAGAATCTTCCACATTGCTTAGTTATATCAAAACAGGAGGATATAAATGAAAAAAACGCTTTTTGCTTTAGCCGGAGCACTTGCTCTCTCTGCTATGGTAATTGGTTGCGGCGGCAGCAAAACTGCTGAAAATGGTGTAGAAGAACTTGCAATTTCTACAGCCGCAAAGTCAGAAGGAAACATTAAGAAAATCAGACCAAAAGAAACTGTAACACTTGATGTTTATTCACAGCTTGCAAACTATTCAGGTATGCAGACAGGTTGGTTCGCAGACCTTATGCTTGCAAAATTCAATGTTAAAATCAACATTATTCCAGACACAGGTGGAGCTTACCAGACTCGTATGGAAGCCGGTAACCTTGGAGACATTGTTGTTTGGGGTGATAACACAGATAAATACTCAGCTGCTTGTAAAAAAGGTATGCTTCTCGACTGGGAAGAAGATAACATGATTGCTCAGTGGGCACCATATATCAACAACAACATGAAGCTTGCTCTCCAGAAGAACAAGTTCATGGACTCACCAGATAAGAAACTCCACGGATACGGATACAACGTTTCTACATCTGCAAAAGATATTCAGGAATTCTTCTATACATGGGATCTTCGTTTTGACCTTTATGAACAGATTGGAAAGCCAGAAATCAAAACTCTTGATGACATGGTAGATGTTCTTGCAAAAATGAAGGAAGTTTGCCCAACTGATGATAACGGTAAACCAACTTACGGTGTTTCTCTTTTCAACGACTGGGACGGAAACATGGTAATGTATGTTAAGTCTTTGGCAACAGCTTACTTTGGATATGATGAATTTGACTTTGGTCTTTTTGACCCAGATGAAGGAAAATTCTACGATTGTCTTGGTGAAAACAGCCCATACCTTTACTGTTTGAAGTTCATCAACAAGTTGAACCAGAAAGGTCTTGTTGATCCAGACTCTATGACTCAGAAGTACGGTGGAATGTCAGAAGACTACCAGAACGGAACTGCTTTCTGGAACATCTTTAACTGGATGGCTTCTGGTGCTTATAACACAGATGCTCACGTAAAAGAAGCTGGAAAGGCTATGTATCCAGTACTTCCAAAGGATGCTCATCCTATCGTTTATGGTCAGAGCGTATATGGTGGAAACCGTCTTTGGACAATTGGTGCTAAAACAGCTTACCCAGAGCTTTGTATGGCAATTATCAACTGGTTCTCTACTCCAGAAGGATACATGACAATTCTTTATGGTCCACGTGGTCTTTGTTGGGATATTAAAGATGGAAAAACATACTTTACAGACCTTGGTAAGAAGGCTCAGGCAGATCAGAATAACACAGAAATGCCAGCTCCTTACAAAGGATCATTCCATGATGGTGCTTTCCAGATTAATAATACAACATGGTGTGCTGATTCTTTAAATCCACTTACAAAGAACGAAACTTATAACAAAACATCTTGGGAATCTGAACAGCTTCCTGCTCAGTCAGAAATTGAACAGCGCTGGCGCGATTGGGCTGGAGCAACAACTCCAAACCGCTACATGCAGAAGTCTAACTATCGCGTAAGCCCAGGTTCATTGTTCACAGGTGCTGGTGTTCCAGATGATTTGACAATGAAGTGGAACCAGGTTGCAGAATGTATCAAGAACGAAACATGGAACGCAATCTATGCAAAAACTGATGCAGAATACGATGCTATCGTTGCAAAGATGGTAAGTGATGCTAAATCTTACGGATATGATGATTGTATCGCTCACTCTTTGAAGCAGGCAGAAAAGCGCGCCGCAGCAGAGAAACTTGCTAAAGCACAGTAAAAAAAAGAGGGGCAGTTAGTTCTGCCCCTCTTTTTTTAGTCCTTGTTATTTATTATATTTATTCCATGGCTTTATTTAATATGAACAGCGGCTTCTGGCGTTTTGTGAACCGTGCGCTGGATGTACTTCTTCTTAATTTATTGTGGCTGGTTTTCAGTCTTCCTATTATTACAATTGGAGCATCTACCTGCGCGGCATTTTATGTCACTATGAAAATGGTAGACGAAGAAGAAGGCTATGTTGCCCGAATGTTCGTTAAAGCTTTTAAGGAAAACTTTAAGCAGGGGACACTCATGTGGCTTTTTACCGCTCCCTGCATCTATGCCGATTATCTTATCTGGCAGTTAATAATTAAATCTGATGATATCTCTTTTTTAGTGATTGTCGGGGCAATCCTTTATACTGCAATAATTGCAGTTGTAATTCTTTATGCCTACCCGATAATTGCGCGCTATAAAAACAGCCTGCGCAATATCATAAAAAATGCCTTTGGGGGAAGCATCCTTTACTTCAAACGCACCCTTCTTTTGTTGTTTTTGGTTGCCCTTGAAGTGGCAATTATTTTCTGGAACAAATATACAATGATTGCCGGGGCACTTATAGGTCCAGAGTTCATCATTTACACAATCAGTGGAATTGCAAAACGCATTTTCCAGAAGATTGAAAAGAATAATTCCACTCCCGGCGGAACAGAAAACTCCGGAACGATAAACCAATAAAATTTGACGATTCCTTTTTTCGCGTGGTAAAATATAATATTAGTTTTAGTGAAAAGAGGAGTATAGAAAATGAATTTTTCTAAGTTTTTCAGCAGCCTAAAATTTAGACTCATAGCAATTGTAATCTTAATTTTTTTGGCTTCTAGTGGTGTAATTGTTGCTGTTGCAATGCAGCTTTCTACTCGTTCTACAACTGCTTCTGTAGACGCTCTTTTGAATACTGTAGTTGAATCGGCAGCAAGCAAAATTAAAGCCGAAGAAGAAAAGAACTTCCGAATGTTAAATGCCATTGCAAGATCAGACTTCTTGCAAGATGAAAATATGCCTTTGATTGAAAAGTGTGCTCAGCTTACACGAATTGCAAAGGTAAGTAGTGATTACGAAAACATCGGTTTTTATGATCTGAATGGAAACAGTTTTACTGCAGATGGTCGTCCAATTCAACTTCAGCGTGCTTATATTGATAATGCAAAGATTGGAAAAACAACAATTACAGACCCTGCAATTAACCCGGTAACAAATGTTTTGTTCCAGATTTATGCAGCTCCTGTTTTTGGTGCAAACAACAAACCAATTGGTTGCCTTACTTTGAACATTTTTGGAAACGTACTTTCAGACCGAATTGCACAGATTACCTTTGGATCTTCTGATTCACACATTCAGGTAATCAGCCGGACAACTGGTCATACAATTGCTTCTAACGTATTTGAGCAGGTAACTTCTTTCCAGAGTGTTACAGAAGATGCTGACGAAGGCGTTGCTCCAGTTTTGGAACGCGTTATGAAGGGAGAAACTGGAACTCAGGTATTTATTACTCCTGATGGCGCAAAGATGATTACTGCTTTCTGTCCTGTTCCTGGAACTGATTGGTCAGTATTTGGTGCCTGCGAATATGACGACTTCTATGCAGACATCGGTCGCATGACAAGCATTGTTTCTTTGATTTCTATTGTAATGATTATCATAGCATTCATTGCTGTATTGGTTGTTTTGTCTGTCAGCCTTAAACCTCTTGTAAATGTAAAGAATGCCATTGAAGATGTTGCTTCTGGTGATGCAGACCTTACAAAGCGAATTGAAAAACGCGGAAACAACGAAATTTCTGATGTAGTTGCCGAGTTCAACCGCTTTATGAATAAAATGCATGACATTATCAAGCAGATTAAAGATTCTAAGCAGAAACTTGGTGGTGCAGGTGCATCTTTGAGTGATAGTACACAGGACACTGCTTCTTCTATTACACAAATTATTTCTAATATTGAATCGGTACATGGTCAGATTTCTAACCAGGCAGACAGTGTTCACGAAACTGCTGGTGCCGTTAACGAAATTGCGTCAAATATTGAATCACTTGAAAAGATGATTGAAAAACAGAGTGCTTGTGTTTCTGAAGCCTCTGCCGCTGTAGAAGAGATGATTGGAAACATTCAGTCTGTAAACTCTTCTGTAGAAAAGATGTCTGCTTCATTTGATAACCTTAACGTAGATGCCCGCAACGGACAGCAGGTTCAGATGGGTGTAAACGAAAAGATTGAACAGATTAAGGTTCAGAGTGAAATTCTTCAGGAAGCAAACCAGGCAATTTCTGCCATTGCAGAACAGACAAACCTGCTTGCTATGAACGCTGCAATTGAAGCTGCCCACGCTGGTGAAGCCGGAAAGGGATTCTCTGTAGTTGCAGACGAAATCAGAAAACTTTCTGAAACTTCTACTCAGCAGTCTAAGACAATTGGTGATCAGCTTTCTGAAATCCAGCGTTCTATTAATGATGTAGTAATTGCTTCTGAGCAGTCTAGTGCCGCTTTTACTTCTGTTTCTAACAAGATTAAAGACACAGATGACCTTGTTCGTCAGATTAAGGCTGCAATGGAAGAGCAGAACGAAGGTTCTAAGCAGATTAGCAATGTACTGCATGTTATGAACGACAGTTCTCTTGAAGTAAAAACTGCCAGTGCAGAAATGGCAGAAGGAAACAAGGCAATTCTTTCTGAAGTTCGCAAGCTGCAGGATGCAACTGGAATCATGGAAGAAAGTATGCGCGAGATGACTGTTGGTGCTAAGAAGATTAATGAAACTGGAGAAGCCCTCCGTGGAATTGCTTCTGAAATGCAGGATTCTATCGGCGAAATTGGCGGTCAGATTGACCAGTTCAAAGTATAAATACCCGGAGGTCTTAGGGGTTTTATAATAGTACACATAAAAAAAAACAGTCCACTGGACTGTTTTTTTTATGTGATCGATAATAATCCCTTTTTTTTGCCTACTACCCAAAAAGCTATATTTCCACTATTATGTTTCTATGAAAGAAATCGAACTCAAATACGGATGCAACCCAAACCAGAAACCGGCGCGGGTTTTTATGGAAAATGGCGACCTTCCAATCACTGTTTTGAATGGAAGACCGGGATACATCAACCTTCTGGATGCTTTGAACGGATGGCAGCTTGTAAAAGAACTTAAGGAAGCAACAGGACTTCCTGCAGCAACAAGCTTTAAGCACGTTTCTCCAGCAGGCGCTGCAGTTGGAACTCCCCTTAGCGACACTCTCAAGCAGATTTATTTTACAGACGGCGTTGAACTTACACCTCTCGCTTCTGCTTATGCACGTGCCCGTGGTGCAGACCGCATGAGCTCTTTCGGCGATTTTATTTCATTAAGTGACGAGTGTGATGAAGCAACAGCTCTCCTTATTAAAAAGGAAGTTTCTGATGGTATCATCGCTCCTGGTTATTCAGAAAAGGCACTTGAAATTCTTAAGGCAAAGAAAAACGGAAACTACTGTGTAATTCAGATTGACCCTAACTACGTTCCTGCAGAGCTTGAACGCAAGCAGGTTTTTGGCGTTACTTTTGAACAGGGACACAACTTCCTTAAGATTGATGAGCAGTCTGCTTTGTCTAACATTGTAACTAAGAATAAGACCTTGAGCGAAGATGACAAG
>JAEEGH010009178.1_pt1 | contig 23147 bp, 20 predicted proteins | sample 9134181 | NCBI WGS metagenome assembly JAEEGH01 (sample SAMN16246544, study PRJNA631951) | gut metagenome | biome: gut microbiome; feature: rumen; material: DP-attached | host: Bos | place: Iran: Karaj | collected 2018-10
ATATTTTAACAACACAAAAATTAAACTAGATTGAATTATGGCTATTAAAGTAATTGCACAGAAGCGTGAAGTAAAGCTGGGTAAGAATCCTGGAATGAAGTTCGTGATGCGTCCGGACCTGTACATCCCCATCCAGGAGAAGAAAGTATTTGCAGAGGCTGCCACCCACTCGGGTATCTCTGCAGGTGTAATCAAAGCGGCTTGGGATGCCGCAGGTGAAGTAATCCGCACATGGGCCACCGAGGGACACTCTGTACCTCTGCCTGGACTGGGAACCATGCGATTCGGCGTGCGTAGTAAGGCGGTTGACAAGCTGGAGGACGTGAAGACGGGTCTGATCAGTGTACGTCGTATCATCTTCACTCCTAACACAGACGTGAAGGACGAGCTGAAGAATACAGCCATCCAGATTACCTGCCTGGACGAGGATGGCAACGTGCTGAAGCGCGTAACCAGCGGCGACAGCGGCGACATCGAGGAAGACGGTGGTGAGCACCAATCGTCCGAGAACGGCGAGAACGGTGGTAACAGCAGCCAGAGCGGCAGCGGCAGCAATACTGGTGGTAACACAGGTGGCAACACCGGAGGCGGCAATCAGCCCAGCAACCCAGGTAGCGGCGGCTCGGACATGAACTAAGCAAGAAAGGAGGTGAGTTATGAGTAAGAAGGAAACATTTAAGTTCATCATCCAGATGATTGCGAGCATCGCCACAGCGATTGTTACAGCCCTGGGAGCTACCTCGTGTATGGGGTATTAACAAAGAAACAGAGGGAATTCCTAACGAATCCCCTCTGTTTTTGTTTAAGTTTAGTCGATCTCTTCGTCGGGTTCGTAACCTCCCATCTCGCGGATGGCGTTTTTGAGCATGGTGTACTGCTGATACAGATGGTTAACGGCCTCCTCGCCTTGGGTGTAGTCGTGCATGGGCGACTTGAGGAAGAACGAGAGGAAACGCTGGATGCCATAACGACCGGCACGAGCAGCCAGGTCGCTGAGCAGACAGAGGTCGAGACAGAGGGGTGCTGCCAGGATAGAGTCGCGGCACAGGAAGTTGATCTTAATCTGCATGGGATAGCCCATCCAGCCAAAGATATCGATGTTGTCCCAACCCTCTTTGTTGTCGTTGCGTGGGGGATAATAGTTGATGCGAACCTTATGGTAATACTGGGTGTCCTCGTCGTTACCATGACCGTAGAGGTCGGGCTGCACATCGGGTTTCAGGATGGTTTCGAGGGTTGAGAGCTTCGAAACCTCCTTGGTACGGAAGTTGGCAGGCTCGTCGAGCACCAGACCGTCGCGATTGCCCAGGATATTGGTTGAGAACCAGCCGTTAAGTCCCAGACAGCGGGTGCCGATGATGGGGGCGAAACCTGACTTGACGAGGGTTTGACCGGTCTTGAAATCCTTACCAGCGATAGGCATCTTGGTTTGCTCGGCCAACTGCCACATGGCTGGGATATCGACGGTGGTGTTAGGAGCTCCCATAATGAAAGGGGCGCCCTCGCTCAGAGCGGCATAGGCATAGCACATGGATGGGGCGATATGCTCGCGGTCGTCGGCCTTCATGGCGGCTTCGAGATCAGAGAGCTGATAGTGAACCGACTCGCACACGGGCACGTAGATTTCGGTAGAGGCTGCCCAGAGCACTACCACGCGGGCGCAATCGTTAGCGGCCTTGAACTGGCGGATATCCTGGCGCAGGGCCTCTACCATCTGCCAACGGGTGAGCCCAGCTTTCACATTATCGCCATCCAGGCGCTTGGCGTAGTTCTTATCGAAGGCGGCAGGCATGGGCACAATCTTCTCGAGCTCATCGCGAACGGGCTCGATATCCTTCTCCTTGAGTACCTCGGCATACATGGCTGCCTGATAGGCGTTCTGCGGATACACATCCCAACAGCCAAACACGATATCATCGAGCTTAGCCAGGGGCACGATGTCGGCATAGTGCAGATAACGGGCATCGGCACCACGACCAACGCGTATCTTATCGTACTGAGTCATTGAACCTACGGGTTTGGTTAAGCCCTTGCGAGCCATGAGCACACCCGTAATAAAAGTGGTAGATACGGCGCCACAGCCAACTACCAGGATGCCCAGCTTACCCTGGGCAGGAGTTACTTTAGTTTGTGTCATTTCTTACTTTATTTGGTTGATAAACATATCTATGTTTAGAGCGCTGCAAAGGTGCACAAATAAATTGAAACAAGCAAAGAAAACTTAAAATTTTTGCAAAGTTTTACAGCTTTTAAGTGTTTTGTTACAGAAAAATACATTAATTTTGCACCCGATTTTTTTAGGTAACAAAAATTATTTATGTACAAACAAGCATTCAACATGAAGCGCCAGCGCCTGGTTTTCCGTCGTTTCGGAAACAAGGGCTACTCGCTCTTTAGTTGTCTGGGCCGCGAGGTGGTTTGCAGCGTGCTATCGGTTAGCACCCTTACCTACGCATCGGCCGAGAGCGTGAGCACACACCCTGTGGTGAGCGACTCAACCGCTACGACAACTGCACGCGAGATGATGCTCGACGAGGTTAGCGTAACCGGATCGAGGGCGCCACTGACCAAGAGTCAGGCTGCGAGAATGGTAACTGTACTGGACCGCAAGGCTATTGCGCAGGCGCCAGTACAAAGTGTAAACGACCTTTTAAAGTACGCTGTAGGCGTGGATGTTAGGCAACGAGGACCCATCGGTGCCCAGACCGACGTGTCGATTCGAGGCGGCAACTACGAGCAGATTACCATCCTGCTGAATGGAATCAACATCTGCGACCCGCAAACAGGGCACAACGCCTTCGACTTTCCTGTAGACATCAGCGACATAGTGCGCATAGAGGTGCTTGAGGGACCTGCAGGGCGTGTGTATGGAACGTCGAGTCTGGTAGGAGCAATCAACATTGTGACGAAGCCTACCCTACCCTCTGCCGTGCATGCCGAAGCAGGATCGTATGGCTATGCCAATGTGGGCGGACGTGTGGCTTTTGGCGGCAAAGCCAGCCACAGCCTGTCAGGCAGCTATACCCGAAGCGACGGCTACAGCCGCAATAAGGCTGGCAAACTGAATGCCGACTACAAAAGCGGAAAGGCTTTTTACCAGGGACAGTACGACGACAACGACATACGCGTGAACTGGCATGCAGGTATAAGCGTAAGGGATTTTGGCTCGAACACCTTTTATGGCGCCAAATGGGACGACCAGTTTGAGCACACACTGAAAACCTACACTGCCGTAACAGCCGAGAACAAACAAGGGCGCCTGCACTTGAAACCAACCATATACTGGAACAGATCGCAAGACCGCTTTGAGCTGTTTAGAGATGCACCCGATATCTACCCATTTAACTACCATCGCACGGATGTGTACGGCGTGAATCTGAACAGCCACTTTGACTGGGTTGCAGGGCGCACAGCCATAGGCGCCGAACTGCGCAACGAAGACCTTGTGAGCGGCAATCTGGGCGAGCCACTATCGCGCACACACCATATTCATGGTACCGACCGTAACTACGAGTACGGTCTGAACCGCACCAACATGAGCTTTGTGCTGGAACATAACATACTGCTTGAGCGCTTTACCCTTTCGGCAGGCGTGGTGGCCGTAAAAAACTCGTGGAACGAGATGAACATGCGTCTGTATCCAGGCATTGATGCCAGCTACCGTATTGGCAGCAACTGGAAGGTGTATGCATCGTACAACACATCGCTACGCATGCCATCGGTTACCGAGCTGTACTACTCGGTGGGCGGGCATAAGGCCGACAAGCACCTGAAACCTGAGGAACTGGCGGCCGTAGAGGGCGGACTGCAATACAACTCGTACCTGGTTGACGCCAAGCTGAGCGTGTATCGTAACCACTGCAAGAACCTGATTGACTGGATCAGGCGCAGCGATGATGTGGATGCACCATGGGAATCGGTAAACTTTACCAAGGTGAACGCCACTGGTATAGAGGCCACACTGGCCCTGAACCTACAGGAGATGATGCCTGCACAACACATACTGAAACGCTTGCAGGTAGATTACAGCTACATTGACCAGGATAAGGTGGAGACCGACGGCATACAGAGCCAGTACACGCTGGAGTATCTGCGACACAAACTGGTGGCACAGTTGCAGGCCAACCTCTGGAAGCGCTTGCATGCAAATATAAGCTACCGCATGCAGGACCGCACGGGCACCTACACCAACGCCGACGGCGAGATAACCGAATACAAGCCTTACGGCATAGTTGACGCACGACTGAGTTGGAATGCCGATAACTACACGATGTATGTAGAGGCTAACAATCTGCTGAACAAAACGTACGTTGACTTTGGCCACATACCACAACCAGGCAGATGGTGGATGGCTGGATTTAACATCCAACTGTAGTTAACGGAAACTGAACAGGAACCTGAGCTTGGGGCTGCGCGACAAATCGCCAGGATTGCTACCCGGACAGCCCTCAGGAACCTGCAAACCCTTACGGGCATAGTAATCCTTCCAAAACTGGGTTACTTTGCCCGTTTTATCATGGAACGACATGGGGATAGGCTCGAATACCAGCTGGCCATCGGCATCAAGATAATTCTTCTGCACCAACTCGCTACAATAGAATTCGTCGTCGCTGGGCATGAACATAAAGTCGTAAGGGCGACCTAAATACTGCAGGGCACGCTGAACGGAACTTGCCACGCCAGTGGTATCTTTTAACCGAGTGGCGATGACCAGCGAATCGCGACGCACCAGAAAGCTATCGATAGGCGTTAAAACCACGCCCTGGTGGATAGCCTCGAGCACAAAAACACTATCCTTACAAAAATGTACCATGCCAACATGGTCGATAGCCAAATCGTTAACGCCCTGGGTAACCTGCGTGATATGATTACCCTGAGCAGAAATGCAAAACAGGAGGTCGCCCTCCTGTAATTGCTGTGCCATGTTCTGAGCAACGCCCTGCAGGGATGTTGTCAACAACAGACATAAACTAAATATTGTTTTCTTGCTAAAACGCATCAACCTTTAAGCTTAAACGAATTTTCGATGCTGCTGAGCTCGGCTACAAAGGCCTTATCAATCTTAAGGCGCTGCTCGACAGCATTGCAGCTGTGGATAACGGTAGAGTGATCGCGACCGCCGATGAGCTGACCAATACGCGACGAAGGCATCTTGGTGTGCTTCTGAGCCAGATACATAGAAATCTGACGGGCCTGCACAAAATCGCGCTTGCGACTCTTGCTGAACACACTCTGCTGACTTACGCCATAGTGGTTACAAACCTTATCAAGGATATCGTCGATAGTAAGCGGATGGTTGTCGACCTTAACTGCACGCTTAATCACACGCTCGGCCAACTTCATATCGATGTTAGAGTTGTAAACAATCGAGTAAGCCATCAGCGAGTTTACCACACCCTCCAAGTCGCGTACGCTGCCATTAGCAGTCTGGGCGATATACTCGATCACATCTGCAGGAATCTTCAGTCCGTCGCGCTTACACTTAGCGTTCAGGATATCTACACACAACTGCACGTTGGGCTTCTCGAGCTCGGCAATCAGTCCGCAGGCAAAACGGGTAAGCAGGCGGTCCTTAACACCAGTAAGATCTACTGGGGGACGGTCGCTGGCCAGAATAATCTGCTTGCCGATACGGAACAGGTGATCGAAGATGTGGAAGAAAGTATCGAGTGTTTTTGGCGAATTTACCCACTCCTGAATATCGTCGACAATCAGTACGTCGATACTCTGATAGAAGTTGATGAAATCGTTCGTGGTATTCTGACGTACAGAATCGGTGAACTGTACCTGGAACAGACGGGCACTTACGTACAGCACGCGCTTGTTAGGATAAAGCTCGCAGCACTTCAGTCCGATGGCGTTGATGAGGTGGGTTTTACCGCAACCTGAAGGGCCATAGATAAAGAAGGGGTTGAAGGTGGTTTTACCTGGGTGCTCGGCGATAGAGAGACCAACGGTACGAGGCAGCTTGTTAGAGTTACCCTCGATATAGTTGTGGAAACCCTTCTTGGTGTCGAGCTGGGGGTTGAGCTGCTGCTGACGGGGTGCATCGAGCACATTGGGCGCCTTGTTAAGATGCTGGCGGGCGGGTACAGTCTCCAAGCTGGGACCCTCGCTCTCAACATCGGTAGTAACGTCGCGACCCTTAGCAGTAGCGGCCTTAACCTCAACGATTCTGTAATTGAGTTTTACATTGGTACCAAACACTCGCTCTAATACCTTACTTAATAATCCAACGTAGTACTGCTCCAAGAACTCGAATACGTATCGGCTTGGAACCTGCACCAGAACCGAACGGTTCGCTTCGTCGAACGACTCGAACACGATTGGTGCAAACCACGTTTTGTACTGCTGCTCTGTAACGTTAGCCTGGATGAGACGAAGGCAGTCGGCCCAGAGCGCCTGATGATTATTATTCATTTGGCGAATGTTATATTTTTAAATTTTAAATCAAACTAGATACAAGACTTAGGCTTGTAGAGTTTATTGTTGTTTCCGAGTGCAAAGGTAAAACAAATTTTTGAAACTTGCAAATGCCCGATTTTCCCCAATGTGTGTACACAACTTGTAACTACTTAAAAACGAGATAGTTACGGTGTTTCACAGAAGTGGTACCAATTTAGCGCACTTGTAAACGCACCAAACCCTGAAAATCAGGCACTTACGCGTGTGCGAACACACAAATAATAATGGCCAAGATACAAAAAAAGTACCTATGGCCAAAATTTGTTATTTAGACAAAATCTATTTTACTTATCTTTCTTGCCGAAAACCGAGAAGTGAACATAGCGTTTTGGATGTTGCTTCAGATCAAGCATCAGCGAGTCGGCATGCATCATGGTGCTGTTCAGGTTGTAATACAGACTGGGGTCGCGCATCAGCAGTCCGAGGGTACCCTCGCGGCTGTTCAGGGCGGCAGTCATCTGCTCTACATTCTTCAACGTGGTATTAACGCTGGTCATGGTAGCAGCAAAATCCATGTTGCTGATATCCTTGGTAATCTGGTTGGTGTTAGCCAGCACGCCATCGGCATTCTGCAGCATCTGGGGCATCTGACGGTTGAGCTGTGCTGTGAGCAGGCTCAGATCGTGCGAGGTGCGCGTCAGGTCGGCAGTAATCTGATCGACATTATGCAGCGAGTTGGCGATGGCAGGATCGGCCAACAGGGTATTTACGCTGGCCAGGATAGAGTCGAGCTTAGGCAGCATCTGCTGTACGGCTGGAATCATATCGGCAGCCTTACCCATAGCACCTACCTGCTGACTGCCTGTGATGGTATCGCCAGGGGCCACCATACCGTCGGCAGCATTACCCAGCACCAGCAGCACTTTTACGTTTCCCATCAGGTCGGTAGCAATCTCGGCACGACTGCCCTTGGGCACACTCAGTTCGGTATCTACATCGATAGCAGCCACAATCTCGCCTGTGTTCTGATAGTCGAACATGATTTCCTCGACCACACCTACACGGTAGCCGTTGGCAAAGATAGGACTGGCCACCGAGAGGCCGCTTACATCCTTGAACTTAACGTAATATTTGTTGTCGCCAGAAAACAGCGTCATTCCCTTTAGAAAGTGCAAACCAAAATAGAGCACCAACAGACCAGCAATGGCCACCAGGGCAATCTGAATTTCTTTCGAAAACTTTTTCATATCTTATAGCTTATAATTTATTTCTTTGATTTAAACTCGCGGATAGCCGCATTCACATCTACACGCTGACCGCCCTTGAAGGCAATGATAAACGCCTCGGGGATGGTGGCAGCCACCTGCTTGCGCAAGCGGTAGATCTCGTTGTAATCGGTTGATGCGCCAACGGTGTACTTGTACATACCGCCATCGCGATACGAATCAACATCGGTAAGACCCTTAAAGCGGGCATCGCCAGCCTTGAGCTTGCTGGAGCTTGAGAGTATCTGCACCTTAAACACAGGGGCATCGTTGCTGGCAGCTGCTGCAGCAGGCTTGTGTTCGACCTTTGCTACGGGCTTTGGCTCGTTAACCTGGCGCACCTCTACGGGTTCAACCCTGGCCTCGGCTACCTGCTCCTGTGGTTCCTCAACCTGCGCATCGGGCTGTGGGCCCAAACGGCGCTCTGGCTCAGCCTCTTCAATCTTCTTATAAGGGATGGTGATGTTACCACCATGACGCTTACGATAGTTCAGGAAGGCATTGAACATACCTGTGGCATACAGGGTTTCGGCACGGGCCGAGTTCATAAACTCCTCCTCGTCGCGGGTTGAGATAAAGCCCAACTCCAGCAGCGCACCAGGCATCGACGAGAGGCGCAGCACAGCCAGGTTGTCCTGCTGGGCACCCATATCCTGGCGGCCAGTGGCCTGGCACACGTAACGCTGCATGTACTTGGCCAGCTCAACGCTGTTCTCCATATTCTTATCCTGGATAAACTCGAACATGATATCGCTTTCGGGCGAGTTAGGATCGTAGCCATGATAGGTTTGCTGGTAGTCCTTCTCCATAAAGATAACCGAGTTCTCGCGCTTGGCCACCTCCAGGTTCTGCAGCACACCAGTCTGCTTGCCTGTACGCTTGCTGGTACCTAAGGTGTAGGTTTGGAAACCACGTGCCACCCTACCCTTTGGCAAGGCATTGATGTGGACAGAGATAAACAAATCGGCCTTGGCCTGATTAGCTATCTCGGCACGACGGTACAACTCTACAAACTTATCGGTTTTGCGGGTATAAACCACTTTTACGTCGGGACAGTTCTGCTCAACCATACGTCCGAAGGCCAGCGCAAACTTCAGCGTGAGGTTCTTCTCCTTAGAGATAGCACCCACGGCACCCGTATCGTGACCGCCATGACCGGCATCGATCACCAACGTAAAACCATTTTTACCAGCTGCCTGGGCCATCATAGCCCCTCCCAGCAGCAACACACATAATATATATCTTAACCTAATCACGTTCCTAACTAATGTTCAATTATCAATTGTCAATTATCAATTATCAATTATCAATTATTAATTATCACCTCGACCCCTGCGCCTTTGCAGTCGGCCCCCATCGGCGGATTCTTCTTGGTGATACGTAGATGGATGCTCGACACCTGCGGAAACTGCTCATGGATGGCCTTTACGATGCGACCTGCCACATGTTCGAGCAGCTTTGAGGGGATGTCCATCTGCTGTTTTACCAACTGGAACAGTTCGGCATAGTTCAGCGTGTCGGCCACATCATCAGTTTCCATAGCCCCCTGGATGGGATAACCCACACGCAAGCTAACCAAAAACTCGCCGCCCACCTGTGTCTCCTGGGGCATCACCCCATGAAAGGCATAAAAGCGAACCTCGTCCAGATATATGTAACTTTCTATCTCCAATCTTTAATGTTTAATCTTTAATGTTTAATCATTAATGTTTAATCCTCCATCTGGAGTTCCTCCTCATCGTGGCAGCCAGGAGCGTACTTCTTCAGCGCGCGCTCAACACCTGTTTTCCAGGTATTGATACTCTCATCCTTGAGCGAGAGCGAAGCCACCAGCTTGATGACATGTTCGATAGGCATGCGATAACGCAGCACACCTGATATCAGTTTAGCGTAGTTCCAGTACTCGGGGTTGAACTTCTCAGAGAGGCCCTCGACGGTGGTTTTATAGCCACGACGGTTCTCGAACTGGAAATCGTAACGCTTGGTGCCATCGGGGTTAACCTGCTTAATGATTTTACCCGTTGTAACGGTTTTGGGCAGCACAATGCCATCCTCGTCGTCGGCCAAGCCTGTAAATATCTCGTAAGGGTAGCCATTCAGCAAGCCTACCAATGCCACCCATTTCTCGCGGTTATTCTGGAAACGTACCACGTCGCACTCCAACACCTCAGGACGCACCTCAGTCACCTCGGGTCGGGTGCCCAACAAGAAGATATCGAATGCCTGATTGGCCAACGTAAGCAGCAATTCGGCATCATCGGCCTTAACCGATTTGAGGCACTGGTTAAGGATGCTGGCCACACGCTCCTCGGACAGAGTAGCATCGCTGTGCTGACCTATGGCTGTGAGTTCGTGGGCAATACGCTCAACGAGTTCACTTCGCAAGTTTTCTTCCATATCAAACTATTTTTGCGTGCAAAGTTAGATAAATTTGCCGAATTATTTGTATTTTTGCAACCAAATAATACAAAAAAGCAGATTTTTATAAGCAAAATTAAGAGATATGAAACATTTATTGACACGACGAACCATCAGAAAATACACCCAGGAGCCAGTGAGCGACGAGTTGCTGAACCGCCTGATGAACGAGGCTGCACGCACCCAGACCATGGGAAACCTGCAGCTTTACAGCGTGGTGGTGACCCGAAGCGACGACATGAAAACCAAGCTGGCTCCTGCCCATTTCAACCAGCCCATGGTGAAACAGGCGCCTGTGGTGCTTACCATCTGTGCCGATTTTAACCGCACCAGCACATGGGCCAAATGCCGCAAGGCCGAGCCTGGTTACGACAACTTCCTGTCGTTTATCAATGCGGCTACCGATGCCCTACTCTACACCCAGACGCTGTGCAACCTGATGGACGAGGAAGGCTTGGGCTACTGCTACCTGGGTACCACCGTGTATCAGCCCCAGCAGATTATCGACGTGCTGCAGTTACCTAAGCTGGTAATGCCTGTGGCCACGCTTACCGTGGGTTGGCCTGATGAGGAACCCGCCCTGAGCGACCGATTGCCACTTGAGAGTTTTGTGCATCAGGAGACATATCAGGATTATCTGGGTGCTGATATCGACACCTATTATAATTATAAGGAGAATCTGGAGGAGAATAAGAACTTTGTTAAGATCAACAACAAAGAAACGCTGGCGCAGATATTTACGGATATCCGCTACACCAAGAAAGACAACGAGGCGATGTCGGCCGGCCTCATCGAAGCCCTCAAATCCCAGAATTTTCTTTAGGCACGGATTACACGGATTAACACGGATTATTTAAGGCACGGATTACGCGGCTTTTTTATAAAAAAAACACGGCTTAGTTTACAATGCTAAAGCCGTGTCTTTAATTTATTAAAGCCGTGTAATCCGTGCCAAAATTAAAATCTCGAGGACGGAAAAAAATCCGTGTTAATCCGTGTAATCCGTGCCTAAAATAAACACTCGCGTAATCCGTGCCTAAAAAACTACTCGAGTGTGATAGGCTTGTACTTTGGTACGAGGGCCTTCATGATGCACCAACCTATCAGGTAGGCCACAGCACAGATACAGAATACTACCATGTAAGCAGCAGGCTTGCCTTCGAAGCCGAAGAACTGGAAGGCGGCACCCTGATTGGCTGCCCAGGTAAAGAACTCACCCGAACCCATGTTGATGGCCATTGAGCCGAAACCACCAGTCATGGTACCCAGACCAACGATGGTACCGATGGTGCTCTTGGGGAACATGTCGCCAATGGTTGAGAACAGGTTGGCACTCCATGCCTGATGACCTGCACCCAGCAAGCCAATCAGGATGGCTGGCCACCAAGCGCTATAAGCACCAAGAGGCTGAGCCAACAGACCTAATACTGGGAAACAAGCAAATATCAACATGGCACGCATACGACCCAGATAAGGGTTCATGCCCTTCTTATCAACAAAATAGGTAGGCAGATAACCACCACCGATACTGAGAACGGTTACAATGAGGTAGAGCGTAAAGATGAGCGCAATACCCATAGCCGAATCAGAGGTATAGCCGTACTGGTCGCTGAAGTAAGCAGGTGCCCAGAACAGGAAGAACCACCAAACACCATCGGTCATGAGCTTACCTACGAGGAATGCCCAAGTCTGGCGATAGGTAAAGCACTTGAGGAATGGGATAGCCTTCTCCTCCTTCACCTCGCCGCGATCCTTCACCGCTTCAAGGTCGTTGTCCTGCTCAATGTAGTTCAGCTCGGCCTGATTCACGAACTTGTTGCTGCGTGGCTTCTCGTACAGCCACATCCACAAGCCCATCCACACATAACCAAGCACACCGATGATGACGAATGCCATCTCCCATCCCCAGGCGCGGGCCAACAGGGGAATAGTGGCAGGAGCAGCCAGCGCACCTACCGATGCACCACTATTAAAGATAGAGGTAGAGAAAGCACGGTCCTTCTTTGGGAAGTACTCGGCAGTGGCCTTGATGGCAGCGGGGAAGTTACCTGCCTCGCCCACAGCCAGAATCATACGGCATGAGAGGAACAACCATACTGAGATGGTGGCAATGGCCACAGCGGCATCGCTACCAGCCTGCACCATGCGCAAAGCCTCGATGCTGTCGTAACCCTCGATATTCATAGCTACCCATCCGCAGCCTGCATGCATCACAGCACCTGTGCTCCATACAAAGATGGCGATGAGATAACCTTTTTTAGTTCCCATCCAATCGATGAACTTACCCGAGAACAGGTTGGCGATGGCATAGAACAACGAGAACAAACCCGTAATCTTACCATAGTCGGCATCGGTCCAATGGAAATCAACAGCGATAAAATCTTTCCAAGTTAAAGAGAGAACCTGACGGTCCATATAGTTTACTGTGGTTGCCAGGAACAGCAGCGCACAGATAACCCAACGGAAGTTGGACATTTTTGTAGTCTGTACTGGTGTCATATTATCTCAAATCTTTAACCTCGATATTGTCCTTATCGTTATAGTTCAAGTTCTCGCCAGCCATACCCCAGATAAAGGTATAGTAATAAGTGGCCGATGCACAGTGGATGCTCCACTCAGGACTCATGATGGCCTGCTCGTTCTTGAGCCATACCACACGGGTTTCCTGGGGCTCGCCCATTACATGACTGATCTGATGACCCTCGGGCAGATTGAAATAGTAATAAGCCTCGATACGGCGACCATGAGTGTGAGGAGGCATGGTGTTCCATACGCTACCCTCCTGCAACTGGGTCAAACCCATCTGCAACTGGCAGGGACCCTCCTCGAGGGCGGTATTTACAATCAGCTGGTTGATGGTGCGCAGATTACTCTCGGCCTTGCTGCCCAGAGGCTTTTCCTTGGTACCAACAATCACAGCCTTCAGGCTCTGCACCTTACCGTTCTTACGGCCATCGAGTGTAACCCACTGTGTTTTATAGTGCTTGTGGGCAGTAGCCGAGTTAAGATAGAACTTAGCAGGGTTCTGAGCATCCTTTGAGCGGAAGATAACCTCCTTGTTGCTGTCGATATCATTACCTTTCTTGTCCTTACCCAGCCAACCACGACCCACATAAAGGGCCTCGCTATAGCCAAGTGGATACTCCTGACCATCAACGATAACCACGCCAGGACCACCAGTATTAATAATGCCCAACTCGCGGTTACGCATAAAATAGTCGGCACGCAGCTGGGGATGAGTCTCCAGCTTCAGATCCTTGTTAACAGGCATAGCGCCTCCGTAGATAAAACGATCGTAGTACGAATAAGTGAGGTTAATCTCATCGGGCGCCATCACCTTCTCCATCACAAAACGGTCGCGCAGGGTCTGCGTGTCGTAATGCTTCACGTCGGCGGGGTGACAAGCCGTCTGGAACGTCATGTTCTGCTGGCCAAAAGCCATCATCAGATTTCCCATAAGCATCAAAGTAAAAATAGATTTCTTCATATTGTTATTAATTAATAATTTTGCAACGGACTAGAGGACTTCATGATTTTTTTTCGTCCTCAATAATGCGCTTGCGGTTGAACCACATCATAGCGGCAGTAAAGACAGTAAGCACGCCCAGACCCACCCACTGCAGGTTGTTAACGCACTTGTAGATAGTCCAGCCAAACAGGCTCGAAGCAAAGTCGAGCGCACCAGCCTCGAAGCCCTCAGGAATCTTGGCAGCGTTATCGCCTGTCTGCTCAAACACAGTGTGGGCAGCCTGCGTAAAGGCAGGGGCCATATCGGTTACAAACCACAGGCCGATGGCCAGCGCCACCAAACCAACGATAAACGTCTTAACCACGTTACCCTTGGTGTAAGGCAGTACCATCACAAACACATAGAACATACCAGCCAACGAGGCCAGAGGCAGGAACTGGTTGCCTGGCAGGATAACAGCCAAGCCCAGGGTTACAGGTATCAACAGCAGCGATACTACCAGCGTGGTGGGATGACCGATAACCAATGCTGGCGACATGCCGATATACACCTTCTTACCATTAAACTTCTTCTTAACCACCTCCTGTGTCTTCTCAGAGATAGGCATCAAGCCATCGATAAACAGCTTGGTGATACGTGGAATGAGCTCCATCACAGCACCCATGGTAACACCCAGGAACAGGATTTTCTTAATATCCAACTGAGCCAAAGCACCAATCAGCGCACCTACGATAACACCCAATACCAGGGGCTCGCCCAGCACACCAAACTTCTTTTTCAATCCCTCGGCATCGATGTCCAGCTTTGAAAAACCAGGAATCATATCCAATCCCTTATTAACGAGCATGGCAAACGGAGTGAAACTCTGCACAAAAGGCTGCGGGATAGAGATACCCTCCATACCCTCGTAATAGCCCTGGAACTTAGGCGCTGTAAGGTCGGCCATTACCAGTGTGTTGATGTAGCATACGATTGCGGCGAAATAGCCCCATGCCAGACTCTGATCCATCACGAAATAGGCTACAGCACCAATAAAGGCGAAGTGCCAGTAGTTCCACAGGTCGATATTAACGGTGCGGGTGGTTTTGGTGATGAGCATGAGGAAGTTTACACCCAGACAGATAGGGATGATGAGTGCGCCTACAGCCGTGTTGTAAGCCACAGCAGCTGCTGCCGGCCAACCCATATCGAACACGCCGAGCTGGAGGTTGTACAAACGCGAAATCTCAGAAAGCGGATCACCAAAATTGTTAGTTAGCAGGGCCGTTACAATGCCCAGACCAACAAATCCTACACCTACGTAAAGTCCTGACTTCAAGGACTTTCCGAATTTTAATCCAATACAAAGTCCAATAATAGTAAACAGTATGGGCATCATGACTGATGCACCAAGACTGATAATGTAACTGAATACTTGTTCCATTGTTTTTAGTCGATTTTTGGTGCAAAGATACACATTTTTGCCGAACAACACGAGAAAGCGAACGTTTTTTTTACTCAAACGTTAACGTAAGTCGTCGTGCAGGTCAACCCATGCCTCTTCGTCGGGTATCACAATCACAAATCGTGAGCCGTTGGTATAGGTGGCATCCAGCTTCAGCTCGCCTCCAATCAGGCGCACCAACTGGCGGCATACTGGCAAGCCCAAGCCTAAGCCCTCGCTAAAGATATCACCCTTCTCGAACGTATCGAAAAGATTCTTGCGAACACTCTCACTAATACCAGGACCTGTATCCTCGACAAAGAACATCACCTTGAGTCCATCGGTCTTTACCGACAGCTTTACATGGCCCTCGGTAGTAAACTTCTTGGCATTGAACAGCAACTCGTTCAAGGCCTTGGTAAGATAGTCGCGATTGGTTTTAACCGTACGTGTATCATCCACCTGCACATCGGTAGTTAAATCGATGGTGTGCGGCGGGCGCGAGGCATAGATATCGGCCACATGCTGAATCAGCTCCTTAATGCAAACTCGCTCGTGGGTATCCACCTTTACATCCTTACCGGCATTCGAGGCTACAATAAGCATACCCACCATACGACTGATGAGGATGGCGTTGGTTTGCATAGTTTCTGTAATATTGCCGAGCTCCTCCTGAGGGATGCTCTCGTAATCGTCGCGCAGCACCTGGGTAAAGCCGTTGATAATGTTGAGCGGCGTACGTATCTGGTGGGTTATATCCTGCAAGAACTCGTTCTTCTTCTCGTCGGCCTTATGTGCCTGTTCGTTGGCCTCGGCCAAATCCTGGTTCATCCGCTCGGCCTCCTCGTTGGTTTGCTTCAGGTTCAGGATATGACTACTCAGGGCCTGCTGCATCTCAGCAAAGTTGTTCTGCAGGCGCCCAATCACATCCTTACGCCTACTGAAGCTGATGGCCTCGTGGAAGTGGCCGTCGGTAATGTAGCTGATCTGGCGGGTCAGGTCGTTAAGCGGCTGCACCATCATCGACACCACATTGAGGCAGAATACCAGAATGAGCAGCAAACCAAACGTAAGCACTGGTATCAGTATGTAAAGCAGTTTGTTATAGCTCACAAAGATATCGCTCTCATAACAAATCAGCGCCATGCTCCATGGGGCTTTGGTAAGCGACTGATAGAGCACCACGCAAGGCTCGCCGTTCACCTTTACGTTGAGCATACCCTTCTTGCCGGCTATCATCTGGTGACCAAGCGAAATCAAATCCTGCTGCTTGGTGGGGTCGGCATCCTTGAAGATGGTACGACTCTTAAGCTTCGTGGTATCGGGATGCACAATATACTGGCCGTTGGCACCCAGCAACATGGCATATGATTTAGGGTATGGCTTATACGACGATATCACCTCCGACAGCCAGTCGATGGCCAAATCGGTTGAAATGACACTCATCAGATGCTTGTGGCGATCGTACATCGGCACGCAGTACGACACGATCATATCGTCGAAATCAGTCGACTCTACACCCTGCAAATCCTCGGCATAAGCCTCAACCCAGCAGGGTTTGCCTAAGGTGGCGGCTGTGCGATACCAAGGTTTGTCGAAATAGTTGTAAGGCTCCTCAATATTAGCCACTACCGTATCGGCATTTTCTGGATTATAGGCATAAACTGAGAAATAGCGGCCACGATCGGGGAAGAAATCGGGCACCATAGCCACCGAACAACCATCGAAGTTAGGATTCTGCCCTACTACCAATCGGATGTAATTAAGCAGCGAGTCGGGACGTATGTCGTCGCCCAGATGCCATACGGCAGTACGGGTGGCCACTTCAACCTCGTTCATCAGCTCGTTTACACGCTCGGTACAGTTCTCGAGCTCTTGGTTGGCGCGCTCCATAGCCTGCTGCTTTACAAGCTGGCGCGAATAGAGGAACAGGGTGCCGATAGAGAATGTGAACACCACTACCAGGAACAAGAGGATGCCCAAACTGAGTTTGAGCGACAGCTTGCGTTTGATGCGATTTAATAACGTACTCATGCCTCGTCCTCCTCTTCTTGTTTTTTAGTTGCTACTTCGAGCAGTTTGTCCAGCAGATTGGTAATGGTAAGCGTGTGGGCATCAACCTGATTGGCCATCTCAACAATCTGCTCGTGCGGCATCTCCTGATGATGGTGGTGCACCTCGGTTACCAGTCGCGATATCTCGTTAACGGGTTCATCCATCTGGTCGGTCATATTCTGCAGGAATACCATCTTCACCCTATCAGCCTCGGTCTTATGCTTCTGAGCCTCGGTAAGCAGCCAGTTCTGCTCAACCAGCATCAGATTCTTGTGGTCGATCTCGTCGAGGTGCTGCCTGATGGATTGCTGCATGGTAATAAAGCTGTTGGCCAGAACACCCACCTCGTCCTGGCGGTTACTGGTCTTGATAGGCACATCGTAATGACCGCTCTTAATCAAACGGGCCGACTTCTCGAGAGCGCGCAACGGGTGCAGCTCGCGATGGATAAATACTGAGCAGAACACCACGATAGCAATCAGAGATAGCAGTACCACAGCAAACATCAGCGGAATCATCGTGTTGTAGTTACCCATAATCTCGTCCTCGGGGCATGCCACCGTAATCTCCCATTTGGTTTTCTCGAAAGGCTTATAAGCTAACACACGGGGCGTATCGTTCAGGCTGAGCTGCTCGGTACCACTCTGGCCGCTCATCATCCTATAGGCTGTTATGCTATACTTCTCCTCAGGATACATCTCCATCAGCTTAAACATGGCGCGTGGGCGCAGCAACGAGGTATCGGGGTGGATGACAAAAGCTCCCGAATGGGTCATGAGCGAACCTGTTACATTAGGTAACGGGCGATGCTCGTGAACGATTTTCGTCAACCAATAGATAGAGATATCTACACCATACACACCAACAACCTTACCATCCTTGTGTATAGGCATGGCGTAGGTGATAATAGGCTCATCGTCGGTTCGGTAATCCTCGTAGGGCTCTGTCCACATATTCTTATCGCGGGTCATTGGCTCCTCGTACCACTGCTGGTGCAGATACGAGTCGTGGGCAAACAGCTCGCTCCTGACTACCTTTCCCTTCCATCGGTGATAGTAAATCATATAATCCTTTTCGCCACGATCGGGGAATGTGCCAGGCACAAAGGCGGTGGCAATGCCTATAATCGTGGGTTCGTTGGCCAGTATCTGCTGGGTGTACTTACCAATCTCGAGTGTGTCGTTCAGATTCTGCTCTACCCACCAATGAGTTTGACGGGTTATGACCTCAATCTCGTGCAACTTCTGCCCCACCGCTATCTCAAACCGATCAAGTATAACCTCGGCCTTACCCAGCGATTCGTCGTGAACCGCCTGGCGGGCATAATAGAACATCAAGGAGAAAGTGGCGGCAAACAATATTGACACGAACAATACCACCCACAAACTGAGCTTTGCAGATAGTGATTTTATGATGGTATATAGAATGTTCGGTTTCATTGTTCCAAAATTAATAGAAGATTGTTTGGGGGCAAAGATACAAAAAAAATTAATACAACCAAACTTTTTGCCATATTTTTAACAAAAAGAGCAGGAGCCCGCATCACTGCGAGCTCCCGACAATGGACTCTAATAATAAGCCCCACAATACAAATTGCAGGGCTTATACATAGTATCTATAAGGGTTTATGCCAGAAAAAACTTGCGGAACTCGCTCTCGAAATTAGGCGTCAGGAATCCACGCCCCATCGCCAGACGTATCTCCTGGATGCTCCAGAACCTACCACCATCAAGCTCTGAGGCTGAAGGGGTGATGGGACCATCGTAAACGGTACGATGTACATATACCAATTCGCGCTCGCGAGCACTCTCGAACACGTACATCCCTACCCGCTCAGGCTTAAAGTCGGTAATACCAAGCTCCTCGCGCACCTCGCGTACCAAGGCCTGCTCAGGGTTCTCGCCATAATCTATATGGCCGCCCACGCTGGTATCCCACTTGCCTGGCTGAATATCCTTCCATTCAGGGCGACGCTGCAGATATACCTCACCCTTACTGTTAAACACATGCAGATGCACTACAGGATGCAAAAGACGAGAGCCGCTATGACACTCGCCTCGTGTGGCTGAGCCGATAACGCTGCCGTCGTCGGCCACCACAGGGAATAGTTCCTCACTATTATCGCTCATCACCACTTATTATTTATTGCGATAAAAAACAAATGGTGTGGCGTTGCTAAGATATGAGGTAAGCTTATCGTCCATATAAATGGCACCCTCGATAATCTCCATCGAGAACTCCTTGGTAGTGGTGTTATAGATACCGCTTGAATAGCTATTGGTAGAATAGAAAGCTACCTGTACCTTGTGCTCGCCATCGTTGAGCTTAACGGTATATTTTGGAGCCTTGGGGTTAATGAGCCAGTAGATAGGCGAAATCTTCATAAAGCCAATGTAGCAATCGATATCCTGATCGGGGGCAGCCTGAAGGGCAGCACGCAACTCCTTACCCTGAGTACTTACGCTATCGATATTGTGAGCCAGCAAACGGGCGGGGAAATCGTGGATGGTCATGGTGCTATCGGTAGAGATAGTCCAGCTGATGTCTACTGAATCTACATTGTTCACATCCTTCTGGGTGGGAGCCGAATAATACACCTTACCAAGATGAGTACCACGAACGGCATTCAAACAGGTAGCAATCTCGCCTTGAGTAAGGTTCTTAACCTCACTGCTATCATCACCAATACACGATGTTAAACAAACAGCTGCCATGCAGCATGCAACAGAGAAAATTTTTAATGCTTTCATTTTTTTACTTATTGTTTTTGTTTTGTGATTTGAATTGTACACACACTAAATGCACCACAACCCGAAATCTTGCATCACTAATCGTTAATAATATTTAATTCGTCGCTTTTTTAGGTTTCGACCCTGCAAAGATATATTGTTTTTGCGAAAAACACGAAACTTTAATCAGAATATCAACAAAAAAATGTAATTTTGCACCATGATATTCTATTTTACAGGCACAGGAAACACCAAATGGGTGGCCAAGCAGATTAGCGAGGCCATCGGTGAAGAGTTATTCTACATCCCCGACTTGATACGTAAGGGACAGAACCAGTTTGAGTTAAAGCAGAACGAAACCATCGGCTTCTGCTTCCCCACCCATGGCTGGCAGCCCCCCAGAATAGTGCGAGAGTTTATCAGCAAACTATCTATTTCGAAAAATAACGCTTATTGTTGGGCGCTGACGACCTGTGGCGACAACATAGGCGAAACGATGACGATACTGAACAAGGATTTAGCCACGATTGGTTTGCAAACTACCACACAGTTTGCCGTCGTGATGCCCGAAAGCTATGTGTGCCTGCCGTTTATGTACACGGATACTGAGGAGAAGGAGCACGCCAAGATAAACCAGGCACGACAGATGCTGCCACATATCATATCGGTTATACGCGAACGCACGACGGGTGTTGAGGAGTTAGTAAAAGGCGGCACTCCCCGACTCTACTCGTACGTGATTGGTGCTTACTTTAATGCCCGCATGGTAAACGACAAGAAGTTTACGGTTGATGAGGATGTGTGTATCAAATGTGGCAAATGCATAAAAGTGTGCCCTGTAGATAATATACAAGGAACACCGCCCGAGTGGATTCACAACGGACGGTGTACCTCTTGTTTAGCCTGTTATCATTATTGCCCCGTGCATGCCATCAACTTTGGCAAGATTACACGTAAGCGCGATCAGTACTACTTTAATAAACGCGGGGACCAAAAATCTTAGTGCCCACACGTATCATGGTTGAGCCTGTCTGCAGGGCGATGGGATAATCATCGCTCATACCCCACGAACGCTCACAAAACGCATCGTCGTCGGCAAAATACTGAGCCTTCACCTCGTCGAAGAAATCGCGAGCAGTCTGCATCTCCTGGCGAATCTGCGCTTCGTCATTCACAAACGATGCCATCATCATCAAGCCACAAATCTGCACATGCTGCATCTCGCGCCACTCGCCAGCTGCCAACAGCTCACGACAGGCATCGAGTGTAAGACCGTACTTGGTAGCCTCCTCGGCAATATGCAGCTCGAGCAGCACTTTTATACGGCGACCACACTTTTCGGCCTGCTTGTTAATCTCGCGCAACAACTTGAGCGAGTCAACAGCCTCGATCATCGTTACATAAGGTGCAATGTACTTTACCTTGTTGGTTTGTAAATGGCCTATAAAGTGCCATTCGATATCCTGAGGCAGCGAAAGGTGCTTCTGGCGCAACTCCTGTTCATGACTCTCGCCAAACACACGCTGACCCTCCTCGTAGGCTGCCTCGATATACTCGTTAGGGTGATATTTAGAGATAGCCACAAGGCGAACACCTTGTGGCAATGTATCGAGCACCTCGTGCAGATGGGATTTAACGTCGTAATCCATCATCGTATCGTTTGCGTTTCTTACTGCTGCTCGTATTCGGGCTTATCGTTCTTTTTGCCGTACTCGTAAACGTCCATCAACGTTGTCTCGGCTACCGACGAAACCACATAATCAATCATGGTACCGCCCATCACCTCGTCGATATTCTTCATGGCACCGTTCATCGAACCAGCCTGAACCAGGTAGTTAACGGTTGAACGCTTCTCCTTCTCAGTCTTCTCATCGATAGTGATGAACTGGAGCTTAGCCTTGTACCACTTATCGGCAATGTTATCATCGGTAAAGAATACCTCTTTGTAAGCTGCTTTCTTTATATCGGCCACCTCGAACTCGCCGCTGATATACGACGACATCTCCTCGGTGATGCGAGTCTCGGCGTCGCTGAAACTCAGGGCGTCGACTACATAATTTTCGTTTACTTTCTTCTGCAAGCCGTCCTCGGTTACCTTTTCATAACGGATCTTGCATTCAAACCACGTTGCTGTTCTACTTCTCATTTCTTTTCTGTTTTATTCTTTTTTATTCCCATATAATCTTTGTCCAGCGCCTCCATTTTCTTGGTGGTAAGCTGGTCGATAATCTCACTGGCAATGCGCTGCGAGCGCTCGTTACCCAGGTTGCTTTGCTTGGCAAGATCCTGTTCGGCCTTGGCCAACTCCTGAGTCATACTACGGCTGCGCGCCATAAAATCCTTTTCCGAAAGGTTCATCTGCTTGTTGTTATAAACCTTCGATAGAATGCGGTCGGCCTCTTTGGTAAACTGCTTGCGGAATATCTGCTCGGCCTTGGCCTGATACTCCTTCATCTCCTTCTCGTCGATAGTGAGCGAATCCTTCATACGCATCTGCCTGGCCACGATATTGGCGATGGTAGCCGAATCGGCATCGGCACCCAAGCCGTAAAGCAGGTTCTCCTCGTCGAGCATATCATCGGGGATAGGCTCCTCAACGGCCTTTACGTATTCTACGTCCTCGGGCTGGGGCAACATATAGAAATAGCTACCCACTATGGCCAGCGCAATAGCAACTGCAGCAAAACCCACCAAGGCTGTGCGGCGCATCTGCTTGCGACTGATGAGCGCATGGTAGAAATCGTGAACCGACTGATAACGGCGATCGGGGTCCTCGGCTGTGGCCTTAGTGATAATCTGGCGCCACTCGAAAGGCAGACCGGCTGAATGATACAGCCACACCACAAACTTGGCCATCGAGTACACATCGGCACGGGCATCAATCTCGCCACCAGCCAAAACCTCGGGCGCTACGTAATCCTCAAGTCCGTCGTACAGTATCTCCTGATCCAACTTAGCATAGAACGAACCATGACAAAGCAGGCGGATGGTAGCATCGTTTTTGCGAGCCAGCACGTTACAGGGGGCAAAACATACATGGTACACGCCCTGCTCGTTAAGCTGATGGGTGAGTTCTACCAGATCGCGCAACGTGTTGTTGGCAAAATCCTCGCGCGCCACAACAGCCGGATTCTCGTTCAGCAGCTGCTCGAAAGTAACAAAGTTACCCACCTCAACCGCTATGGCATAAACACCACCGTCGCCCTCGTTGGGCACAAAGTGCAACTGGTGCTTATCCTTTACCTTATCCATATCGGCAGCCTCGGTACGCACACAATTACTAAAGGCGACATGATCGGCCACCTCGTCGTGGAACTCCACGAAGTTAGAGTACTTTCCATCGATCAACCGCTTGTAGAAGTAACCGTAGGGAAGACGGACTT
>JAEEGH010009180.1_pt1 | contig 23145 bp, 9 predicted proteins | sample 9134181 | NCBI WGS metagenome assembly JAEEGH01 (sample SAMN16246544, study PRJNA631951) | gut metagenome | biome: gut microbiome; feature: rumen; material: DP-attached | host: Bos | place: Iran: Karaj | collected 2018-10
CCAAATATTCCGTATAGGTATCAACTATCACAAATGAAGAACCTGCTGGCAAGTCAACCGTCAAGGTTTCCGAGCCGGAAATATCTGTCTTGTAGTCAACGATGTACGAAGCAAGCGTTCCGCACGAATTCATTACAAACACATTGAATATATCCGTAGTCGAAGAAACAGATATATTAAGCCTCATCATATATGGCAAGTCTATCCTATATACAGCATCGTTACCTTCAATCACAAGCGGATTCTCAAGATTATAGGTATTGTACATATTGTACAATCCACCAGTAGTAGATGAATGTGAGTATGGCAAATCGTTCTCGGCATCAACAACATACGGATTAATGCAGTCGGCGCCAAGCGGAGAATCACCATAGACGACATTCACAGTCCAGTTCTTAATAGAACGGTCCTCGGCTGTTACAACAAACTGCCGTGGCGACGAGAAATTGTAAGTAGTGCCAGTAGTGTGATTGATTGTTGCCAGATTTGATAAAACAAATGTCGGACTTAATGCACTAATATCGTACATACGGCTGATAACCGCATCAACAGTTGCATTTCCAGAATCGATGTCAACGCTTAACAAACCGTCAGTCCAGAACGAAAGTATTTCTGCCTCAGAAGAAACAGGAAGCCTATTCGCAATTACCATCCACTCCTGTTCGGTGCCGTTCTCGGCTGTCACAACGTAAACGAACGGAGTGTTAAGTTCGATGTACGTATCCGATTCGGGACTTATGGTAGCTGCATCAGACACCACTACCGAAGGCTTGACAGCGCCCAAGTTCATAGAATACGGAACACTGCATGTTACAGTATGGCTGTCTGTGTCAATTTCAGCGTCAATCATACCAGGAAACATAAACGAAATTATATCGTTTTCCTTTGACAACGGTACAATTGCAAGATTATCAACTGCAGCAGGAGGATTGTATGTGTAAGAATAACCAAACTGATTTTCCCATAAGAAGACCAGATAATAATCTCCTTCGGAAAGCATTGCTACATTACTCGAATAACGCTCCCAGTCTACACGATATTCTAATTTCTCAGCAACATAAATCCATGAATTCGAACTGTTATAGCCACTGCGACCTGTAAACGTAGGATTTGCCGATGCTGGCACAACATACACTCTCAAGAAATCACTACTATTGCCATAACACTTCCAGTCGAACGAAACATTCGCAACCGTCATTTCGTCGATATGGAACTTACAATATGCGTATGAATAACCAGTAGAAGCACAATTGTATGTGTTCGACATTCCTCCATTTTCCGAAACATATAGCGACCTATCGCCACTTTGTGCAGTAGCCGTTCCCACATACCAGCCATTGGTCTGGTTGCTGATATTCCAGCCATCAATTTGGTCACCTTCAAAGTTTTGATAGTATGGCAAAGTCACCAATGCATTTTCTGGCGTCTGGAACACATATTCCACCCATTCGCTAGTTTCGCCCAATGCACAGTTAGAAGATATGTATGCGTAATATGTCTGTCCTGCCGAAAGCCCCGACTTAGGATAGTAATTAGCAGTAATATTTATAATGTCGGCCGAAGCAAGTTGAGCGTCGGTCATCGTCGACTGCGAAATGTAAATATTATAGTTGTCGTACTGATATGGTTGTCTCCAGCTAAGGAAAACAGAATTCGGATTTACCACAGCAGAAATTCCATACGGAGGTTCACAAGGTGGCAAAGTAGTAAAGTCGGATGCTCTAAACCAAATACCTTGGTCTGAAGCAGAGCAGTACGACCTTATGTATGTATGGTAGGTTGTATTCTCATCAAGCCCTGTTACTGTATACGGACTCGAAAATACAAGAATTGGAGCTTCTGAAGCCGACTCTGGAGAATCAGCTTCGGTAACAAGAATCTGCCAACGCGTAGCAGGTCCTTCAGTCGACCACGATACATCAACAGAAGTCTTACCTACATTGTATACATCAACATTACCATAAAATACACAGTTGGTTATATACGCTACACTTATATTATCAACAGCTGCCGGAGGATCGTGCCTATCGCGATCATAATTCTGCCAGTTAAATACCAGATAATAATCTCCAGATGTAGTAATATTCAAATCATAAGTATTTGTCTGCCAGTTTGTTCCAGCACCAGACACATAAGCTTCAGACAGAGCCGCTGAAGGTGTAGACGACAAAGGTATCCATCCATTAGGAATTACGCCATTGTCCATGCCGTTGGTATTTCTCGCAGATAAATCCGGATTTAATGATACAGGAACAAGGAATGCCCTCAAGCAATCCGAGTAATAACGACCATAGCACTTCCAATCGAACTGCACCCTAACTACGCCAGTATGGGCTACATTCAAGCGACAGTATGCATACGAACTGCTATATCTATAATTCGCATAATTATTAAGATACCCATAGGTGTAACCATTATCTAACGATATGTAAAGAGACCTTGTACTCTCGCTGGCGACAGCACTTCCGCAATACCAAGCTCTATCATCGTTGTTTATTGCCCAGTTTTCCATCACGCCATCCTCAAAGTTCTGAGTATAAGGCAACGGCATAGCATCCAATTCCGGTGTCGTAAACTGGTAATGTACCCATTCACCGTACTCGCCATTACCGCAGTCGGTAGCAGCATATACGTGGTAGGTATGCCCTGGTGTCAAATCATAATAATACTTATATCTTACCTCACAGTCTGTGTATTCCTCACTTGCAAGTTGCGCATCCGTTTTCTCTGTTTCGGAAAGCACCAAGCGAGTACCAAGCCTATCGTACACAGTATACCACATCACTTTCGCCGAAGTTTTGGAAACCAAGACGTTGAAATCGTAAGGCGGCACACAAGGCGGATATGTTTTGAACCATATATAATTCCACTCGCTATAGTCCGATTCGGAACATTTTGCACGAACATACGCATAATATTCGGTATTAGGTTCAAGTTCATTTATAGTTGTTGAAGTAGTGTTTACCAATATTGGTGTCTCAGTAGCATTTGACGGATTGTCGGCCTGCGACACAAGCACCTCCCACTGGGTAGCAGCCTCATCAACATTTGTCCAACTCACCGTTACCCAAGTCTGTCCATAAGCATCTACACTTACATCCTCAACTGACAAACACGATGGCAAAGTCGAGAACGACCCGCTAATCCAAATGCCCTTGCTCGACTCTGAACAATAAGCTCGCACATACACGTTATAATCAGTTCCTGAGGCAAGATTGTCAACTGTTATAGAAGTACCATCCACAAGAATAGGTGTTTCTGTCGCCTCATCGGGATTGCTTGCCGTAGTAACCAAAAGCTCCCACTGCGAAATGTCATCGCTGTCGCTCCACGAAACTACAGCCGAAGTCTTGCCAACATCGGAAACACTTACATATCCGTCGTATATACAAGTAGAAACAACCGATACACTTAGATTGTCGATTGCAGCAGCTGGCGGATAACCTCCGCCATAGTCGTTACACCAATAAAATACCGCATAATACAAACCCTCACTCAATGTTACATTTTTTGTAAGCGTATTCCACGAATCAGACCCACTCAACTGTCCATCATCGAGAACAACCCATCCGCCAGGACGGGCCCAAGAGTAGTAACCTATTCCGTTAGTCTCTCCAGCGTGTAACGATGGATGCGCCGGCACAAAGAATGCTCGCATATAATCGTAATTGCTTTCCCCATAACATTTCCAGTCAAACGTAATATTTACAATACTCGTTTGTTCCAGATTAAATGTGAAATATGCGTATGAAGAAGTTGTTGTATGCGTATAACTATTGGAAACTCCCATATCGTCGGAAATATACAGGGAACGCAAGCCACCGTTGTTCGTAGCCCTTCCTACATACCACCCGTTGGTTCCATTTTCAAACGCCCAATTGGCAGCGTATTCACTTTCATAATCAACATAATATGGCAATGTCACAGGTGTCGGTAGTGTTTTAAAGCTTACGCTTTCCCATTCGGAATAGCCATACGCGCCACAATCGGTACGCACGTATGCATTATATTGCGTATTGGATGTCAGTCCCGAAACCGTTGCCGTAGTACTATTGACTATCAATGGCGTTGCTGTTGACGGATCATCCGAAGTAGTAACGACCACCTGCCACTGGACTGCATCATCGTCGGAACTTGTCCACGACAAACTTGCCGAGCTGGATGTATATTCCGTGACACTTAAATCCCCGACAGAAACACACCTGTCTAAAGTTCTAAAAGGAATGGCATCGCTCCACGGACTTTGGTCAGACGCAGAACAATACGAACGAACATATACATAATAGTCGGTGCCAGAATCAAGGTTTGAAACTGTTGTCGATGTACTGTTTACAAGTACAGGCGTTTCTGTTGGCGATGATGCCGAAGTTGACACCAAAACCTGCCACTGGGTTGCACTACCATTGGGTTGCCACGAAATTGTTGCAGATGTCTTATCGTATTCGGAAACATTAACATTTTCGGCAGGCAAACATGTTGACACCATTTCTATGCTTATGTTATCTACGGCCGCAGGTGGCTGATTGCCAACACTACCATCATTTTTCCAGAAAAACAAAAGATAATAATTACCACTTTCAAGAAATACCAAGTCTTTGGAACTATGTTGCCAAGTATCCTCAAGATTAAGTTTTCCACCATTTTGCGATACATCAATCCATCCTCTAGGAGTAGTATTCGTACCGCTGTACATTCCATTATCTGAACTAAAAGTAGGATTCAAAGAAACTGGAATCATAAACGCACGGAGCAAATCATAATCTCCTTCGCCATTACAAATCCAATCTAACGACACATTGATTATACAAGGTTCTTCAATGTTCAGCCTGCAATACGCATAAGAATATGATGACGTGCTTTCATTATACAGATTTGACAATCCATTATCATTAGAAATGTACAATGAATACGAACCACCGTTTGCATTTGCAGTTCCTACATACCAGCCGTTAGTTCCATTATTCATTTCCCATCCATCAGCATTTCCGCTCTCAAAGTTCTGAGAGTAAGGCAAAGAAAAAATCGGCGCGGTTGTCGTAAACTGAACGCTAGCCCAAGCACCTACGTCATAATCATTGCACACAGCCCGTACATACGCATAATAAGGTGTTGTCGGAGACAAACCTGTTGCCGTATAACTGCCTGTGGTAACAATTACGGGCGAAACCGATTCCAAATTGCTTGCGCTCATTGGTGTAGGCGACACATACACCTGATATGACGAAACTGAACCTGTATATGTCCACGAAATATTAGCTTGGTTTGCTGCTGCCGAAGCATTAAGATTCGTAACTGTTCCACATGCATTAGCTGTAACAAAACTAACACCGCTACTCCAAGCGCCATAAAGATTGTCGGTACAATAACTACGGATATATGCATAATAGCGAGTTGCCGGAGAAAGACCGCTTACTGTATGTGTTGTCGATGTCATAGCAACTGGCGATTCGGTTGCCGTAGCAGGATTCGAGGAAGTCGAAACCAGAATATCGTACTTAACACCATCGCCAGATGTCCGTGTCAATAATGCAGCGCTGCTTCCGTGAACATCAACGCTTAATGTACTAGTCTTATCGCACGCTGTAACAAAGCTTACTGCATTGCTCCATGCACCATGCCTATATTCGGAGCAATAGCTTCGTATGTATGCGTAATATTGGGTAGCCGGCGTAAGACCCGTTATTGTCTTGGTTGTCGAGGTCATCTCGACTGGCGATTCGGTTGCTGTTTCCGGGTTTGACGAAGTAGAGACAAGAATGTCGTACTTCACACCACTGCCCGATGTGCGGGTAACTACAGCCGATGTTGTCATAACCGAACCTACGCTTATTGCAGCAGTAGCCGTACATGGAGCAGCAACCTCTATGTCGTCGACAGCAGCGGGAGGATCGTTACCATCACCGCCATCGTTCTTCCAATAGAATACAAGAGTATATTCTCCAGTTGCTGAAATATTGACGGTAAGTGTTGAAATTCTCCAATCGCTTTCATAATAAGTCCACAAGAAGGGACCAGTCGTTCTATAACTTTGCGAAGAATCTGCCACATTAATATAACCATCTGGCAATGAATTAGTGCTACCTGTAATATTGCTTGCAGGTGGACAAACTGTACCAGGAGGCACAAGTGCTGCGTACATAGCATCCCAGCAGCCAGTTTCTCCGCGAGCCTTCCACTTGAACGATACTACATAATTGCCAGTACTGGTAAATTTCAATTTGCGGTATGCATACACATAAGATTTCGAACTATTTGTATATTTATTTGAAGAACCGTCATTAGTGATATACAGGGATCGTGAAGCACTTGCACTTGTTGCGTTTCCAATAGTCCAACAATTTGTATAATTGCCATTTGCAAAAGACCATGGTCCAGATTCCGAATCTGTATCAAAAGAGCAGGTATATGGAATTGTGGCTGGCGCAACTTGAACACTAACAGCATAACCAGACGTTTCCGTAGTTTTAAAATTTTCCGCTACAAGATAATAGGTTGTACCGCCAGTTAATGATACAGTTCTTGTTCCACTACCCCAACAACCACCAACGACATTTGTTCCTGAATTTCCAAACGAAGACATCAAGAAGAAATCCGGGTCGCTTGAAGTTTGAGTCGCCGTAAAAATATATGAACTAGAAAATTGTGGAGTGAAAGAAAATACCTGTTCCTCGCCATATTCGTTGTAAGAACAACCTGCGTATGTTTTCCATACACCCAAGGTTCCCAATGTCCCTGTATATGTAAGGCCCAGTTCCATAGGGATAACACTCGGATCAAACAAATAGTACCTGTTTGCATCGGGCCAAGTAGAAGCTGCTATCGATGCATCCTGTCCACTTGTATAATGAGTCATAACGTGAGAAGCACTAACAAGGATAATATCATTAGCGCCAGTACACATACCTACCTGACGGGCAACAGAAGGCAATACTGACGGAACCGTAGATGGGTAAATAATCAATATCCTGTTGGACCTTTCATACAACTGCACCTGCCACTTGAAGTTGTAGTTACTGCTTCTCTGACTATATGTATTAGTAGAAAACTCTACAACAGCAACACGGTTTGGCGAAGTTCCAAACAACTGATACTTTACATATCCACCATTAGCCGACGATGGCAAATAACCATCACACCCGAAAAAATTAATTTTCGGAGAATTTTCAGCAGCTTTACTACTTGAGAAAGGAGTAGTATATGAACCAGAGCCAGTTGCCGTCGGGCCAAACCTCAAATTGCCATCTGAATTTACCGAAAACTGCGTATAATTTGTCCCACCAAACGTAAATGTAAAACCAATATTCAGGACAGATGATGCACAATCGTCACATTCCGTCGAAAGAATCGTTGTTGGACTCGACAATGTCTTCCACATATTAGCATCCGTACCTGTAGCAAACTTATAATCAGCCAATGTCTGTCCGAACGCAGTCATACCACAAAGCACTACTGCCATCAAAGCCAAAATACTTAAACGTATTTTATTTCCCATATCAATAATTTTTTATTCGTTTCAAAACCTTAAAATTCACGAGGCAAGCACCCACAAAAGGAAACAATACCTCTAATAAATATAAAAACGCGCAAACATACAAATTCGGATTCAATTTTACAAGAAAAAATTAAGAAATATACCTTATATTAATAGAAAGGCTCACAATTAACAATCAATAAAGGACAATGGATAATTGATAATGCAATGCAATCGGCGCACAGTTACGATCATTGATTTTTTGAATCATTGAATTGTCTTGTAGAATTGTGCCATGGCGCGATTCTACAGGAAACGGGCGCCAGCCCATTCAAACATTCAAATCTTCAAATTATCGAATTTTTAAATCAGCATAGCTAATCATCAAACAATCTCAAACCTAGAAACGGCGAAGCCATAGAAACGAGAACGGCGAAGCCCTCAACGAAGTTAAACCTTAAACGTGAAACCAAAGAAAATCCTCACCCTTAAAAACCGATTTTTAGTCCCAGACAAGCAAAAATCTTTCGTCCCTCACGAAAAGCTTCGCCCCTTATTTTGAAATTTCGCCCCTAAAAATGGACTTTTACAACTGAAACACAACGCAATGCCACATTTATTTTATCAGCACTTTTAAAGTATATTCCTTTGCATCGCAAAATTCAAAAACAATTATTTAAATAAAGGAAAAATGATAAAGGAATTATTTGTTGATTATTACAAGAACGCAATTGTAAACAACTGGGATCTTCCTGCATTGCAGGATTACGACAACAAAGAATCAGTAATCACTTTCGGAAAATTAGGCAACAATATATTAAGGTTGCACAAATTATTCAGCGACTGCGGAATAAAGGAAAACGACAAGATTGTGCTAGTTGGAAAAAACTCCGTGAACTGGGGATGCGTATACCTTGCAGCAACAACATACGGTGCAGTAATCGTTCCTCTACTTCAAGACTTTACACCTAAAGATATATACGCACTGACTAACCATTCAGATGCTCGTTTGGCTTTCATTTCCGAATACATCTTAAATAAGATGGATGTCAGCAACTTCACTTTGCTCGAAGAAATATTCAAGCTTGACAACTTCGAATCACACTTCGTCCGCAACGGCGAAAAGCACATCTACGACAAAAACATGCCGGAAGTTACAGCAAAGGATTTCACATTGCCAACACTTCCAAACGACAAGTTAGGTGTAATCCTCTATACATCAGGAACATCTGGCAGCCCTAAGGGTGTAATGCTGACGCTCAACGCACTTGCAGCAAATATAAAGTTCGCACGCGAGAACATGTTCCTCGTAAGTGGCGACAAGCTTGTTTCGTTCCTGCCATTGGCACACTGCTACGGCTGCGCATTCGACTTCCTCTACCCACTCACAGAAGGTTGCCACATAATATTCCTTGGCAAACTGCCTTCTCCGCAGGTAATACTCAAGGCATTCGGAGAATACAAACCACGACTGATCCTTTCGGTTCCGCTGATTCTCGAAAAGATATATAAGGGCAAGATTAAGCCGACACTTGAAAAGCCAGCAATTAAGTTCATGACCAAAGTTCCAGGACTTCGTAGCCTCATCTACAGCAAGATACGCAAAACTCTCGAAGAAGCTTTCGGCGGAAACTTCATCGAACTTATCCTCGGTGGAGCAAAGGTAAACCGCGAAGTAGAAACCTTCCTCAAGAAGATAGGCTTCCGCTTCACAGTAGGTTACGGCATGACCGAATGTGGACCTCTTGTAGCATACAGCAGTTGGAAAACAAACCCAATATACGCAGCAGGCAAGCTGGTTGACTGCCTTGAGGCAAAAGTTGAATCGAGCGCTCCTGGCAAAATCGGCGAAATTCTTCTTCGTGGCGAAAACATAATGTCGGGATACTACAAGAATCCAGAAGAAACAGCAAGGGCTCTCGACAGCGACGGCTGGCTACATACTGGCGACCTCGGCATTATCGACAAGGACGGCTTCATTTCGCTAAAGGGACGCAGCAAGACTATGATCCTCACAAGTTCGGGACAAAATGTATATCCAGAAGAAATAGAATCAAGATTCTGTAATTTCCCATTGGTTTCCGAATGCGTAGTTGTAAGCCGCGCAGCAAAGATTGTTTCAATAATCTACCCGAACCCCGACCTTACAAAAGGAATGTCATCTGAACAGATTGAAACAGAACTTACTGAATATCAAAAGAAAATAAATTCCGAAATGCCAGCCTACATGCACATTAACAAGATTCAGGTTCGCGACCAGGAATTTGAAAAAACGCCCAAAAAGAGTATCAAAAGATACCTATACGAATAATAACACACAACAAAAACTCCTAATGAAGAAAAGCGCATACCTCCCCGGATGCGCTTTTTATTTTATGATTTCAAGTTCAACGTTTAAAGTTCGATGATTCAACAATTCGACGATTTGATGATTTGAAAATTCAAAAAGTTAAGAATTCAAAAATTCAATGGTTAAACATATTGTAGCGGCGCAATGATTTGCGCCGATTTATATATGCGCACAATCTGTAGAGACGCGCCATGGCATGTATCTACAAGGTTCAGGGCATAAAGGGTTCAAGGTTTAATGTTTCTGGTTCTGGATAATTTTTGCAAAAAATTATTTATCTTCGCAACCGATAAAAATAAAGAATATGACACGAAAAATCATCTCATTAATAAGCATTTGCGTACTTTCGGCAGCATTTGCAACTGCACAAATCGACTATAGCGACTGGGTTGGCGGATACCCCGATGGTTGCACAAGCATAACTGTTGGCAAGAAAGCCAGCGCCGACGGTTCGGTATTCACCTCACACACCGACGACAGCCACCGCTCAAAGTCGGAATTCAACATCGAGCCAGCACGCGACTATCCCAAGGGCGCAACAAAGAAAATCTACAAGCGCGTATCGAAAAACATCTACGCAATGCCGACATACGAATTCGAGGAAGTTGGTGAAATTCCGCAGGTTGCACACACATACCGCTATATAAACACCGCCTACCCCTGCATGAACGAGAAGCAACTCGGCATCGGCGAATCGACCTTCGGAGGACGAAAGTCGCTGGTTTCCGAAAACGGCATTATCGACTGCACACAGCTCTGCCAGTTGATGCTCGAACGCTGTGCAACAGCCCGCGAAGCCATAACGCTTGCTGGCGAGCTGATTAAGGAATACGGCTGGATTGACGTTGGCGAATGCCTTACCATTGCCGACAAGAACGAAGTCTGGCACCTTGAAATCATCGGTCCGGGCAAAGGCAAGAAAGGAGGAATCTGGGTTGCACAGCGTGTTCCAGACGACCACATAGCTGTCAATGCCAACGCCAGCACCATCAAGCATATCGACTTGAAAAACAGCGATATGTTCATGGCAAGCGAGAACATCTTCAAGATGGCGCTTGACTCGGGATGGTGCAAGTCGGAAGCCGACTTTGAGTTCTGCCACGCTTACGCACCCGAAAGCCGTAACAGCATAGCCGCCCGCCGTCGTGAATGGCGCATATTCGACCTTGTGGCTCCGTCGCTCAAGCTCGATGCCAACGACCAGGACTATCCATTTTCGGTAAAACCCGACAAACCTGTGACTTTGGAACAATTGTCGATGATTTTCCGCGACTACTACGAAGGCACACCATACGACATTACACACGCCCTTACCGTTACCGACAAGGACGGCAAAGAGATTATTTCGCCGATGGCAAACCCACAGATGCCTTACGACCAGATGAAAATAGAAAATGTCCGCGGATGCTGGTACGACGTTGACTCGAAAACAGGCAAGATTGAAATGCTCGGCGAACGCACCATAGCACGCTGGTACACAATGTACGCCACTATTTTGCAGTGCCGCTCGTGGTTGCCAGACGAAATCGGCGGTGTGGCCTGGATAGCACTCGACAATGTTGCGACTTCGATTTATGTGCCGTTCTACCCACAAATCACGCAACTGCCAAAATGCTATGAAACGCCTGGTCGTCCAAACGGTTACACTCAAGAATCGGCTTGGTGGGCTTTCAATAGGCTCGGCACGCTAACACACCAACGCTGGGGCGATATGCGCAAGGACGTGGTCGAAGCAGTGTGGATTCCATGGCAGAAAGAGCTTTTCGACAACCAGAAAAACATCGAAGCCGAAGCCAAAACATTGATGGACAATAAGAACGGCCGCAAGGAAGCCATTGCAAAACTTACCGAATACTCAAATATGTGGGGACAGAAAGTCGTTGACAAGGCTTGGAAACTCGGCGATTTCCTCTGGACAAAATACGATGAGAAATTCTAACCTAATAATGATTTACTTTTTACGTCATTCCGCAAGTCAGAACAGACACGCGATACGGAACGGAGAGCGTTGTGATGTTCGACTGTGCGGAATCTCCCCAAATACTAATTTCAAGGAGATTCCGTATAAGCGAGTTCACACGACACGTTCCTTTGTCGGTTCACTCTGCTTTACGGAATGACATCTTTTTTTATTCTAACAATGTCATTGTTTTACAAATACATATTAACATTTATAACCATTACGCTACCGATTGCCGCAGCTTTCGGACAAAGCGACTTCACAGCTTCACTGAAAAAGAACCTGGGCAACTATAATCCGCAGTACATCGAAGCAAAAACTGAATCGACAACAGTTAGCGAACACCTTTACCCCAAAGTGCTAATTTCGGAAGAATCTTACACGCTTACGCATAACGCAATATCTTACTATGATGCAATTTCATCGCTGCCTGTCGAAACAAAAACAGCCATGCTGAAAGCGCATTCGGAAATAGCTTTTGCTGCCGAAAAATCAGGAGTAGCCTCCTACCCCGACGAACTTCTGTGGCTTCCATTTGCAATATCGGCATTCGACAAGGACTTCGAACAGGACGGGAACTGCGGATTCTGGGGTCTGCAATACCTATATGCTATAAAATACGGTGTAGGAATCACCGAATGTACCGATGGCCGGCACGACATCATGCAATCTAGCAAGGCGGCAATCCGTCAGTTGCAATATTTCCACGAAAAGTTTGAAAAGTGGGACATCTCATTGGCTGCCTACCTTTTTGGACCATCTAACATAAAACTGATGCAAGTACAAGGCAAACAAACTTCCGAAATATACACATCGCTCGACCCTTACGGCAAGAACATTTTCGACATCTGGTGCGCAGTGATTTCGTGGGCCGAAAACTATAGGAATTGCAAAATAGAAGTCAAGGCGATAGAACAGCAATACGACACCATCCGCATTAGCGACCGCATTCATATCGAGCAGATTTCCAAGGTAATGGGCATAAGTCTGAACGAGTTGAAATCGCTCAATTCGACCTTCCATTGCGAAGTCATCGACGGACGGCACACTGCAGTGACATTCAAGCTGCCTACTGGCAGAAAAGATGATTTTGCAAGGCTTCACGACAGCATTGTCAAGTACAACGACACCATTTATTTCCCGCCGCCAAAACCTCCAGTTGAGCCGAAAAACTACGTAGTTGAAGGCAACGGAGACAAAATCATTTACACCATACAGAGCGGCGACTATCTAGGCAAGATTGCGCAGAAATTCGGTGTGAAAGTCAGCGACATACAGGCATGGAACGGCCTCAGCGGAACAAACATAACCGCAGGCAAAACTCTTGTGATATGGACTGGCAAAAAGTCTGCATCGAACACCCAGACCACCCAGTCAAAGTCAACCACGAACACGACAAAGCCAGCAACGCAATCAAACACAAGCGCGTCCACAACCGCCACATTCAACGCAAAGGACTACACATTGGTTGAAACCTACACGGTAAAATCAGGCGACAACCCGTACAACATCGCCAAGCGCTATAGTTGGGCAACCGCCGATGAAATCCTAAAATGGAACAACATTGCCGACCCGTCTAAATTACAGATTGGTCAGAAACTAAAAATTTACAAGAAAAAGTAAAAACGCGAAGATTCGCAAACGTAATTTAGAACATTTTTCTCTAAAAAAATGTACAAACTAGGCAACTCGCTTGGATAACATTCTACAATTCAACAATTTGTCACTTTTTTAGAAAAATAATTAAAAAATTATTTGCCAGTTAAAAATAAAGCAGTATCTTTGCACCGCTTTTCCTCAGTAGCTCAGTTGGTTAGAGCACCTGACTGTTAATCAGGGGGTCGTAGGTTCAAGTCCTACCTGGGGAGCAGAAAAAGACGGACATTTAGTTCGTCTTTTTCCGTTTATAATCAACTCATTACAAAGTCGACCTACCAAAGTCATATCAAATCTTCAAATTAGGCAATAACCTTAATTCTTTTTTAACAACCATAACACTCAAAACAAACTAAAAATTAGTATCTTTGTCCCCAAATTTTTAAACGAATGAGTAGATTTTCAGTAATAGAAGACACACAAAAACTGCTTGAAGTTATAAATCAAGCAATTCTTGACAAGAAAGGCGAAAATGTTGTCAATATGGACTTGCAAGCCATTGAAAACCACATTACAAAATATTTCGTTATTTGTACAGCCAACTCAGTAATCCATGCCAATACGCTAGCCGACTACATAAGGTACCAGACACGCGGCACCTTGAAGGAAAGACCATGGAAAGAAGAAGGCTTCGAGAACAGCGAATGGATTTTGATGGACTATGTTGACATTGTGGTACACATTTTCCTACCCGAAGCACGCGAGTTCTACAAGCTCGAACAGCTTTGGGCTGATGCAGAAACCAAATCTATAGAAAACAAATAAGGAAATGGAAGGTAACAAAGGATTCAAGCCCAACAACGAAAATCAGGGCTTACCGAACAACGGTGGCAATGGCAAAGCGCGAGTTATTATATATATAGTAATTCTTGCCGTGCTAATCGCTATAACATTCATTGATTTTGGAGGCGGAGCCAACGAAATAAACTGGAACAAGTTCGAGAACGAAATGCTTCTTAACAACGATGTGGAAAAGGTAGTTGTCGTAAATCGCGAACGTGCCGACATCTACATAAAGCCAGAAAGCATTGACAAGTATGGTGGCGCTTCAGCTGGAAGCAACTTATTTTCGGGTTCGATACCTTCATTCTACTTCAATATCGGTGATGTGGAAAGTTTTGAAACAAAACTTGCTGAAGCACAGAAGGACTTGCCTAAAGAACAGCGCGTAAGCGTAGAATACAAAACGGAACACGACTATCTAGGTTCAATCATCAGTTGGATACTTCCTATTGTATTAATTCTTGTACTTTGGTGGTTCGTATTCAATAAAATGAGCGGAGGAAGCGGTGGCGGACAGATTTTCAGCATAGGCAAATCGAAGGCACAGGTTTTTGACAAGGAACGCAAAGTGAAAGTTAACTTCAAGGACGTTGCCGGTCTCGAGGAAGCCAAGGTTGAAGTAATGGAAATTGTTGATTTCTTGAAGAATCCAGACAAATACACTAAACTCGGTGGTAAGATTCCAAAAGGCGCTTTGCTCGTGGGTCCTCCAGGAACCGGTAAGACCTTGTTGGCTAAGGCCGTAGCAGGCGAAGCCGATGTTCCGTTCTTCTCGCTCAGCGGTAGCGATTTCGTTGAAATGTTCGTTGGCGTTGGTGCTTCGCGCGTGCGTGACCTTTTCCGTCAGGCAAAGAGCAAGGCTCCGTGCATCATTTTCATCGATGAAATTGATGCCATAGGGCGCGCACGTGGGAAATCAAATAGTTTCAGCGGTAACGACGAAAGGGAAAATACTCTTAACCAGCTTCTTACCGAAATGGACGGATTCGACACCAACAGCGGTGTTATAATCCTTGCTGCAACCAACCGTGCAGAAATCCTTGACTCTGCACTTATGCGTGCTGGCCGTTTCGACAGACAAATCCATCTTGAACTTCCCGACGTAAAGGAACGCGAGGAAATTTTCCAAGTTCACACCAAGAACCTCAAGATGGCATCGAGCGTAAAAATCGACTTCCTTGCCAAGCAGACACCTGGATTCAGCGGAGCCGACATTGCAAACGTTTGCAACGAGGCAGCCCTCATCGCAGCACGAAACGACAAGAAGGAAATCGACAAGCAGGACTTCCTCGATGCCGTTGACCGCATAATCGGCGGATTGGAAAAGAAAAACAAGATTATTTCGGAAACCGAAAAACGCACTATAGCATACCACGAGGCTGGACACGCAACAGTAAGCTGGCTTCTCGAATATGCAAATCCTCTGCTGAAAGTCACGATAATCCCACGCGGAAAGGCTCTCGGCGCAGCATGGTACTTGCCGGAAGAACGTTCCATCACAACCAAGGAACAGCTTCTCGATGAAATGTGCGCAACCTTAGGAGGACGCGCAAGCGAGGAAATCAACTTCGGAAAAGTTTCGACTGGTGCTCTCAACGACCTCGAACGCGTTACAAAACAAGCAATTGCAATGGTATCGTTCTACGGCATGAGCAACGACATCGGTAACCTCTCCTACTACAACTCGACCGATGACTACGGATTCACCAAGCCATATAGCGACAAGACAGCCGAAAAGATTGATGCGGACGTGAAGGCTATGGTCGAGGAACAGTACGAACGCGCAAAGGAAGTGCTTCGCAACAATATGGAAGGACTTACACAGCTTGCAGAAACCTTGCTCGAAAAAGAAGTCATCTTCAGCGACGACCTCGAACGCATTTTCGGTAAGCGCAAAGGCGAAAACAAGGCTCTCGACGCAATAAACGAGGCAAAGGAGCAGGAAAAAGCGGAAGCAGAAAAACAGGCTGAAGACGCCCCTTCGACTGACGCTCAGGGAACTGAGAATATAGATAACGCAAACACAGAATCATAAATGTACCGTCGCGGCGCGCCACGACACAACATAGAAACTTTTAAACTTAGAAACTTTCAAACCTACTAGGATGCCTAATATTCTGAAACGGACCATATTCGGAGCACTTTTCGTTGCAATAACATGCTTTATGGTATTGTACAACGAACACACTTGTGCTATCTTTATGGGATTGTGCTGTGTAATAATGCTTTTCGAATTTATGAAGATGTTCAAAATGTCACATTTAAGAACAATATTCATCGAAACGATTGGCACATTTGCAATACTTTCGGCATATTGGGTCAGCAGAGGATACACAATGACATTCATACTACTTTTGGCATTGATGCTATCCCTATTCATAATCCAACTTTTCGAGCACGACTCAAAGCAGGAAGAACATCTTGGAAAATCTTTCCTCGCTTTAATATACATTGCACTTCCTCTTAGCATTGCAACCTACATCGGGCAAACCGACAATCAGCTCATAATGGCAGTATTTATCCTGATATGGGTTTCTGATACGATGGCTTATCTGGTGGGGTGCAAGTTCGGCAAGCACAAGATTTTTGAGCGCATATCGCCAAAGAAATCGTGGGAAGGTGCAATCGGCGGATTCGTATTTACCGTAACGGCTGCAGCATTTGGCGGTTATCTTTTCCCTAAACTTGGATTTGAAGTATGGCAGTGGTGTGTAATCGGTGCTATGGTTGGCATTTTCGGAATACTTGGTGACTTTATCGAATCGATGTTCAAGCGTAGCGCAGGCGTCAAGGATTCTGGCAACCTAATACCTGGACACGGCGGACTGCTCGATAGGCTCGACAGCTTCATATTCACAATTCCGTGGGTAGCGATTGCTGTGTGGGTGATGAGAAGTTTCAATGGCTAAAGCCCGTTTCTGGTTTCAAGTTTCAAGTTTCAGGTTTCTAGTTTCAGGTTCAACGTTTAACGTTCAAAGTTCAACGTTCAAAGTCCTTATTTCACCATCTCCACTTTCATATAATTCGCACCCTTCAAAACATTAGTCAAATTAAAGATACGTATTTCAAAAATCATTATATTTGCGCCATAATCGACATTTCATCATTGACGGCAGAATATGCGCAGGAACAGCAAACGACTAAAAGGGGATACGATTATGAAAGTAAAACTTCAAGAGGGAATAATCAAGTCTTTCTATTGGAATGAAGCATAGGATTCGTGATATACTCATAGTTGCATTCATAATGCTCTGCCATTTCACTTCGATGGCAGCAGACTCAAAGAACCCAAAGTTTTTCATAAAGCGAATACACAAAATAGCAACCGGTGAGATTCCGTCGCGCACACTTGCCGACAGTCTCACAAGACTACTTACAGCAAAACAGAAAACAGGAGCCGAAATATTGTGTGATTTTTCAAACCTGCCCCAAAGCAATTCCAAGCCCGACAGCCAATATATATGCGACTTGCTCACAATAATACCAAACCATATAGAACAAAAGGAGCGCGACAAGCTATTGTCGTACCTTGAAAATGGCATAAGCCGCAAATACGTATGCAACTACATCATCAACAGCGAAAGTTTCCATAGCCTGTGCGCCAAGCACGGAATTGAAAGTGGAAATGCTGGCATCTTGGAAAATAGGGACAGAAACGCCGAACTGACAATGCTTGCACAACGTGTATTCTCGTTCACCAACAACAGAAAGGCCTCGGCCGAAGAACTCAACCTCCTGCTCGACGACAATGCCACAGCTGCATCAGTCGCCGACAATATAGTGTGCAACAGCCCAATAATGAGCATATTAACTGACTCGCTTTATGTGGAATGCCTTGCATCGGCGCTCGCCATAAATCTCGGAGGTCGGGAAAGAGAACACTATGTCGGCTTGCTTTCGCAGAACTACACACGCCGTGCAATACTCCGCCTCCTCGTCAACAGTGAAGATTTCGACAGCTACTGCAAGGAACACGGAATAGAACGCGGACAACTGCGCATCGGCGGCTGGAAGAACAACGAAGACGGACTGACATTCATCGACCACATTTCAGGAACGAAAGTCACAGGATACTTCTCGGCCGACGGCGAGATGTGCTACTTCGATGAAAACGGGATACTGCGCACAAGCTGGAACAAAGTCGAATGGGTGACCGACACCATAAGCGAACTTTACTCATACGACAAGCTATGTGCCGACATTGAAAGGCTGGCGGAGCAATACCCCTCGCTTCTCACAATCGACACTTTAGGTGCAACAGCCGACGGAAGGATTGTTTTCGACCTCGTAATCGGCAAGGACAAATCAAGCAGACAAGTCATTGTACAGGCCACGTCACACGCACGCGAATACATGTGCAGCCAACTTGCGATGTGCCAGACAGAGCATTTCCTACAAAACTTCTGGACGGGAACATTTGACGGTGCAAGCTATTCGGAACTGACCGAAGACTGCCAGCTTCATATAATCCCGATGCTCAACCCCGATGGAGTGTGCATATCTCAATTCGGACTCGACAGCATCCGCGACTCGCATATCCGCGACAACATAATGAAGATTTACTACACAGAAAACCCCAAGGCTCGCAATCGACCAGAACTGAACACATTCCTAAGAATGTGGAAGAGCAACGCCCTCGGAGTTGACTTGAACAGGAACTTCGATGTCAACCGTCATATCAAGACATTTTTGAAGTCGCCCCGTAGCGCAAACTATCGAGGTCCCCACGGGCATTCGGAACTCGAGACGCAAGCTTTGGTCGGACTTGTGGAATCGCTTGGAAACATAGTGACCCTGATAAGCTATCATTCGGCTGGCGAGGAAATTTTCTGGGCATACGGACAGAAAGGCGACTTCCGCCAGCAATGCCAGAACCTTGCCGAAGGACTTAAGGACGTCACCAACTACGAATATCATTCGGAGGAGGATTTCGGCACAGGATGCAGCAACTGGGCTACATCTAAGGGTATAAAGGCCGCCACTATCGAAATCGGCTTGGGTACATCCCCCCTGCCTATATCCCAATTCCAGAAAATATGGAACGACAACAAGGATGTGCTGCCGTTTCTGATGAAAAGCAGATAAGAAATGGTTGGTTGCACGTTCAAAAGTTCAATGGCTGCGCCGTTTGAGTGCCTGCGGCGTTTCAATGCCTGCGGCGTTTCAATGGCTGCGCCGTTTCAGTGCCTACGGCGTTTGAAGGTTTCTGGGTTTAAAGTTCAAAGTTCAATGGCTACGCCGTTTCTAAAAAACGGAATGTCATGCTGGACTTATTTCAGCATCTGATTCCGTTTTTTTGTTTCTATGTTTAACTTCGTTGAGGGCTTCGCCGTTCTATGCCTGCGGCGTTTGAGGGCTAGCGCCCGTTTTAATGGCATCGACGTTTATGTGGTTCTCGATATCCACTAAAGTTTCCGCGAGTATCCAAAAATAGTTCACTTTTTTAGTGAATTGTAAAATTTATTTTCTACTTTTGTCGCGTGAATGAGATTTAAAGTATGACGATACAATTCGACAAGAAATATCTGTCTGAACTCATTATAAATAAAAGGATTATGAGCAACATTGGTTTTTCATATATAGCAATCCATCCGGGCGAAGTGCTCAAGGAGGAACTGGAAGCTAGGAACATATCGCAAAAGGATTTTGCAAAGGCAATTTCTGTATCATACACTATGCTTAACGAAATCCTGAATGGAAAGCGGAATATTACTGCAGATTTTGCATTGCTGGTCGAGGCTGCCTTAGGTACACCTGCAGAACTCTGGCTGAATATGCAGGCTCGCTATAATCTTCAGACCGCTAAGACTAAGGAGTCGGTTCGTTTACGGCTTGAAAGCATTAGGAATATAAGCCCTTGGGCAACAAAACAGACGACTCCAGTAACTATGACATAAATAAAAGAATCGTCACATAATAGAAATTTGTATTTTTGCACCAGATTAAATAATAGTACGGTCGCGGCACGCCACGACAATGTAAAAACGCGCCATGGCACGTTTCAACTAGAAACTAGAAACTAAAAAAACAACATAAAGAAAATGACACAGGAAGATTTATTCAAGAAAATCGTATCGCATTGCAAAGAATACGGATTCATATTCCAGTCGTCGGAACTGTACGACGGACTGAGCGCTGTTTACGACTACGGACAGAATGGCGTTGAACTCAAGAACAACATCAAGGAATACTGGTGGAAGGCTATGGTTCAGCTTAACGAGGAAGTTGTTGGTCTCGACTCGGCGATTTTCATGCACCCGACAATATGGAAGGCTTCGGGACACGTGGATGCTTTCAACGACCCGCTAATCGACAACAAGGACTCGAAGAAACGCTACCGCGCCGATGTCCTTATCGAAGACCATATCGAAAAGTTCAACGACAAGATAAACAAGGAAGTAGAAAAAGCCCGCAAGCGTTTCGGCGAGGCATTCAACGAGGAGCAGTTCCGTAGCACCAACCAGCGCGTGCTCGACTATCAGGCAAAGATGGACGCCGTGAAGGCTCGCTTCGTTAAGGCTTTGGAAGACAACGACCTTGACGGAATCCGCCAGATAATCATCGACGAGGGTATTGTTTGCCCGATTTCGGGAACCAAGAACTGGACAGAAGTCCGTCAGTTCAACCTTATGTTCGACACCAAGTTGGGTTCGGTTGCCGAAGGTGCAAATACCATTTATCTGCGTCCCGAAACGGCTCAGGGTATTTTCGTCAACTACCTCAATGTGCAGAAGACTGGCCGCATGAAGATTCCTTTTGGTATCGCACAGATAGGTAAGGCTTTCCGCAATGAGATTGTTGCCCGTCAGTTCATTTTCCGTATGCGCGAGTTCGAGCAGATGGAAATGCAGTATTTCGTAAAGCCTGGTACCGAACTCGAGTGGTTCGAGAAGTGGCGTGAAAAACGACTGAAATGGCACAAGGCTCTCGGTATGGGCGACAACAAGTACCGTTGGCACAAGCACGACAAGCTGGCTCACTATGCCAACGCAGCCTACGACATCGAGTTCGACTTCCCGTTCGGATTCAAGGAAATCGAAGGTATCCACTCGCGTACCAACTTCGACTTGTCGCAGCACCAGCAGTTCTCGGGCAAGAAAATCCAGTACTTCGACAACGAAGCAAACGAATCATACACTCCGTATGTTGTTGAAACTTCAATCGGTCTCGACCGTATGTTCCTGTCGATTATCTCGTCGGCATACTGCGAAGAGCAGGTTGGCGACGAAACCCGCGTAGTGCTTCGTATTCCTGCTCCGCTGGCTCCTATAAAGGTTGCCGTATTGCCGTTGGTTAAGAAGGACGGTTTGCCAGAGTTGGCTGAAAAGATAATGAACCGCTTGAAACTCAACCTAAACTGCCAATACGAGGAAAAGGATTCTATAGGAAAGCGTTATCGCCGTCAGGATGCTATCGGAACTCCGTTCTGTATCACAGTTGACCATCAGTCGGCAGAAGATGGCACCGTAACACTTCGCCACCGCGACACCATGGAACAGGAACGCGTTTCAATCGACGACATCGAGCGCATTGTTACCGAAAAGTGCGACATCAAGAATCTGTTGAGACAATTGATGTAAAGCCCAATTAATATCAAAAATCCCTTTGGAGAAGACCAAGGGGATTTTTTTGTTTTGATAACTAGCTTATAAAAGTAAAAGGCGGATTTTTGTCCGCCTTTTCTTGATATTCGGTTACCATCGGAATTATTTTTCAATGACAACTCGTTCAGTCCAAACATTGTTGCCAGAGATTATTCTTACGAAGTAAACTCCTGAGTTAACATTGCAGTCGAAAACGATTTCAGAGTTGCTATCTGCATTTACTTCACGAGTTTCGATTATTGAACCGTTTGCGTTTACAATCTGGCAGGTTGCTTTGCCTTCGATTGTGCCAAGTCCAACTGTGAACATTCCGCTTGTCGGGTTAGGATATACGGAGATGCCTTCTGCAACTTCTTCGTCGATTGCTGTCGGAGCACCAGCCTGTGTTACAGAAACTGTGCGTGTGATACCCGAACCAGAAACTGTGATAGTTGCGGTACGCTGCTGAGTTGAAGTGTTAGCAGCGGCAACAGCTGTAATTGTACCGTTGTTTGAACCTGATGCAGGGCTAACTGTCAGCCAGCTTGCCGACGAAGTTGCGGTCCACGAAGTGTTGCTTGTAACTGTAACAGTCTTGCTTTCGCCATCGGCAGTGTAGCTGAGCGAAGATGGGTTAACTGTGAGGTTGTAGCTTACACCAGCCTGAGTTACACTGATTGTTTGTGCGCTTACGCCAGTTCCCGAAACAGTGATAGTAGCTGTGCGCTGTGAGGATGTTGTGTTAGCAGCAGCAACAGCGGTTATTGTACCATTGTTAGAACCCGAAGCAGGGCTAATTGTAAGCCAGCTTGCCGATGAGGTTGCAGTCCACGAAGTGTTGCTTGTAACTGTAACGGTCTTGGTTTCGCCTACAGCAGCATAGCTTAGAGATGACGGGTTAACTGTGAGGTTGTAGCTTGGTGCACTTGTAGGACATACTGTTGGAAGCACATACATTGAAGCGTCAAGTCCTTGCCACGATGTAGTTATTGCTCCCCAGTTACCATTGTAAAGTTCGTAGTTGCTGTTTGAATAACCGCTGCCTTGTGCTGTAGAAGCCAATCCAATATAACTTGTTGCACTAGAAACATCTATTCCTGCGAAGAAATTGCTCGAAATAGCTACTGGAGAAGTCAATGTCCAAGTGTAGAGTCCTTGTTTTGTTGTACCAGTACCAGTTCCTGCATTGTAAAGTTCCGACAAGGTTACGGTCTTAGTTGCAAGTTCGTTGCCTGGAGTACCATTGTTATTTGCCCAAACCTTGAAAGTAACGCTTCCATTTGTTCCATCGACAGCGTAAAGATAATCAATGCTTGTTAAATAGTAGTTGCCTGAGAGATCA
>JAEEGH010009182.1_pt1 | contig 23137 bp, 15 predicted proteins | sample 9134181 | NCBI WGS metagenome assembly JAEEGH01 (sample SAMN16246544, study PRJNA631951) | gut metagenome | biome: gut microbiome; feature: rumen; material: DP-attached | host: Bos | place: Iran: Karaj | collected 2018-10
TATACCACCGTTTTTGATGGCTCATATTTATGGTCCGAGACATGCTCCGAAGAGGGGCAAATGCTCAGTCCGATATGCGCTATGTAGTTTAAAATGAGACATATAATTAAAAATTAACTAAGTATTGTTCAAAGAGAGATAGATAAAAATCATGATGACATATCGTTGCTCTTTCAAAACCCGCAAATTATTGAAAACTGGTTGAAACTGGTTAAAATAATGAGAGATAATGAGGTTTGGTATCGCTCTGAAAGAAAAATGTATAATGGACGTAAAGTTTTTAATCTTGACTTCCTTATCACTCGAATAATGGTTATAAGTAAATACCAAAATCTTTACTGGGCATATCACTCCAAATTAAGAAGAATATTGGCATATTATAGAGAAAGTATAGAGAAAGGTGATTGTTTTTGTAATGCTATAGATGCAATTATTGTCAACAGGAACTGGCTAGACCTAGACAATGCTATTAGAGAATTTAAAAGTGATCTTGACGAAAAATCTATCATGGCTCGTTCTTTAACACACTATGTGCTCACTGAACTCCAAACTATTTTGCGGGCTATCACGGAGCGAGGTATGGACATTGCCATGAGTCATAGTCCCACTTACGGAGAACTGACAGAGGCCTTTTACAAGGATTTAAAAGAGTGGACGAGCGCCTATGGGCAGAAAACGCTCAGGGAAATGAGAGAAGACCTGAACAGGCATTACAAGGCAAGGCGTACCGACCCCTATACGCCAGAACTTTGGGGTGAGATGCTAAATTCGGAAGAAGAAGCACTCATGATGGCTTCGAAGAACGAGCTATTAGAATGTGATGATTTAAAGCAAGAACACTGGGGTATAGATATGAAAGCGAAAATGACGGAGAATGGTGAGCTGATGAGTCGGCTTTATTCTTTGTGCTCCACGGATGAACTTTTCAACTTTGATAAGGCTGAGAGAGAACACTCTTTTGTTGGCTTGTTGACGCCTGATAACCTTCCCTTGTTTTTTGACATCATCCTCAGGCGACACCTCATTTTGTGCGAAATGAATCCAAAACTGAAGGCTCAACACGATAAATGGCTTAACGCACCGGAAGAAGAGGCATCGGAAGAAGGCGAAGAAAAAGGGTTGAGCAAAGCCCGCGAGTCAAAGTTGGACGAGATGATCAAGACGCTGAAGAACGGGAACTGGAAACAACCGGCAACAGCGGAGAGCGTTGAACGGTTGTTGAATGCCGTTTTTGGCAGAGACACATCGTCACTGGACGACGCCGACGTTCCCCTGTGCGAGAAGATGTGGGCTTTGGTTGAAGGTGGCAGCGGAGACAGGTTGTTGATAGTACCGGCCAATCTGGCTGGTTTCTTTTCCGAAGAGAACCTGCTGGCTGGTTCGCCAACGGAAATCAGCAACGACCTTTTTAGCAATGGCACACATGTCAACAACATCAACAAAGGCCATTCAAGCCGTTGCAGCAAGGCGTTCGGCGAAATCATTCCATTCTTGAGGAAATACGTCGACAAGCTGATTCGCCAAGAATGAAGTGCTGCGGGAATTCTGAAAATAATTCTGAGAATTGAGCTCAAAAAACGTACTCAGTTTTTGAGAATCCATACCTTTGCCAGCAAAGAATTATAAAAAATTGGTAAAGTATGGAACAGACAAAGATTGAGCAACGAGTAATTAATTTACTGGAGAATTCACCCATCGAACGAGAGGGTGACAAGCAGCCATTAAGGCAAGCGCTTTTCCACATGCTGATGGCTGTCGGCATCATGGACACTATGAGCGACGAGGAGAAGAAACAGGTGATTAAGGAGAAGAAACACTTCGACTACTTCTTTTCGACGAAATTTAACCTCAAAAAACGCTCACGAAAAGAGAAAAAGAAACCTTTCCCCCATACCCCCTATAAAGATAAAGCAGAAAAGGAGAGAGAGATAGAGGGGGAAAGTTTCGGCGAGGGCGTTTTGGATTTTTCGGATGGTGATTTGAATGCGCGGAAGAAGGCATTCTGGGCTGAGCTCTTGAAGCGTGAGGCCATCTACGGCCGCGAGATGTTGCAGGACTTCTTCGACCACTGGGGCGAGGAAAGCCGGACGAAGGGTGTTTTGCTGTTCGAGAAGCGGACGCACTGGAATCTGGACTCGCGACTGCGGAAATGGTCGCGCGACAGTCAGACGCTGGCCAACGCCGAGGCCGCCGAGCGCATGAGACGCCGACTGAAGCGGCAGGCCAAGGAGCAGGGCGACACCGCGGAGCAGCAGAAGGAACTGACCGCCCGTCGTGAAGAGGCCAACGCACGGCTGGAGGCGCAGATTGAGCAGAGCAAGGCGGGCGCTGTGACCATGGAGGAATACATCGCGAAGAATCCCAACTCCATGTTGGCCAAGAGATTCGGTAAGCGATGAAAATTCCATCGGACGAAAAAAAAATTCCATCGGACGAAATAAAAATTACTCCGAACAAAACATGGACGCGACAGACACCAGCGGAAGGCCATCGCCGCAGAGGGGTAAAAATAACGATTACGTTTAATATTTCATAATTTCTGATTGGTAATTCACAAATAATTCCTATCTTTGCAGTCAGAAATACTAAAAAACAATTAAATATCGAAAACTATGACTAAGAAGTTTGTGATTGGAGACCGCACGAAAGACGAGTGGATCTCAGTACTGGACAGAGCGAACAAGAAACTGGAGTTTACAAACCACCTTGCATCGGCCAAAGAGTTTCTGAAGGGCTTCGAGGACACAAAGAACGAGCTGAAGGCACTGCAGGACGAGACTGGCTATTTCCAAGATCTGCAGGTTTACGTGTTGGGTGAGGACAACAAGGCTCACCGTCCTGACGAACGTGACATGATGCCGTGGTAAATTAGAGGTAAGAAGTAAGAGGTAAGAAGTAAGAGAAATGCGTTATAGAGCATTAGGTAAGACTGGAATGCAGGTGTCGGAGCTGGGCTTCGGCGCCTCTTCTTTGGGTGGGGTGTTCCACTCTTTCAACGAGAATCGTGGCATCGACGCTGTGTTTGCTGCCGTCGACGCCGGTATCAACATCATCGACGTGTCGCCCTACTACGGCCACTACAAAGCCGAGACCGTTCTCGGCAAGGCGCTGAAGGACATCCCCCGCGACCGTTACTATCTGTCGACGAAGGTGGGCCGTTACGGCAAGGATGGTGTCAACACGTGGGACTATTCAGCCCGCCGTGCCAAGGAGAGTGTATACGAGAGCCTGGAGCGTCTGAACATTGACTATATTGATATTATCAACGTTCACGACATCGAGTTCCAGGGACGTATGGAGGGTGGACTACAGAAGGTGGTCGACGAGACGCTGCCTGCCCTGCACGAACTGAAACGTGAGGGCGTGGTGAAGCATGTGGGCATCACCGACCTGCAGCTGGAGAACCTGCGTTGGGTTATCGAACACTCAGAGCCGGGCACCGTGGAAAGCGTCATGAACTTCTGCCACTACTGCCTGTGCGACGACAAGCTGGTGGACTTCATGGACTTCTTCGATGAGCGCGGCATTGGTGTATTGTCGGCATCGCCATTCTCGATGGGCTTGCTGACCGAGCGTGGCGTACCCGACTGGCATCCTGCCCCCAAGCCATTGGTGGAGGCCTGCAAGCGTGCCGCCGAGCATTGCAAAGCGAAGGGCTATCCCATCGAAAAGTTGGCCATGCAGTTCTCGTGCTCGTATCCCCGCATTGCCTCGACCGTGTTTAGCACCACACGTCCTGAGGCCATCAAGACCAACATCAGCTATATTGAGGAGCCGATGGACGAACAACTGGTTCGTGAGGTTCGCGAAATTATTGGTGACCAACAGCGAGTCAGTTGGGCGAATACGTAATAACGGAATAACGTTATAACGTAATAATGAAATGACGACATGACGACAATGAAGATTATTGACGCGCACGCCCACTTGTGGCTGAACGTGGACACTGTGGTGAATGGTTCCCCCATTCACTCCTTAGAGCCTAACCGCAGCCGGAGCATATTCTTTGGCGAGGAGCGCCAGATGCTGCCGCCCTATATGACCGACGGCCAGAACACCGCCGAGCGGTTCCTGTCGAACATGGACTATGCGCAGGTGTCGGCAGCCGTCATCACACAGGAATTCATCGACGGCGTGCAGAACGCATATCTGATGCAGGTACAGCAGCGCTACCCCACCCGATTCTTCTGTTTCGGTATGCCCGCCGCCCTGCAGCAGCGCAACCGCAGTGTTGTTGACGAGGGTTTTGCCCTCGTCGCCCAAGGCTTCCGCGGCATCAAGATTCCCGCAGCACGCCTGCCCCAGCAATTTCTGAACGACGAGATGATGCAGATGCTGCGCATGATGGAAGACCGCGGCGTCATCCTTGGCATCGAGTTAATGGACGGTGATGCACAGGTCGGGCAGATGGAGGAAATCATCCAGGAGTGCCCCCGACTGAAGGTTGCCATCGGCCATTTCGGCATGGTGACACGTCCGAACTGGATGTCACAAATCCGTCTGGCGCGCCACGAGAACGTCTACGTTGAGAGTGGCGGCATAACATGGCTGTTCAACGACGAGTTCTACCCCTTCCCATCAGCTATCCGCGCCATTAAGGAGGCTGCCGATGCTGTAGGCTGGCAGAAACTGATGTGGGGCTCGGACTATCCGCGCACCATTACGGCCATCACCTACAAGATGTCGTACGATTTCGTTACCAAGTCGAAAGAACTGACGGACGAGCAGAAAGCGATGTTCCTAAGCGATAACGCCAAGCAGTTCTTCGGTTTTGGCGAACTAATAGAATTACCGTATATTAAAAACATGAGCGAATGAAAGCAATACAAATTACAGAGCCTTCGGTGATGAAGGTGGTAGAAATGGAGAAACCCCAATGTGACGCCGACGAGGTGCTGCTGAAGATTCATTATGTAGGCTTCTGCGGAAGCGACCTGAACACCTATCGCGGACTGAACCCTATGGTAAAAATGCCCGTCATTCCCGGTCACGAGATTGGCGCAGAAATCGCCGAGGTGGGAGCCGCTGTGCCCGGGCATTTATGTCCGGGTATGGCCGTCACCGTGAATCCCTATACCAACTGCGGCCACTGCCCGTCGTGCAAGAGCCGCCGCTACAACGCCTGCCAGCACAACGAAACACTGGGCGTGCAGCGTAATGGTGCCATGCGCGAATACATTGCCATTCCCTGGCAGAAGGTAATTCCCATCGGCAACATCACCGTCGAGCACGCCGCCCTCATCGAGCCCATGAGCGTAGGATTCCATGCCGTGAGCCGTGCACAGGTTGTAGACACTGATACCGTCATGGTCATTGGTTGTGGCATGGTGGGAGTCGGTGCCGTGGTTCGCGCCATCATGCGCGGTGCCAAGGTCATTGCCTGCGACATGGACGACGAAAAGCTGGAGATTGTCCGTGGACTGGGCGCAGAATACACCATCAATTCAGCCAAGGAGAATGTCCACGAGCGCCTGCAGGAAATCACTGGCGGTGCCGGTCCCGACGTAGTTATCGAGGCTGTTGGTGCACCCGTTACCTATCAGATGGCCGTCAACGAGGTGGCCTTCACCGGTCGCGTGGTGTGCATCGGTTATGCCAAACAGGACGTCTCGTTCACCACAAAACTCTTCGTACAGAAAGAGCTCGACATTCGCGGCTCGCGTAATGCCCAGCCCGAAGACTTCGAGGGTGTCATCCGTTATCTTGAGAAAAACAACCCGCCCTACGACATCCTGATTTCGAACGAGGTAACGCCCGAGCACGCCGAAGAAGCCATGCAACAATGGATGCAGGCTCCGGCAAAGGTGTTCCGTATTTTGGTTAAATTTGCATGATGACGTCACGGTTAGCCTCGATGCTAACCTGACGATTCTGATAGTAGAGCGTGCCGCGGCCTCCCGTGGCACGTATTTTGATCTGTTTGCTGTCCATCTCGACGTGAATCAGTCCGAAGGGTGTAGGCACATCGCCCTGCATCCATTCCAAGCCACCCAGCACGGGACGCACCTCATACTCCTCGTAGCCCGGCTTCGTGGGACTGACACCCAGGAAATACTTGCCTATCAGATAGACAGGACTGGCTCCCCAGGCGTGGCACAGCGACTTGCCATAGGGACGACCATACATGGCCAGATGCTGCACGCCGGTCTCCTCGGGATTGTATTTCTCCCAGAACGACGTGGCGCCCTCACGAATCATGCCGCCCCAATAGTCTTTCATCTCCTTGAGCACTTGCGTCTGGTAGCCCATCATGCACAGCGTCTCCAACTCGTAGAAACGCATATAGGGCGTGGTGATGGGCGGAATGGCGGGATTCAGCACCACGCTCTGCATAATCTCCTTCTGCTCCTCCTTGTATGACAGGCCGTAGAGAATGGCAAACATATTGGGGAACTTGGTGACCTGACGGTTCATCTGACCGTCCTCGATGGCGTGGAAGTACAGCTTCTGGTCGTAGCTCCAGAAAGTCTGCTTGATTTTGTTGCGCAGGTTCTCGGCCAGGATGCGGTACTTCTTGTGACTGAGCGCGTAAACTGTCTTTTCTACATCGCCTGTTGCGACTGAGTCGCAACAAGCCTTGAAGAGAACATCAGCACAAACGGCCATCGTCTCCAGAGCCTTCATGAACAGAATCTGCTCGAAACACAGCGTGCCGCGCTTGTGCATGGGGAAGTCCACCCAATCGACGAAAATCCAGTCGTCAGCTTGTCCCTCGGCCATACCCTCGTTGTTGGTACGTTTCAACACATAGTCCATCATCGTCTCCATGCGAGGCCACATCTCGCGCACGAAGGCCTTGTCACCAGTATACCGATAGTAGTCCAACACCGATTTGAACCAATAGAACGTGTAGTCCATGATGGTATTGATGTGGGCAGTCACGGGGTCCTTGCCGCGCAACTGACGGATGGTGCGCTTCACACATTCCGTGTCGAATCGCAGATAGTAGTTCATCAGGTACGACTGGATGGCATCGCCCGACCATGTCCAGCGGTCGCGTTTGATGCCGTCCATGAAGAATTCGCGGGTGGTCAGGTCCATCGTGTAGGCTGCCACTTCCCAAATCTTGTTCAATTCCTCGTCGTTACAACGGAAAGAACCCGAGCGGCTATCATCGAAGGGAACATACTCGTAGTCCATCAACACCTCGTCGTAGCTGGCACCTTCGTCTTTTTCGATATACACGAAGCGGAAAGCCTTGGAAGAAGGGACGGAGATGGCAGAACAGCCAGAGGCGAGAGAGCTGGCGCTGTCGGCGGTCGCGATAGAATCGCGCCCCACAGCAAGGACGTCCAGCGTCTCGCAATGCTCCTTGTCGAGGGCCTCCTCGCGGCTTTCACCATAGTAGATGTGCGCCGTGCCCTTGAGCCCCTTCAACTTCAGATAGCCGAAGGTTTCCTGGCCGAAGTCATAGAGGACACCCGACGGAAAACCGTCGGGCACAATGGCAGATACAGGGCGGCGTTCCTCGCGCTCCAAATGGTAAGTGGACGGCGGGGTGTCAGGACTGTTGAAACGCCACGAGGCGGCTGGTACATAGATGCCCGATCCGTGGGCCACACCGTTCTCGTCAATCCATAACTTGTCCTCATAGGTTGCCAGCCATGTGGAGTCCGTCCTGATCTGCTCGCCTGCTATATACAATGCGGGCGGTGTAGCCTGATTCCACACCTTCAGGTTCAGCTTGTGTTCCCCCCGTGGCACGGTGAAAGTCTTTGGTTGTCCGAACTGCAACTTCCCATCCAGCGCGAGGTTAAACTGCCCCTCGCAGGCTATGGTGATGGTCTCCTCGCGGTCCAAGGTGAAGGCCTTCGAAAACTCCACCGTCACCCAATGTGAGTCCTGTTTCCAGAATGGCGGAAACATCGCCCCACGCTCTGTCCTGCGGTTGTTAAAGATGTTGCCGAGCCACACTTCAAAATCGCCCGGATACCATATCCACGTTCCACATTTCTGTTGTTCGTTCATAGCTATTTCTCTGATTTGTTTTCGTCATATTTGTCTGATGTCTGCTGCCTCCGGTAGATGCGCCACCCGACGGCTGCCACCAGAATGCTCATCAGCGGCGACAGCAGGTTGAAGAAGCAGTAAGGCAGATAGGTCAGCGTGGGCACGCCCAGCACCGTCGACTGCGTCATGCCACACGTATTCCACGGCACCAGCACAGAAGTCACGGTGGCTGCATCCTCGCACGTTCGGCTCAACAGTCGCGACTCATAGCCCTGCTCGCGGTATACCTCCTTATACATGTCGGCTGCCAGCACTATCGAGATAAACTGGTCGCCCGTGGTGATGTTCAGAAATATGCCTGTGCCCACCGTGGAACCCACCAGGCTGACACGGCTCTTCACCCATCGCAACAGCACCTGCGTCAAGCTCTCAACCATGCCGCTGGCCACCATGGCCGCACCGAAGCACATAGCACACAGAATGAGCCAGATGGTGTTCAACATGCCCGCCATGCCGCCTGTCGACACCAGTTCGTTCAGCGAGCCATTGCCCGTGTCCACGCCGGTGGCACCATAGTAAGTCATGGCCAAGCCGCGCGTCAAGTTTACAGATGAAAGTTGACAATCGAAAGTTTGCCTGACGCCAGTGGCAATCTCCGTCAGGATGTGGGGCTGCAACAGCAAGGCCACGATGCCTGCCATGATGCTCGATGCAAACAGCACGATCAGCGACGGCACGCGCCGGGCTATCAGCACGCCCGTCAACAACGGCACCAGCAACGTCCACAGCGATATATTAAACGTCCTCGACAACCCCTCGGTATACTCAGCCACGTGCAACTCCGCACTTGTGGCGTTGCCCAGTCCCGTGATGAAGAAGATGGTGATGGCTATCAGAAATGTGGGCACCGTGGTCAGTGTCATGTAGCGGATGTGGGTAAAGAGGTCGGTCCCTGTGGTCGACGAGGCCAAAATGGTGGTATCGCTCAGCGGCGACATCTTATCGCCGAAATAAGCCCCCGAAATGATGGCTCCTGCCGTCCATGCCTCGCTGGCTCCCAACGCATGCCCAATGCCCAATAGCGCCACACCAATGGTGGCTATCGTGGTCCACGACGAGCCCGAGAGCAGCGATACCAGCGCACAGATGACGCACGACGAAACCAGGAAAAACTGCGGCGACATCACCTGCACACCGTAATATATCAGCGTGGGCACAATGCCGCTTATCATCCACGAACCGGCCAGCATGCCCACACACAGCAGTATCAGCAACGTAATCGACACCTCGCCAAGCGTTTTCTTAATCTGCGCCTCGAACACCCGCCAAGAAACCCTATAGAATCCCATCGAGATGCTGACGCACACCGCCATGCCCATCAACAGCGCCACCTGACTGCCCCCGCTAAGCGAGTCGCTTCCAAACAACGCGATGACCACGGCCAGAAACCCTATCAGCACCACTACCGGCACCAACGCCACCAACGGATGAGGAATCGTTTGTTTCATTTCGCCTGCGAAGATACAAAGTTTATTTTCTGCAGCCGGCATTCTGGCGGATGGTCTCGGAGACTTGTGGGCCGTTATTTTCCCACACGTTGCCGGGACCATTGGCGTTTTGCAGGAATTTTTCCGAGGGTGTCCAGTTGTCGCGCATGGTGATGTTACTGGAGCCCTCGTCAGTGTAGAGATAGAACCAGTGGTTGGGGTCGTGGACGTAGCTGGGTTTGGCAATGTCGCGCACCACATTCTCGCTGATAATCGTGCCGGGTTGGTTGCCCAATGTGTAGATGCCTGCACAGTCGTACATGTGCTGGGCGTAGTTGTAGACGAGGTTGGCCTGCACGCGGTTGTTCTTCATGCAAACCAGGTCACGGTTCCACCCCCACCCCAACGAGATGCCAGTATAAGAGACGTCGTGGATGGTGTTGTGGTGGATATTGATGTCCGACACATAACCCGCCGCAATGGCCACACAGCCCCAGTCTTCGTTGGTGACGTCGTAGAACTGGCAGTCGCTGACTTCCTGACGGGTACAAACCTCGCGGAAATCTGAAGGTTGGTAGGGCCGATGGGTCTCCAGTCCCTCGGGCGAGAAGGAGCCAATGACCAAGCCGTTCATGGCAATGTCGGTGAAGGTACTGCGTGTCACGGTTCCGCCTTTGCAACCCACGACATAGTCGAGCCCGGAGCCTCCCAAGTGTTCGAAGCGACAGCCGTCGAAATTGATGTTCTCCGTATGGCGCAGCTCCACAGCCGCATCAGCACGGCCCAGCCAGCCCTGATTGTCGAGCTTGTGGTTGTTGGGGCGGTCAATCTGCGGACGCAGCTTATAGGCCTCCACGAGATACATGCCCGCCTGCAAGGGAACATGGCCTTTCTCCGACGGACGCATCCAGGTAGTATGGCTGAACGTAACGCCCTCGATGGTAATGTTGCGAACGGGATATTCTGCCGTTCCGATGAACTCCACGAGTGTTTCCACAACAGGCACAACGGCTTGGATGTCCGATGGCTGATGTTTGATGTTTGATGTTTCCTCCGGCATATAGTATAACTTATGCTCTCGAATATCATGGTACCACTCGCCAGGTTCGTCGAGCAACTCGCGGGCATTGGTCAGATAGAACGGCGATGGATGACCCGTATTAGGCGTCATCGGCGATGGCCAGGGGTGTTCGAACTGCAGCTTGGCCTCGGGGTTGTGGAAGGTCACGGCAACAGAATCACCGTGCACATCAAGAGACTTGATACGCAGGTTCGACGTGCACCACATCTCGTGGAGGACCATCTCAAGAGGTGAGTGGAAAGAGGTAAGAGGTAAGAATTTGGCTACGGCCTGCTTGGGAATCCAGAGGATGTGATTCTTCTTGTCGTAAGTCAGAATGCGGTTCATCTGCTCAAAGTCGCTCACATCGCGGGCACGGACAGCCTTCCGGCCATTTACCCACAGCTGGCGGAAGTCAATGGGACGGCCATTGAAGTCGGGCACATCGGCCACCAGCAACTTGCCCTGGTGTTTCCAACCGGTAATGGGAATGCCGCCGCTGATGATGGTTTGAGAACCCGACGGAGAACCGTCGGGAGTAGTGGCAGAACCGTCGGGCACTGTGGCACCAACAATGCGCAAGCCGCTGTCCTCAGGGCGCAGGCGCAGGGGTTCGTATAACTGATAGACTCCGGCAGCGAGGTGGATAATCACCTGCTGAGCCTGCCCCAAGCGTCGCATCTCGCGAGCCTTGCGCACAGCATCCTGAAGCGACGAGTCGGGGGTGATATAGATGTCGGCAGCCTGCACACACAAGCCACAAAGCAAGCTCAAAAACAACAGTTTAATACGCATAATGATTTACTTATTATATGGGGCTAATAGGACTCGTTGGTCCTATAAGCTTACTTCTTCAGTTCGTTGGCAATAATCTCCGCCAGGCGATGAGCACCCTTGCCGTCGGGATGAATACCATCCTTCAACATTTTGTCGCCATCGTTGGCATAGAGAGTGTGCAAGTCTATTACCTGCAAGCCATACTTTTGAGCCACCTCCTGCTGAATGGGAATAATCTCGTCCGTGATAACCTTGTCGCTGATGTTCCACGTCGACTTAAAAGCCGGAATGGGCGTACACAAATATATCTGCGGTTTGACAGACTGTGACACAGCATTCTTAACCTTTTTGGCTTTCTTGGCTTTCTTCCCGACAGGCTGTGCCAAATCAGGACGTAGCGTCAGAATCATCTGCTCCAAATCTTGACGAAACTCAGCGCCATACTGCCAATTCTCGGGTTTAGAATCGTTGGTGCCCAGTTTGATGAGAACCACATCGGGTTTGAACGCCTGCGCATCCTGCCAGGCCAGTTCGTTCATATAGGGATAGTCACCCTTGTTTAACATCGTGCGGGAGCTGACACCGAAATTCTTCACCCAGTAGTCACTGCCCAATAGTTTCTGCAGCTCAGCGGGATAGCCGTATGCGCCACACATATCGATGCCAAAGCCTTCGGTGATGCTGTTGCCGATACATGCCACACGAATGGCATCAGCCTTGGGAGTCTGACGAGCCTTCAACCAGTTGCCCAAGTCGTTGAGCATCTGGTTGTGATACTTGAACCAAGGACCGAAGCCGAAGCCATGGTCACCCGTGGGATAGATATACATGGCACAGTCGTTGCCGGCATTGCGCATGGCCTTATAATATTCCAGCCCATTGGTGACGAAAGGCACGAGACGGTCGTCGCTGGCCGATACAATCAGGGCCGGGGGCGTCAAGTGGCGACGTACGGCATTCATCGTCGAGAAGTCGCGAACGATGTCCGGGTTCTTCTGATCCTCGCCTAGGAAATTACGACACGACCAGATGTGTGACACGCGCTCGTCCATCGAGATGACCGGATAGAACAGGATGGTGAAGTCAGGACGCACATCGAAAGCGGCGTGAGTGGAGATGACCGACGCCAGGTGGCCACCCGCCGAGAAACCCATGATACCCACATCTTGAGGATTGATGCCCCATACCTGAGCAGAGTCGCGCACGATGCGGATGCCCTGTTCAACGTCGCTGATAGGTTTGGTGCGATTGCCCTCAGGCAAGCGGTAGTTGACCACAAAATAAGCAATACCTTGCTGGTTCAGCCAACCGGAGGCCTGCGTTCCCTCATGGGTGTTCGACAACATGGAATAGCCGCCACCCGGCACACCCACAATGGCTTTGCCCGAGGGGTTCTGTGGCAGGAAGCACACCATCTGTGCCTTACCGTCAGCTGTCAGGTCAAGCGTAAATGTACGAGCTGTCTGTGCCTGCAGTCCCATTACAAAGAGCAGCATCAGCAGCGTTACTGTTTGCCTCGCAAGGCATGTTTTGTTTGTTCGTTTCATTTTGAATAAGTTAATTAATTATAGTAATGAATAGTGTTATCGCGTTAAGGGCAGCCAGAGCGACATGTCGTCGATGCCGCGGTTGTCCCAGGCATAGTAAGGAATAAGGCGAATCTTCACCTTCTTCCTGTTGGCAGGGCGCAGGTCGCGATAGAGCTCGTCCTTGCCCCAACGGCCATTGTTAACCAACAAGGCCTCGCCCTCGAGGGCAACCATGTCGCTATTGCTAATGGTTATCTTCTTTTCCGTAAACTGAATGTCAGCAGGAATGGCTATGTCGTTGATGCGATAGCCACCCTCAATGTCCTGTCCTTCCAAACAGTAAACGATAGGGCCACGCACGACGGCAATCTGATTTTTGGCCTCCTCGACCAGCGGATTGGCCTCCACCAGACGAGCCTTCATGGGCAGGTCGAGCTCAATCGTGTCGCCCTTCTTCCATTTGCGGGGCTGTCGCAAGTCCTCGGCCAGAATAGGCTCACCATTCAGCTTCAGCGTCATGTCTGTAGCCCATCCGGGAATGTGCATACGAATGCTGGCTAGACGCTTGGCCTTCTTGACGGTCAGCGCAATGTGCCCGTCCCACGGATAATTGGTGGTTTGTTCAATTTCTAAGTCCTTGGTGGTCAGTTTGTTCTGTCCGTAGAGATTGACCCACAACGTATCGCCCTTCATGCTGTAGGCATATTCCTGAGCCTCGCAGAGCGTGCGCAGGGTGTTGGGCGGACAGCAGAAGCAGGAGATGTAACGCTGGCGGTGCTTGGGCCAGCGCATGGTATAGGGGAACTCCTTGGTGCGGCGCAGGGCCTCGGTATAGAAAAAGTCCTTACCATCGAGCGAGATACCCGAGAGAATGCCATTGTAGAGCTCGTTCTCGATATTGTCGACGTATTTGGGGTCGACGGTGGTCTGGAACATTCGCCACGAGTAGAGCAGCATGCCTATCTGGGCACATATCTCGTTGTGGGCAGCCTCCTGAGGTAGCTGGAACTGGCGTCCGTAGGCCTGATGAATCTGCTGAATCGAGGGCTGGTCGTAGGTAGTACCATCGGGCGACACTCCATCGTAAAGGGCACCGCAACCACCCATGATGTAAATCTTGTGGTTCACGATGTCGTCCCAAATAGCTTCGAGGTTCTTCATCAGCTGTGCCTCGCCGGTCTCGGCATAAAGGTCAGCTACACCAGCATAGAGGTAGTTGGCACGCACGGCATGTCCCATGGCCTCGTACTGGTCGCGGAACTTGTGGCGGTCCTGGTTGTGGTCCTCGCCGTTCTGTACACTGTCGCGGATGGCGATGAGTCCCTTGGCCAGTTCCAGGTATTTTGGGTCGCCAGTCTCACGATACATCTCGGCAGCGCCCATATAATGGCTGGGACAGATAGCATTGCGTGAAAGTTCAGCCGCATCGTTAGTCAGGAAATTATAGAGGAAATCCGCAGCTTTCTTGCCACACTCAAACAGAGTGGTCTTGCCCGTAGCACGCTTATGGACGATGCCAGCGGTCATAAGATGACCCAGGTTATAGGTCTCGAAATTCAGACGCGAGGCAAAGGCGTGTTTCTGGTCTTTTCCTATCTCGATACCGGCAGCATTTTCCGTAGTGCTGTGGGAGTCGACACCAGCCAAACGTTCGGCAATAACCACGGGGGTGTGGATATAGCCATCAGCACGCTGGGCCAGTGCCACCTGTTCGATGAAGCGGTCCATCAGATTGTCCAGCTCACCATCCTTTGTAATAGCAAAGACGGCTGCACAGGCCTCGAGCCATTTGTACATGTCGCCATCGTGGAAGGGAGGACCGTGGTGCTTGCCCTGAATGGTTCCGGCAGCCACCTGGAAATTGGCAAAGCCATGCGAGCCGTGCTTGCCGTTCTCGTCGAGCACTTCCCAAGGGGTGTTCCACGTGTGCCACATCGACCAGATAGCCATGCCGTGCATCACATCAAAAACATCGCCCCAGAAACCGCCTGTCCATTGGGTAGCGCCCATAGGCAGGTTCTGCATCTTGGCCTGTCGGCTACGGCTCATGTCGGTGAGACCCTGGGCCGTTACGTTTGTTGCTATGCCATAGCAAAATACCAAACATATAAAGAGGAACTTTTTCATATCGCGGTGTTAATTAAAGAATACGTAGAATGAAATCATGACGATGGCAAGTGCCGTCCATAGTCCGACAGCCAGTTTCGACCAACCTTCGTGGATAGGGGCAGGAATCTCGTACTGGGTCTTGTCGCGGTCGGTCAGTGAGATAATCACCATCGAGACAGCCAGGATGACAAAGAGTTCAAAGCTAAGCATCATGAAGTGCGGCCAGGGGAACGAAAGCCATTCGGGGGACCACAAGTAGAGCACACCAACTATCAAACAGAAGGCCGTACCGATAGTCAAAGCAAAGTTGGCTGCACGGGTAGTGGCCTTTTTCCAGAAGATGCCCAACACAAAGACGGAAGCCATAGGCGGTGCAATGAAACCCAATACCGACTGGAAGACGTTAAAGAGGTTGAGCCCTTTGATGCTGTCGATAGCCACGGTGAGCACGATGGCGATGGCAGCACCAATGACCGTCACGATACGGCCCACGTAGTTGATGCGGCGCTGTGAGGCGTTGGGGTTAAATTTCTTCACATAGATATCCATTGTAAAGACGGTGCTCAGGGCATTCAACGCAGAACCGATAGTAGAGACCAAACAGGCTGCCAACACTGCGAACACCAGTCCGACCATACCCACGGGGAAGAGGTTTTCGACCATGGTCAGATAAGCCTCATCGGGATTTTCGAGAGTATCGCCAAAAAGGGCAAAACAGATGATACCCGGCAGAATATACAGTGCCACGTCGAGTATCTTCAGCCAACCGGTGAAGTTGGTACCCAGCTGTCCTTCACGCAGGTCCTTGGCGGCCAGTACGGGCTGCACCATCGACTGGTCCGTACACCAGAACCATACTCCCATGACAGGGTAGCCCAGGATGATGGGCAGCCAAGGGAAGGCTTCGTCGCTGTTGGGCTTGAACATCACCCAATAGTCAGACGGTACTTTATCGACAAGGGCTTGTATGCCTCCCACGCGGTCCAAGCCCACGATGACCAGCACCAACGATACGATGATAAGCAGAAGCATCTGGTAGACATTGGTGTAGGCCACGGCTTTCAGTCCGCCCAACATACTGAAAAATGCCGAGATGAACAGTAGCACCAAGGCCGACGCCCACATGGGGATGTCGAACACCTGACGAATCAGTATGCCACCGGCAAAGAGCGTCAGTGCCAACCACGAAATGACGATGGTAACAATGGTGTACCAGGCTAGGATATTTCGCGTAGACTGTCCAAAGCGCAGCCCCATGAACTCAGGTAGTGTGTGAACTTTGGCACCCAGATAACGGGGAGCAAAGACAAAAGCCAGCAGGGCGATAAACACAAAGGCATACCAGGCGTAGTTACCCGATACAATGCCCGTCGTGAATCCTGCCGAAGCCGAAGCGATGAGCATCGAGGGTCCTACATTGGTTCCCCACATCGAAAAGCCGATGTGGTGCCAGCGCAGGGAGTGTTCGGCCAAGAACAGCGCCCCACCCTTCTTACGTTTCGTACTAGCCCAGATACCAATGGCAATGAGCACGGCGAAATAGATTCCCAGAATCAGCCAGTCGAGGCCTTGCATGTAGTGACTTTCCATTATATTCCTTTAAATTCTTTCGTTATTTCTATCGTGACGGATTTATTCAAGTCCATCTGGTCGGTGCAGTCGACAATGTCGGGATACATTCTGATGAGAGCACCTGGACGCACGAAGACGGGCATTTGGTCCAAAGGAACCTCCACGCCGTAATACCAACGTCCACCCTCTAGGCGCTGGCCCGTGAAGAAGTTGACCCACAGGCCCTCGGGCAAATAAATGTCCCGTTTGTTCTCACTGTTCATAACAGGGCAGACAAGGAATTCCGAACCAAAATAGTATTCATCGTCGATGTGCCAGCATTGACGGTCGTGCGGATGGTGGAAGACGAGGGCACGCACCATGGGATAACCCGTCTTGGTGCATTTCTCGCCTTGTTCCACAATATAGGGCAACAATTTGTAACGCAATTGCCACCAACGCTTTACGATGGGCGCAATCTTAGGATAGTGCCAGGGCTCGCGCTTGCAGGTGCCATGATAGCGCATGTGACTGGAGAACACACCAAACTGCGTCCAACGCACATAGACATCCTCGTCGAGAGGTGAGTTCATAAAGTCGGGAATCGAGTGGAACCCCGGCACATCGTGACTCCAGAAGGCAAAGCCCGAGAGTCCGAAGTGCAAGCCACCCTTCAGCGAGCCAGCCAGTCCGTCCCATGAAGAAACAGAATCGCCACCCCAATGCAGGGGATAACGCTGACATCCTGCCCAAGCAGAGCGAGCCCATACAATGCCGTCGCCAGTCACTTCTTTCGTCACTTCATAAGCTGCGCGCTGGTACAACAAGGAGTAAATATTGTTGAGTCGTTCGGGCGTCATGGCATGATAGCGGTGGTCCATATGGATGTTTTCGCCGAAGTCGGTTTTGATACATGTCACGCCCATGTCAAGCAGGGGCTTCAGCAGTTGGTTCTTATACCAGTCGACGGCTTTATCGTAGGTAAAATCGATGGTGCCTGCATAGTCGAGGGCAGAGAAGTTGGAGGAAGACGAGGATTCACCCAATGGAAAACCATCGGGAACGGTGGCAGGCTGGCTGATGTAGTGGTTCTCCTTAGCTTCTTTCAGTTGTTCTGCGCCTGCTGCCACATAGGGTAATTGCCACAGAGAGACACGGAAACCATTGTCTTTCAAACGTTTAACAAAGCCCTTAGGATCGGGAAAACGTTCTGGATTGAACTTCCATTCGCAAAGCCAGTCTGTACGGAACCACCCTGTGTCGAGGTGTATCACATCGCAGGGATAGTGCTCGCAGCGCAATCGGTCGCAGATATCATCGACCTCATCGGCTGAGAAATAAGTCATGCGACTCATCCAGATGCCAAACGACCACAGCGGAGGCATCGAAGGAAAGCCTGTCAGCATTCGGTAGCCACGCAGAATCTCCTCAGGCGACTGTCCACCAATCAGGAACACGTCGAGAGTGGCACGGTCGCACATGAATTGTACGCTGCGGGTACTGTGGTCAGCCAGTGAAAGCTTGCAATAGTCGCTGGTATGATAGAAGCAGCCATACATGCGATTGCTCATATAGAATGGGATATTCTTATAACAACGGCGATTGTTGACACCTTGACCGTCCTGATTCTTCAGTTGGAAGGTTTGACCGCTGAGGTCCATCTTGCGGAAACGCTCACCTGTGCCCACAAAGCACTCGTCGGGAGTGCATTTGAAAGAGATGGTGGCACGCTCGGTGATGTTAGTTGCTGTACCACAGCAACTAACTGAACAGAAACCCAATGGCAGGGCATCGTAGCGAGGAGGAGAAAAGTGATCGTCGCTGAGAGCAATACCCTTCGTTTCATCGCCATCGGGATAGAACGTGATGAAGGGAGCCGGCTGAGGGGCTGGCAACAGGTCGCTCCAATGATCAAGCTTGGGAGTGCTAAGATCAATGTGCGCTACCTTCTTGCCATTGGCAGCGATGACATCGCCATCTATATAACAGAGGGGCAGGCGCCTAACTTCTGACGAGAACTGAAGCATGTCATCAGCCTCCGTCATCTCGTCGTCGGTCATCGTTGTGAAGAAACGGATGATGTTGGGCTCGTAAGCACGAATGACGAGGTCGAAAGACTGCTGTTTTACAGCTTCATCAGGTGCCATATCCTCTTGATGTTTTTGCTGTTGATAGGGGATGGTGACGATGATGTCACCATCGCGCTCCACAATCTGGCTGGGAGCATATGCTTTCCATAAGGCCTCGTCCTTTTGCAAGGCGGGGTCAAAGTCCATAAAATCAAAGAGATGGTAGTTGGTCTGTTTCATTGTTTGAATATGAGGTTGGGGCCGGGATGATTGTCGCCGATTTCGTCGCGACGAATCAGTCGGCCTTCTGTAACGTTGTTTTCTATTGTAAAACCGTCGGTGCGCGCATCGAGGTAGATGGGGAAACCGCGGTTATTGGTGGCATAAGGAGCGGGATAAGGCTGCGAAATCTCATTACCTCGGATGCTGGAGTTAGGTTGGTTCGACAGCGTATAGATACCGCCTGCATCGTAGAGTTGGCGGGCATATTCACTGACCTTGTTGTTGATGATGTGGTTGTTCTCCATCCCTGTATAGTGGGGTGTCCATCCCCAGCCCACACAGATGCCTGAGTAGTTGACGCGACTCACCGTGTTTTCTGAGATTGTGCAGTTACGGACATAGCCACAACTGATAGCTACGGCCCCCCAGTCTTCAGTAGTGACGTTGTGGATATTGTTGCCATGTATCTTGAGATTCTGACATTGCTCTGCCAAATCAGTATAGGGACGATGTACCTCTCGCGGACTCTCGGCGAAAGAACCCGCCATGATGGCCGTGCCGCCGATGTCCACAAAAGTACAGTAATCGATAGAACCGCCATTGATGCTCTCGTAATCAAGAGCTGTAGCGCCAAGATGTTGGAAAAGACAATTCGTGAAGCAGACCTGTTCGGCATTCTTGACGGATACTGCACTGACGGGACGCTCAATCCAAGCCTGATTCTCTAAGCCGGCATCCCAGGGCAATCCTTCTTTCTCTTTCAGTTTATAGGCATCTATGAGTGGAAATCCGCCTTGCAGCGTCACATGACCTTTGTGGAGAGGACGGTTCCAACAGGTGTTCTCGAAGGTTACTCCATCGAACGTTACGAAGTTTGCCCCATCCACGATGACTAATTGTTCGATGCCGTCACGCCGCTCTGTAGTTCTTAACAGAAATGACGAGTTGCCCTTTTCTCCCCCAATGACCGGTTGCGGCCAAGGATGCTCGAACTCCAGTCGACTTTCAGGCTCTTTGAAGGACACCACGATAGAATCATCGTTTGCACGCATGAGCTCAACACGTAGAATGGCAATAGCCCAACGCTGGTGAACAACCATCTCCTGATGGGGATGTGGCATCCATAGTTTATCATACTGTGGAATGGTGATGGTGCGTGTCTTTGGATTAAAATTGATGATGCGCTCCATGCCTTCCTTGGGCCATATCAGCTTATGGGACTGCATGGGGTCACCACAGAGGACTGCTCCAGGTTCACCCTGAATAACGAGAGGCGAATCTTCCGTTCCACTATCCTCTGGGCGAAGGAACAACGGCTCGTTCATATAGTAGCGACCAGCCTTGATCTTGATAGTGATGCCGCCTTCACAGCGCTTGTCACTAGTACGCCGCCACTCTCTGGCCTGTCGCAGGGCCTCATGCAGGCTCTCACCTTCGCTGACAATGATATCGCCAGAGAAAGCCTGACAACTCACAAGTAAGAAGAGAATGGTTAATATCTGTTTCATATTGCTATAGTCTTTATATTATAGACGCAAAGACTATCCAAATGTCATCAGGCATACACGAGCGAAGACATAATGTAGTCGCTGACGAAGAGCCCTTTTCTTGTCAGAACAAGGTGATGACCATCATAGCGTAACAAACCATCGGTTATAAAACGTTGCGCCTCGTTCATACAGTAGTTACGATGCTTATCAGACAAGGAATCGAGGTCAAGACCATCTCTGGTCCGCAGAGCCACCGTAATGCGGTCGTTGTAATGCGTATCAGCGTCGATGGGCTCCCGTTCACAAGGTATTTCACCGCGCTGGATAGCATCTATATACTGGTGAATGTCGGCCACATTCCACTGGCGGCACTTCCCGTTGTAGCTATGGGCTGCTGCGCCTAAGCCGATGTAGGGTGTATCGTTCCAATAGCTGCTATTATGGCGGGAACAGAAACCGGGTTTGGCAAAATTGCTGATTTCGTAATGTTCATAACCAGCAGCAGTCAGACGGTCTATCAACACTTCGTACATTTGCCGCTCCAGCTCTTCACTCAGGGGACAGTACACAAGTGCCCCGTTTTTCATTTGATTATAAAGCGGCGTTCCTTCTTCTACCATCAGACAATAGGCAGAAAGATGCTCCACGTCTAACGAAAGCGCAGCATCAATATCAAATTGCCAGTCCGTGAGGGTTTCATGGGGGAATCCATACATCAGGTCTACACTGATATTACGAATACCCGCATCACGTAGTCGCTGGACAGCCAAAGGCACTTGTTCGGCCGTATGGCGGCGGTGCAGAAAACGAAGTCTTTCATTGTCGAAGGTCTGGGCACCCATGGAGACACGATTGATGGGGAGTTGCTGTAGCACAGCGGCAAACTCGACGGTAACATCGTCCGGATTGACCTCAATGGTGACTTCCTCCGCCTCATTCCCATACACCTTATTTATATATAAAAAGAGTTGGTGTAATTGTTCTTCGGACAACTGGCTAGGTGTTCCTCCTCCCACATAAATGGTGTCAATGGGGTCAGTCGAGGGTCGCATTTCCATTTCCCGACACACGGCATCCACATATCTTTGGCGCCATTTTTCATCTGTTGTGGAATAGAACCCACAATAGATACAACGACTCCTGCAAAACGGAATATGTATGTATAAACCTGCCATTTGGGGTACAAAATTACTAATAAAGTTTAATATTTGAAAGCTTTCGTTGGTTTTTTGCACGAAAATGAGTACTTTTACGACCGCTTTTGAAATAATAAACCTAAAAATATTACGGATATGAAAGTTTATCAAACTAACGAAATCAAAAACATCGCACTCATTGGCAGTGCGGGTAGCGGCAAGACTACTCTTGCCGAGTCAATGGTCTACGAAGCTGGCATCATCAAGCGCCGCGGTACCGTAGAGGGTAAGAACACCATGAGCGACTACTTCCCTGTAGAACAGGAGTACGGCTACTCGGTGTTCTCAACTGTTTTCCATGTGGAGTGGAACAACAAGAAGCTGAACATCATCGACTGTCCGGGATCGGACGACTTCGTGGGTGGTTCCATCACAGCCATGAATGTCACCGACCAGGCTGTCATCCTCGTCAACGGACAGTACGGTCCCGAGGTGGGCACGATGAACGCTTTCCGTAACACGGAGAAGCTGAAGAAGCCCGTCATCTTCCTGGTGAACCAGCTGGATCGTGACAACTGCGACTTCGACCAGATCCTGAATCAGCTGAAGGAGGTCTACGGCAACAACTGCGTGCCCGTACAGTATCCTATCCAGACGGGTGCCGGTTTCAACAGCGTCATCGATGTGCTGCTGATGAAGAAGTACTCGTGGAAGCCCGAGGGTGGTGCGCCCATCATCGAGGATATCCCTGCCGACCAGCTGGAGAAAGCCAAGGAGTGGAAGGCCGCTCTGGTAGAGGCTGCCGCCGCCGGTGACGATACGCTGATGGAGAAGTTCTTCGAGAGCGAGGACCTCAGCGAGGACGAGATGCGCGAGGGTATCCGCAAGGGCCTTGTTACGCGTTCAATCTTCCCCGTGTTCTGCGTCTGCGCTGGTCGCGACATGGGTGTTCGCCGTCTGATGGAGTTCCTTGGCAACGTCGTTCCCTTCGTCAGCGAGATGCCCGTCATCAAGAATGCTGCCGGTAAGGAGGTGCCTGCCGACGCCAGCGCTCCCACATCGCTCTACTTCTTCAAGACCGGCGTGGAGCCCCACATCGGTGAGGTGCAGTACTTCAAGGTGATGAGCGGTGTCGTGAAGAGCGGCGACGACCTGACGAATGCTGACCGCGGCTCGAAGGAGCGCATGGGTACGCTGTATGCTTGCGCCGGCGCCAACCGTATCCAGGTCGATGAGCTGCGTGCCGGTGACATCGGCTGTACCGTGAAGCTGAAGGACGTGAAGACCGGCAATACGCTGAACGCCAAGGATGTCGACAATAAGTTCGACTTCATCAAATATCCTAACTCGAAGTTCTCGCGTGCCATCAAGGCCGTTAACGAGTCGGAGACCGAGAAGATGATGGCTGCTCTGCAGAAGATGCGCCAGGAAGACCCGACATGGGTGGTCGAGCAGTCGAAGGAGCTGCGCCAGATCATCGTCCACGGTCAGGGTGAGTTCCACCTGCGTACGCTGAAGTGGCGCATGGAGAACAACGAGAAGATTCAGGTGGAATACCAGGAGCCGAAGATTCCGTATCGTGAGACCATCACGAAGATGGCCCGTGCCGACTATCGTCACAAGAAGCAGTCGGGTGGTGCCGGACAGTTCGGTGAGGTACATCTCATTGTTGAGCCGTACACCGACGGTATGCCCGATCCGACGTCGTTCACCATCAACGGCCAGGAGTTCAAGATGAACATCACGTCGAAGGAAGA
>JAEEGH010009184.1_pt1 | contig 23127 bp, 21 predicted proteins | sample 9134181 | NCBI WGS metagenome assembly JAEEGH01 (sample SAMN16246544, study PRJNA631951) | gut metagenome | biome: gut microbiome; feature: rumen; material: DP-attached | host: Bos | place: Iran: Karaj | collected 2018-10
GTCAGCTCGTTGCTTTCGACGCTCTCTCTCGTAATGAGTCCTGCGGAGGTCACTTCCGTGAGGAGTATCAGACCGAGGAAGGCGAGGCAAAGCGCGACGACGAGAACTACTTCTACGTAGGATGCTGGGAGTACAAAGGCAAGGGCGTTGAGCCTGAGCTCTCTAAGGAGCCGCTGGAGTACGAGGCTATCAAGGTACAGACACGTAACTATAAGAATTAATTAGGTATGGCAAAGAATATTTCATTTACAATAAAGTTCTGGCGCCAGAACGGCCCCAAGGACGCAGGTCATTTCGATACGCACGAAATGCACGACATCCCCGATGATACCTCCTTCCTCGAGATGCTCGACATCCTGAACGAGGAGCTCATCAACGAAGGCAAAGAGCCCTTCGTGTTCGATCACGACTGCCGCGAGGGTATCTGCGGTATGTGCTCACTCTACATCAATGGTACGCCTCACGGACTCACCGAGCGTGGAGCTACTACCTGCCAGCTCTATATGCGCCGATTCAACGATGGTGACACCATTACCGTAGAGCCTTGGCGCTCAGCTGCCTTCCCAGTGATCAAGGACTGTATGGTAGACCGCAACGCCTTCGATAAGATTATCCAGGCAGGTGGTTATACCACCATCCGCACAGGTCAGGCTCAGGATGCCAACGCTATCCTTATTCCAAAGGAAGATGCCGACGAGGCTATGGACTGCGCTTCTTGCATCGGCTGTGGCGCTTGTGTAGCAGCTTGTAAGAACGGCTCTGCTATGCTGTTCGTATCAAGTAAGGTATCTCAGCTCGCTCTGCTCCCGCAGGGTCGTGTAGAGGCTGCACGTCGTGTGAAGAACATGATCGCCAAGATGGACGAGCTCGGATTCGGTAACTGCACCAATACTCGCGCCTGCGAGGCTGTCTGCCCGAAGAACGAGACTATCGCCAACATCGCACGTCTGAACCGTGAGATGATCAAGGCCAAGCTGGCTGATTAATCTGATGTATAGGTAGTGGGGGCTATGATGCCTCCACTACCTTATTTATAATAGAGATAACACATAACTATAAATATTATGAATAAAAACGAGAAATTTGTCATCACTATTAATCGTGAGTTGGGAAGTGGCGGTCGAACAGTGGGGCGCATTTTAGCAGAAAAGCTGGGTGTTCCATTCTATGACAAGGCACTTATCAAAGCCTTGGAAGAGAAATACCACTTGGATACTGAAGAAATAGAGCGTCTGAAAAGCCGCAAGCGTTCTTGGTGGGCCGATTTCAAGCGCGTGATGACTGTAGGTGAAGATGCTGCAAACTCTGCTGCTTACTATACGGGTGCTGACGCCGACCTGCTGACCACCGAAGCTTTGTTCAAGGCAGAAAAGGAAATCCTGATGGGCATTGCCGAAGAAGAATCATGCGTTATTGCCGGTCGTTCAGCCTTCTTCATCTTGAGTGCTCATCCCAACCATCTGAGTGTGCTCATTCAGGCTCCAATAGAGTATCGCATAGAGCGCTTAATGAAGAAGCAGAAAATCAGTTGGAAGGATGCTATGAAGACCATCAATAAGGTGGACAAGATGCGAGAGGAGTATGTTAAGAACTATGCCAACACCTCGCGCTACGACTCTCGTAACTACGACTTGGTAATCAATATGGATGGCAAGACTGAAGAGCAGGTCGCCAATCTGATATTGAGTTATATCGACTAGCCGATTGTTTTCACAAAAAATATGAGGATGTGCCTATTTCTGACACATCCTCATTTTTGTACCCATATACGGTTTGTGAATCTGACATTGTTGGAGCATCACTTGCAGACCCAGACTTTGTGTGAACCGGCGCCTTTGGCTTGGATGCCAGAGGCGGGATCGGAGACGAACTTGGAGAGTTCTCTGGAGGCAGAACTGCGGCTGAGGCGATTGAGGTTGGCGTAGTCCTGCAGGGTGATGAATCCGTGCTTGTCAATATGTTGCAGGGCGCGTTGCAGGCGCTCTTCTATGCTGTAGGGAGAACGTGAAACAGTATTGCCAGATACTCGTTCGAAGCTATTCTCGCGGTTAATCTCCTTTATCAGTTTCTTGTCTACCTTGAAATTTACGCCCTTCACCTTTACGTGGCGATAAGTCGTCTTTGGTGCCGTATCCTGAGCTCCCAGCTGAGTGTCCTTTTCCGTCATTTCATCGGCAAATTCAAGTGCCAGCGAGAAGACACCGAGATTGTCGATCTTCATCGTGTGACCCATCGGGAGATAGTTCTTCAAGACCACTCCAAATGTGTCGAGCACGCCACGAATGGTTGCCTGGCTGAATGCAGGAGAATTGGTGTGAATCAGTTCAACCACCTTGTCGTAGTCGAACTCGGTATAGACTTGCATCTTGGGGAATATCCTTCCCTTTTTGCCGTTGCCCATTCCTGCGGGCATTTCCTTAATTACATAATTTGCCATACTATTCTTCTCTTTTTTCGTTTCAAACTTTGCAATCGCCATCCCAAACTTTGGAATGTATATCCCAGACTTTGGAACGTACATTCCAAACTTTGAAATGGAAATCTGCTGCAAAGATAATACCTTTTTCTTAAAGCACCAAATGATTTTGCTACAATCTTTGGGGCTGCCAATGACGATAATAGCGGCTCGACTTTCAGAATTTTCAAAATCTGTTTCAAAATCCGCAAAAAATGTTCCCAAATTAACAAAATCTTTTTTGGGGCATTATTGTTTGGAATATTATGTTTATCTTTGCAAATGGAAATAAAACTAAATTAATCTATAATGGTATTAGCAGTAAAAAAGATAGTATTCTCTGTTGCCCTGCTGGCAATGAGCATAAGCCTAAGCGCTCAACAGAAGCAACCGACTCAAGAGAAACAGCAACCAAACACACAGGAGCATGCTCTTGTGCAGCGACTTTATGAGACGCAGCAGAATGGCAGCGACTCTGACTTCTACGAGGCTCATGAGGCCTTCATGAAGTATCTTGAGAATCGTCTGGATTGGGATAAATACTATCGTACGTGGATGAATCGCGTGATATATGAGGTGAATAATCGGCGGTTCCATCGTGCCTTCATTGAGATTCACCGCCTCACCGATGACATCAAAGAGCGCAATCTGATGCAGTATCTCTACCTCTCGAACATGGGTATGGGATTCTTCTATAACGGTCGTTTCCAGCCAGAGATGAGTGAGAAGTTCTTCCGTCGCGCGCTGGAGGACATCAATGTCAAGAACGATTCCGTCGCCTTGTTCAATCTGTATCTTTCGCTGGCGCAGACACTCAGTTTCAAGCGTCCTGCCGATGCGATGGCTTGTCTCGACAGCCTGCCACAGCAGATGCTGCAGAACCCGATGTACGATAGCGGCGTGCTGGGTTATCGCTGTATTATCGCCAACAAGTTGGGCGATCGCCCGGCTTTCGATCGTTATTTCGAAAGATATGACAGCATCCGCCAGCATCTGCCTGAGCAGTTCAATGCTACGAATCTCCAGCAGGTGATGGTGTGCCACTATCTGATGCAGAAAGACTATCAGCAGGCCCTTGCCTGGTGCGATTCAGTCGACGTGCCCCTGACGGCTATTGAGCTGCGTATCGATGTCTACGAGCAGATGGGTGACTGGAAACAGGCTTTTCTTGCTTCAGAACTGAAGGACAGCCTGATGCTGATCAGTGAGCGCGAGGCATTGGAGATGCACACGATGGATATGACTCGTGATATCGATCAGTTGCAGGACGAGCAGCGCAAGGCAAAGACGCGACATATACAGCTGCTCATCGTAGGCCTGATGGCGCTGGCTATCATCGGTCTGCTTGTGGGTATGCTGATCTTCCGCCATCAGAAGAACCGCCGGCTGAAGGAACAGTTCCTACAGTTGCAGGAGGCTCGTCGCAGAACTGAAGCCGGGCAGGTTATCCGTCGTGCCTTTGTCACTTCGATACAGCAGAAGCTGAGACCGTCTATCAACTTGCTGAGAGGCTATGCACGCGCTTTCAACAATCCTGAGTTCCGGATGAAACCAGAGACTCGCCCCAAGCGCTATAACGATATCCTCAATGCAGCGCGCAACATAGAGTCGCTGATAGATCCGGTGCTCGATTCATACGCTCGTGGTACAAAGAGTATCTCCGACGAGGAGAAGCAGATCTGTACGACTGCGCTCCGTGCTCCGCTGTTCACGCTGATCAGCACGTCGGAGGTTATTATCGACGGCAAGGGAGAGATTCCAAGCGATGAATATATGCAGTTGCGCGCCAGCGTATGCCGAGATGCCTACCACGTGTCTGTCTCTACTCATCAACTGATCCTGTTCAGTCTCTACGGCGACGATTTCCCGACTCCTAAGCCTGACAGAGTAGGGCTGAATGAAGTGGCTCGCTCCATCCTGAACAGCTACGACCTGCAGCCATTGGCGATAGACAAGAACCGTGTGCTGGCCACAGAGTTCACAACCGAGGTGGCAGATGACGTGATGGTTGATACCAACTCGCTGTTGCAGGAGCTACTGAACTGTCTGCTCGACAATGCTAATAAGTACGCAACTGGCGGCTCTGTGCTGATGAGCTGTCATGCTAACGTCGATGGCACCTATGCTATATCCGTCAGCAATGAAGGTCTGACGATATCTGCTGATGATGCAGAGCGCATCTTCGAGCCCTTCGTCCGTCTGGCGGCTTCTGAGCAGAGTCTGGGTATCGGTTTGCCTCTGGCTCGCCGCCTCGCCATCTCAATGGGCTATACCGTCACCCTCGACACCGAATACACGAAGGGAGCGCGTTTTATCGTTTCAGGTATTTAGGAGAAAGCACACACAAAACTACAATGACTTATATAGGTGAACTGATATCGATAGGAGTAGCTTTTTCGTGGACAGCAACTGCCCTACTGAGCGAGTTTGGCTCGAAGCGGCTTGGCAATCTCACCCTGAATGTGTTGCGTATGGCTTTGGCACTGGTGTTCTCGCTGGTGCTGTTTGGTGTTGTTACTGGAAGCATTCTGCCTCCAGGCGCTTCGGCTGAAGCTGCAGGGTGGATGCTGTTGTCAGGACTTGTAGGCTATGTGATAGGCGATTTCTGCCTGTTTCAGTGTTATATAATAATAGGTTCGCGATACGGACAGCTCTTCATGACGCTCGCGCCTCTGACTGCAGCCCTGATGGCTTGGGTGACGCTGGGCCAACAGATGACGGAAATGAGCATTCTGGCAATGCTGGTAACGCTCTTCGGTATCGGTATCTCTGTACTTGGGCGAGGCGAGCATCACAGGGTGTCACTGAAACTGCCCCTCAATGGCGTGCTTTTCGCCATAGGAGCTGCTATTTGTCAAGGTGTAGGACTGGTGCTCAGCAAGATTGGAATGGATCACTACGAGGCTGTTGCAGACATGCCAGAGTGGCTGGTACCCTTCAGTGCCAATTTCTATCGTTGTGTAGCAGGCATTGCGGGTTTCCTGATATTACATTATTTTCGAGATGGAATGGCCCCTTTACGCGAAGCTATGCACGATAAAAAGGGTTTTTCTGTAGCAATAGCTACGACTATCTTCGGGCCATTCGTTGGTGTAGGTTTCTCGCTGATGGCTGTGCAATATACGGCAGCAGGCATCGCCTCTACGCTGATGGCGATGACGCCGATTATCATCCTTCTGCCTTCCTACTGGCTATTCCATGAACGGATAACCTGGAAGGCAGTTCTTGGTGCCTTGATCTCTGTGATAGGCGTCAGCCTTTTCTTTCTCTCTTAGAATGCTTTAGTTAAGACAACTTTTGAATCACTTTCTCGATGGTCAATATATTCTTATTGTCTATGTGATCATAGTGTATATCATCCATCTTACGGCGAAGGAGAAAGATGCCAAGTCCCCCGATGCGACGCTGTTTCCACGGCAGCGTGACATCGGGGTTCTTATGCTCCAGGGGATTGAAAGGCACCCCTCCATCTTCGAAACGGATAATGATGCGGTCGGTCTTCTGGATTTCCACATCCAGATAACCGTCTGAACCTTCAGGATAGGCATACGACGTAATATTCACGACGATTTCTTCGCAAGCCAGTCGTAGTGTCAGAGTTTCCTTCATACGGCAAGAAGAAATTTCAGGCGAATCCAGAATGGCTTTAAGAATCTTACGTGCCTGTCCTTTGATGGGTTGGAAATGCAGTTCGCTCATAGTTTTACACTTCTTTTCTCCCCACTAAAATAATGATGGAGCGTGGGCCTACCAATACTTCGTGTTGGTTTTCAATGAGTGGTTCTTCACCTATTTCAAAGATATCCTTGGGTGTCTCTACTCCAGTATTGGCAAAGACGTGCCAAGCCATACCCTCAGGCAACTGAGGCAGCTCGAAACCGTGCATCTCCCAATGCATGTTCATAGCCACATAGATGAAATCGTCGGCAACACCGTTTGTCTCGGCATATTGCCCGTTCAGCATGAAGGCAGCCGTGAGATTGTTGTAACCGCTTTCTGGCTGCCATGCTTTTACGCCATGCCAGGAAAAGTCAGGGTAGCCAAGGCCAAGATAGTCGCAATGCTGGAGGTGATCCTCATAGCGTAGCACTTTATGGCTGCGACGGAATTTTATCATCTGTTTGAAATAGCGGAAGATGTCGGCATTCTTCTCCAGATTGTTCCAGTCGAGCCAGGCGATTTCGTTGTCTTGACAATAGGCATTGTTATTGCCTTGCTGGGAGTTGCCTATCTCGTCGCCAGATAGCACCATCGGGATACCTTGGCTCACCATCAGGAGCGAGATGGCGTTTTTCACTTGTCGGTGGCGTAAGCTGTTGATTTCGGGATCGTCACTTTCACCTTCGCAGCCGCAATTCCAGCTGTTATTGTGGTTCTCGCCGTCGCGGTTGTCCTCACCATTAGCTTCGTTGTGCTTACTGTTATATGACACGAGGTCCATCAAAGTGAAGCCGTCGTGCGCTGTGACGAAATTCACGCTGGCCTTAATACCTCGTTTCTGTGAAGCATAGAGGTCAGGCGATCCGATGATGCGCTCCTTCACGTCGGAAAGCACGTCGGTATCGCTCTTCAGGAAGCGGCGTATACTGTCGCGGAATTTTCCGTTCCATTCAGCCCAGCGGCCCCATGACGGGAATGAGCCTACCTGATAGAGTCCTCCTGCATCCCAAGCCTCGGCTATCAGTTTGGTCTTGCCAAGAATAGGATCGTGTGCCAATGATTCAAGAAGTGGCGGATTCGACATGGGGTTGCCGTTCTGGTCGCGTCCCAGGATGGCTGCCAGATCGAAGCGGAAGCCGTCTATATGGTAGTCGGTGACCCAGTAGCGCAGGCTTTCCACAATCATGTCGCGCACATTGGGATTGTTGCAGTTCAGCGTATTGCCACAGCCGCTGAAGTTATAATAATGTCCATCGGGGGTCAGCATGTAATAGGTCTTATTATCGATGCCTCGATAAGAGATGTAAGGTCCTTGCTCATTGCCTTCTGCCGTGTGATTGAACACCACGTCGAGTATAACCTCAATGCCGTTGGCATGTAGTCGCTTTACCAGATTCTTCAGTTCATCCACCTGCATGCTGAACTTTCCTGACGAGGCATAGGCGGCTTTGGGGGCAAAGAAACCCACGTTGCTGTAGCCCCACAGGTTATAGAGCTCGCGCCCGTCAACTGGTGAGATACGATGGTTCTCAAACTCGTCGAACTCATGGATGGGCATCAGCTCCACACAATTGACGCCTAATTCAAGAAGATAGGGAATCTTTTCGACGATGCCTGCAAATGTCCCTCGGTGTTTCACACCAGCTGCAGCGCCGCAAGTGAAGTTGCGCACATGCATCTCATAGACAATCAGGTCGTTGACAGGTGTTTCCAATGGCAGGTCGTCCTCCCAGTCGAAGTCATCGAATACCACACGCGCACGATATTGATAAAGACTGTCCCAATTAGGCTTTTGTCCCCACACATCGCGACCTACGATGAGTTTCGCGTAGGGGTCGAGCAGGATTTTCGACTTATCGAACCGATGGCCTTCTTCTGGCTGGAAGGGACCATCCATTCGGAAACCATATTCTATGTTCTCATAATCCAAGTCGAAGATGATCATTGAGAACACATTACCCAATCGAAACTCCTTGAAGAAAGGAATTTCGACGAAGGGCATCTCTTCACGGTTATGAAAGAGCACCAACGTGCAGTCTGTGGCATAACGGGAATAAACCGAGAAATTGACCATATTGCCAAAGACCGTTGCTCCAAACGGATAAGGTCTGCCGGGACGCAACTTCAGTCCCTGGTACTCATGGGTAGGAAACAGATCGACTCTATGCATAACTATTCACTATTCACTATTCATTATTCACTATTCACTTCTTCAAGGCATTCTTCTATCGTGTTGAAAGAATCGAAGAAACTATCGAAACCAGTAACATTCATGACATCCTGAACATCGTCACTGATTCCAACCAGATAAAACTTCAATCCTTTAGAATCTGCCACCTTTTTGGAATAAAGCAGAACACGCAGGCCTGTACTGGAAACGTATTTACACGCTGTCATATCGAGCACAGCATGACTGCCTTTGTCCAGAATGGCCTGTATGCCGTCCTGTACTTCCCGATAGTTGAAGGAGTCTAACTCATCGCCTAGTTTATAGATATCTATATTCATAGAAATAAGTTTATTGGTGCAAATTCAACTTCGTTTGTTGTTGTGACCAATCCATGCAACAGCGTACACGGAGGTCTGCGTAAGGTTCTGCATTGAAGATCGTCGACTTGATGGTCATCAGCTGCTCTGTTCCGTAAAGGAAGGAGAACGGGTGGGGTTGCTCCATCGTCAGGTCGATGGCCTCCTGTAACAAGTTTACATCGTCATGACAGTCGAACATGAATCTGTCAGTATCATGATTATCCAGGAACAATACCAACTTGAAGTCGGCTGGATACTTGGCGAAGTGATCGGCTATCTTGCTTCGTAGGGTCTGATTGCCCTTGATTCCTCGGCCTGCATGGATTTCCTCTAAGAGGATGTCACGATAGGCAAAATCTAACACACCATCCAGCGTATCTATATAGTCGGCCTGTAACTCGTCTTGGCTAAATGGCTTGGTGTCTTGTGCCAGAAACTCGTTCAGCCTGTCTTCAGTCTTGAAGTACAGTTGGCTGGCCAGCTGCGGGCCGATACCCTGAGCCCAAACCTCGCCGAACACCACGATATCGCTGCGAATGGCCTGTAACTGGTCGCGAAGGTTTTTCAGGAAACTGTGTGGTTGTCCTAAGGCGTGGTCAATACGGAAGGCATCTACTCCCATGCGGGTAAGCCGCTCGGCCTTGTCGATCATGAAACTGACCACCTCGGGGTTCTCCAGGTTGAACTTCGGCAGGTCGCCAAAGCCCAGGAACGATACAAACTCGTCGCTGTCTTCCTTCGGAAAGAAGAACCAGTCACGGTGCTTGCCACCATTGGCAAGGAGCGACTCTTTAAAGAGTGGAGCCTCGTACCAACAATGGTTGGGCACAAAGTCACAGATAATTTTCAGCCCCTTGTCGTGAGCCGAGTCAAGCAACTGCTGATAGTCCTCCCAAGTGCCGAAGTGCGGATCCACGTCTTCGAAGTTCAGGGTGTGATACCCATGATAGTTTGCCGACTTGAAGATAGGCGAGAGCATGATGGCTGTAAAACCAAGATCCTTGATGTAGTCAAGTTTGTCAATCACTCCTTGCAGGTTTCCCCCGCAAAACACGTTCTTACTAGCTGGCGGTGTCTGCCAACCTCCGTTGAATCTGTCAATCAGCAGATGATAGATTCGGATGTTATCAAACCAGTTATTCATATTTATTTGTTTTTAAGATGATTTCCTTAATCTCTATTTGTTTTGCTGCGTATATCTTATCGCTAGCATGGTGAGGTCATCACTCTGTTCGGTATCACCAACGAATTCGTGGACGGCAGCAGCCATTGTCTCGATGAGTTCTTGGGTGGAGCCAGTGAAGGCGGAGATGATATCCGTAATGCGTTGTTCACCAAATAGTTCGCGTTTAGCGTTCATAGCCTCTGTCAGTCCATCGGTATAAAGGAAGATGGTTGATCCTGTTTCCATCATTGTTTCCTGTTCACAAAAACTCATGCCAGGCAAGACGCCAACGGGAAGATTTGGTTCACATGGAAGCAGGGATTTATTGATGTAGGGTGCATCATGTCCGGCATTGCAGTAACGCAAGCGGCCTGTCTTCAGGTCGAGTATGCCAACAAACAGTGTGACGAACATATTATTATCGTTACCTTCGCTGATGGCTGCGTTCATGGTCTTCACAATATGGCTTGGCTCTACAGTGTGGGCTGAGACATTACGGAAGAGTGTCCTGGAAACGGCCATGACGAGCGATGCTGGTACACCCTTGCCTGATACGTCTCCTATACAGAAAAACAATTTCTCATCGTTAATGAAGAAATCATAGAGGTCACCACCGACAGCTTTTGCGGGTGTCAAAGAACCATATAGTTCAATGTCGTTGCGATTGGGGTAGGGGGGGAATGATTTTGGAAGCATCGACATCTGAATGTTGTGAGCAACGTTTAGCTCGCTCTCAATGGTGGCTTTTGAAGCCGTGGTCTCTTTCAGCTGTTCCACATATCCCTTCAGTGAATTCTGCATGGTGTCGAATGAATCGCGCAACTGGGTAATCTCATCCTTACTCGTGAACGATGGCAACATCGTATCGAAGTTTCCTTTTGCCACTTGCTGTGCTGAGTCGGATAGGTATCCCAGCGGTTTGATGGCCCGATGAATGCTGAGCCGCATAAAGAAGAAGATGACTAGGCCACCGACACACATGCAGATCGCAATGACGATGGCAAGATACAGTCCCCACGTGAACATCAAGAAGTAGTGCTGAAATACTACTATTGACCAACCTGTATTAGCTATCTGCTTAGACTGAACATAATATGGTGTGCCTTTCAGATCTTTCGTCCCAAATCCGTTAAACACATTAATCTGCTCCGACTTAAGAATATTGAGGTCCAAGGAGTCTGTTCCTGTGATTCTGTTGCCCTTACTGTCAATAATCTGGATAGAGAATAATATTTCCCCTCCAGGACCGATAAGTGCTTTGTCCTCAAGGAATTCTTTCTTGACATTATCCATATCGAATCTTAAGGTATAATCAAGCCAACTGATGTTCAGGTCAACGCCAAATACGCCCACTTTGCGATTTTGACGATCGAAGATGGGCACTACAAAACTGCTGTATGTGCCGCTGACTACGGAATCATCGAAGTATGGGTCGGACAAGAAGCCTATTTCACCCTTGTCCAGACTGATTCCTTTTTTGTACCAAATACTATTAAAATAGTCGTGGTTTGGCGAGCCTATTTGCTTTCGGGCGTATTGAGTGCTGTCAGCATGATAGACATAGGCTTCAAACCATCTGCCCTGATTTTTAAAGTAGTCAGGCTCAAATGCTGCAAAATAGCCTACAGCCAATTGGTTGATACGAATTTCGTGCTCCAAAGCATCGAATATCTTCTCAGGGCTATCCATGTTTTCTTCTAACTCGGCTCGGCTGTTCTTCGTCACTCCTTCCACGGCTTCCAGCATCGACTCTATCTTACCTCCAATTCCTTCAGACACATATTGACAACGCGAACTACCGAGTAAGAGCGAAACATCACGGACAAAAAATAAAATGGCTGCAATGATCAATACATTGAAGAAGACCATAATTCCGATGACTCGCCAAGTGATGCGGCGTGAAAGTTTATTCTTGCTCATGATTCCTTGATTTATTTTCCTTTATGATACTTGGACCGGTATTCCATTGGCGTCATGCCAGAATGTTCCTTAAAGTACTTGCCAAAGAACGAGGCATTGGGAAAGTTCAGGTCGTTGGCAATTTCCTGCATCGTCATATCGGTGAAACGCAGGCGGCGCTCGATAGCTTCCATGGTGAAGAGCTGTATATATGTGCTGGGCCTACGATTCAACACTTCCTTGAGAATAGTAGAGAGATATTTAGGAGTGATGTTCAGTTGACTGGCAAAATCTTCCACTTTACGGATGCGTCCGTCACTTTGTTCCACCATGCGTATAAACTTGTCCACCATGTGTCTTTTATGAAAACCTGGCAGCTTCTCTTCTTGGTGGCCCGGTTCTGTTTCCAGATTAGCAGAACAACGCATTATCGCCAGCAATTCCAGCATGAAGGTTCCTACTAGCGAGCGTACGATATCAGGCTGAAGTACCGATGATTGGTTACTCATCTTACGGCATAGCAAAGGGAAATAGATATTGATCAAGGCAACATCGTCATCGTTGAGATGAACAACAGGACAAAGTTTGAGTTGCGACATGTCGACTAAGCTTGTTCCGCTAAAGATATTGATATTAAAAAGCTCACTTCTCGAAAACCATATTTGCCTGCAGTTGAAATCTGATGAAACCATAAAGTTACATGCTACACTATGAGCCATATAAAGAAACAGGTCATTTTTTTGTAACTGAATCACAGCACCATCATATTCTAGTTGGGCCCTGCCCTCAGTACAGATAACAATGATTCCATGCTCTTGGAGACATACCTTTCCAGAAGGTACGCTGCCGATGTTCTCCATCACAACCAAATCATCGCTGTCATCTAACCTATAGGTATCGCTACCTCTTCGGGGCTTTAGATTCTGCATCTCCATAATGTTCATTTTTTACTTGTTTGGTGCAAAAATACTGAAATATATCCGAAATTCGCTATTCGATATGACCGAAATTATGCTCTTTTACTCTTCTTTCCATGATAAATGTGATAATATGGATATTTTTTAAGAAATATTGAACATTTTCGAATAGTCAATTCTTCTCTGTCATGTATTTCCAGTAGCGGCGGGGCATGTCTTGCAGTTGCTTGCGAGGATTCATGCGCTCCTTGATGCAGATGGCTTTGAAATAGGTGCGCCAAAGGTTCTGCAGTAGCTGGTCGTCATGACTGATGACGTCGTCGTTGAGTTTGCCGTTCCTTAAGTCGAAGGGCACAGCAGCTTCGTTTTCAAAGGTGATGTGGATGGCATCAGCTTTGCCGTCATAGTAGTATCCGTAGTGTCGCTTGGCATCATAGATGAGCCAGGGCTGATCATTGAATCTGTCTTGGAAATGGTCGGTAATGATAGGCAGCACGTTGTGATCAGGTGCTACAACTGCGAGGTATGTGCCATCCTTCGCTTTCTGAAAGCGGATAAACTGTTTCATCCGTAGTTGCTCATGCAGCACTCGGCGGGCGATATTCGTTACTGCCAATACATCTGGATCGGCAAAATTCTTGGAGATATCTCCTTGTTTGAATACCTTATATACATATTGGAACAGCGGATTGTTCAATTCCCTCTGCTCCGATAACCAACTGACGGAAATCAGTTTTATCGCTTCTCGTGACAGACGTTTCTCCAGTCCTGCCCATACGCGCTGAGCTTTTTCTTCACTGGTAGTTACATGATAGGTATGGTCGCAGAATAGTGGTAGTGCATCTCCTTCTGCCAATAACTCCTCGGGCTGTTCTTTCAAGCTGAAGGCATCGAAAACTGCTGTCAGCAGACCATCCATCGTTCCGTCAAACGTATATATTGTCATTCGCCAAAGTCCAGTTTAAGTTGCATTTCTTCTGCCGCCCGTTTCTGTTGTGCCTTTGAGATAAGCAAAGGGCGCAGTCGTTCTGGATGCAATTCATTGATACCAATGATGGGCTGCGAGAACTGGGAAGTTAGTTCGTTGCAGGTAATAAAGTATTTCGCCTTCTTCATCACCACCCCCATTTTCTTTAAGTCGTAAGATGTCAGACGGTTAAATCGTCTGGAGTTCACAATAAGCCAAGCCGACTTGGTTCCAAGACCAGGAACTCTTAAGAGTTGTTCATAGTCAGCAGTATTGATATCCACAGGGAAAGCCTCAGGATGACGAAGTGCCCAAGCTAGTTTCGGATCTACTTCGAGGTCGAGATTGGTGTGCTGGTCGTCTACGATTTCCTCTACTTTGAAATGGTAGAAACGTAGTAGCCAGTCAGCTTGATAGAGTCGGTTTTCGCGTATAAGTGGCGGTTGTTTCAGAATTGGCAGACGAGGGTCGTATGTGTTCACACTCACGTAGCCTGAGTAGTAGACACGTCGCATCGTCGGCTGACCATAGAGCATTGAGGACATCTGGAGGATATCGCGGTCTGTCTCTTTCGTGGCTCCTACAATCATCTGTGTTGACTGTCCTGCTGGCACAAAGCGAGGGACATAGCGATATTTCTTGCGGTCTTCCTTGTTTTCCAGCACGCCCTGCTGTATCATCTTCATCGGCGCGAACACACTCTTGTGATCCTTTTCGGGAGCCAAGAGTTTCAGTGACTCCTCTTTGGGTATTTCGATGTTCACACTCATGCGGTCTGCATAACGTCCGGCCTCGTTCAGCAGTTCCTGCGAACAGCCAGGGATGCTTTTCAGGTGAATGTATCCGTTGAATCGGTGTACCGTTCGCAGGTCTCTGGCTATAGCTGTCAGCCGTTCCATCGTGTAGTCTGGATTGCGAACCACACCGCTCGACAAGAAGAGTCCCTCGATATAGTTGCGGCGATAGAATTCCATAGTGATCTCTTCCAGTTCTGTGACGCTTAGTGTAGCTCGTTTGATATCATTAGAACGGCGGTTGATGCAGTAGGCACAGTCGTACATGCAATAGTTGGTCAGCATCACTTTTAACAACGAGATACAACGCCCGTCATCAGCAAACGAGTGGCAGATGCCCACACCGCCAACGGTAGAGCCCACCATACCCTGTTTCCCCTTGCGCACAGTGCCACTCGACGAACACGACACATCGTACTTCGCCGACTCTGCGAGGATTCGCAGTTTTTCCATCGTTTTCTCAGTCAACACTATTTTTAGCCGATTTGGTTGCAAAGATACAAAAAAAATTGTAACTTTGCAGCAAAAAAGGAAAGGATTATGGAAAAGTGCTCCATAGAACGGATCAAGCAGATGGAGTTGCGGTTGGATAAGGTCACTGCGGCTATGATTGAGTTATCGGCAGCGCTGGAAAAATACGAAGCGGTGCAGGGGGATATCAAGGTCCTCGATGAGTATTATGTCAGTAAGGAGTGGAAAAAGGACTTTGCTGATGATGAGGCTGGCCGATTACCTGCTGATTTGAAGCGTGGCGTGCTTTCTGAGGATGCCATCTGGAATTTGTTGTCAAATGCTCGTGAACTGAACAAGAGGATTTTTCCAAAATCAAAATAGTTTCTTTACAAGATGACAGAACTTACGCGTAATTTTCGAAGAGCAAGAGTTGCAGATCTGCCCCGTATTCTGGAGTTGATAGAGTGTGGGCGTCAGAAGATGCGGGCCGCTGGGAACAATGAGCAATGGACTAATGGCCAGCCTAGTCAGGAGGTCATTGAAGAGGATATCCGGCTTGGTGAAAGCTATGTGATGACGGAGAACGGCAAAGTGGTGGTCACCTTTGCTTTCAAGCCTGGACCCGATGTGACCTATGCAAAGATATACGAAGGGAAATGGCTCGATGACGTCAAACCTTATTATGTTGTTCATCGTCTTGCCAGTGCTCCTGGGGTTCGTGGCGTACTGAAAGATGTTCTAAACTTCTGTTTTTCCCATACTGATAATATCCGTATCGATACTCATCGTCAAAACGTGGTGATGCGCCACGCGCTTGAGAAGTATGGGTTCCGCTATTGTGGTATTATCTATCTCTTGGATGGGGCAGAACGCCTCGCTTTTCAGTCTTGTAATTCTGTAGCGATTACAGAGCAGTCTTCAAACTATGATAATCTGGAGCAGATGTCTGTTGTTGAACTGCTACATCATATTAATGAAGAAGATTATCGTGTTGCTGAGGCTGTAAAACTGGCTATCCCTCAGATACAGGCCTTTGTTGAGGCTGTAGAGGAGCGGATGAAACTGGGTGGTCGACTATTCTATATCGGTGCAGGCACCAGCGGGCGACTGGGTGTGCTCGATGCCAGTGAGTTGCCTCCCACATTTGGTGTGTCTGATACGAAAGTCGTAGGCCTTATTGCTGGAGGTGATCGGGCCTTGCGCCATGCTGTGGAGAAGGCAGAGGACATGCCAGAACAAGGCTGGCAAGATCTACAGGCCTATCATCCTACAGCCAATGATACTGTGCTGGGAATAGCTGCGTCAGGCACTACACCGTATGTTGTAGGTGTCGTCAGGTTGGCGCGACTGAATGGACTGCTGACGGGTTGTATCACCAGTAATCCCCATACACCATTGGCTCAGACATCCGATTTCCCCATTGAGACCATTGTGGGACCTGAGTTCGTAACGGGTTCTAGTCGTATGAAGAGTGGAACGGCTCAGAAGATGGTGTTGAACATGATTTCAACCACACTGATGGTACGTATGGGCCGTGTGCAGGGAAACCGGATGGTGAATATGCAGCTGACGAATGCAAAGCTTGTGGATCGTGGCACACGTATGGTACAAGATATGCTGGGCCTCAGTTACGAAGAGGCCCAGCAGCGCTTGCTTGAGGCTGGCAGCGTGGATGAAGCCTGCCATTGACTAATTCATTGCCGTGAGGTCTTCTATTTGGTCGATAATTTCCTGATATTGTCGCTGGGTCTTGAAGTGCAGGCTGAATCCCAAGATAGCTCCAATAGTGCCTCCAATTACACCGCCCCAGAAGAAGCCGTTGGCATAGTCATGATTCTGTTGATATGTTTCGTAGAAGAACCAGCAAAGCCATAGTATAATCATGGGAATACCAACCAGCAGCCAGTTGCTATCGAATTTCTTGGCACTTGCCACCCTTTTACTTGCTTCCAGAAGGCTATGGTTCATCAGTCCTGGGTCGCTGATCTTGCGAGTATTGTAGAAGGTTGCGCTTGCACAAACTAGCATGATGATGCTCGTGGCAATCCAGAAGGGTATAGAGAGGTGACTCAGTACCACAAACGACCAATAGCCGTAAGGTACCATTAAGACGCACAGTCCCATGATGATGTAGTAGCGACGTGTAATGTTGTTCACTTCCTTCGTCATTGAGCGGCGCATGAGGCGGTCGTTCACAATCTCCTGCTCGTTAAGCTTATTCTTCAGCGTCTGCATCTGCTGGCGCATATTCTCTAACTCAAAATCGTTGTTCATAATCGTCTAATGTTTAATCGTTTGACATTTGTTTTAACTGTTCTCTGATCCTAAACAGACGGACACTGACGTTCTTGGCAGTGATGCCGACAATCTGTCCGATTTCCTCGTATGGGAGGTTCTCGAGCCAGAGTAGGACGATGGCACGGTCGAAAGGTTGGAGTTTGGATATACGCTTGTGGAGCATGTCCACCTGACGGGTATCCTCGTCGCGGTCTTCAAACAGGTTGATGTCCATCGTTAGCTTGACTTCAGATGAGCGTCGCTTCTTTTTCCTGTTGATAGAAATACAGGTGTTGAGGGCGACGCGATAAATCCACGTCTTGATGTCACTGCGATGCTCGAAGCTGTCGAATCCCTTCCACAGATTCACTAGTACCTCTTGGAAAAGATCGTTCACCTCATCGGCATCTTGCGAGAACATGTAGCACACGGTATAGATGGTGCTCTTGTGCTCTGCTACGGTTTGCGCAAACTGTTGTTCTAATGTCGTCATTGTCATTCTGTTTTTTTGATCTTTTACCCATTAGACGCAGCAAAGTTACGAAAAACTACACGAAAACTAAAAAAATTGTTCCTAAATTGGATTTGCTATTAGATTAATAATGTACGCGCGATGCTATTTCCTTTAGCTCTTATTTGACCTTCCAGACATTGAGCACGATGCCCTTGAACTCCTGGTTCCACTCTGGAGCGCAGATAAAGAGAGCATTGTTCAGCCAGCCGTATTTGCTGTCAGCAGGTGCCTCGAACTGTGGAGCAGCCTTGAAGTAGAAAGAGGGTTTGCCGTCGGCATCTTTCCCATTGGCAATGATGCCTCTGTTACGTACATGGATATAAATCCCGTCATCTGTCTTGATGCTGTAGATGGCTTCTAACTCTGTGCGTGAGCCATTCGATAACTGATAGTCGGCACCGCCATTGATAATAGTACCTTTCAGAAGCGGTCCTTCGAACGTGCCGCCTGTAATAGGGATGACGATACGCTTACCATGCTGGGTGTTGTCGATAGTGTAGGTTTCGCCAAGTGTCACTTTCAGTTGTAGGGCGAACTCCAGTTCTGGTGTCTCTTTGGGTTGAAAACTCTGTGAATGGGCATTCAGGGCGATGGCTGCCAAAAGAATAGTGATAATCTTCTTCATAATGATAGAAACGTTTTTTTGATGATTTTGGTGCAAAGGTATAACAAAAATCTGAATAATTTGCTAACTTTGCACACGGAAAAGCGAAATTAAGATGATAGAGGTCAATCAGTCGACTCTTGACTATATCCGTCAGCATGCTGATGAAGATGTGCGTCAGCTGGCACTTCGGGGCCATAAATGCCTTGATGTGGATTTGCAGTATGCCCTCGAACAGATTGCTGGCAGACAGAAGGCTCGTACGAAATTACCCTCATGGGCTGCTATCGATGGAATCGTCTATCCGCCTCATCTCTCGATGGAGCAGTGTTCCAGTGAAGCGACAGCTAGATATAAGGCGAGTATTGCTGGAAAAGGGGCTCTTTTCGTCGATTTAACGGCTGGTTTTGGCGTTGATATGGCTCTTATCTCTCAAGGTTTCCAGAAGGCCGTCCATGTGGAGCGACAACCTCAACTTTGTGCGATTTCATCGGAGAATTTCCGCTTGTTGGGACTGAATCATATCGAGGTGGTCTGTGGTGATGGTGTGGCGTATTTGCATACGATGAGACATGCCGATCTTCTTTTCATCGATCCTGCCAGAAGGGATGTGCATGGCGGACGTACCTATGATATCAGCGATTGTACTCCAAATGTGTTGGAAATACTCGATGAAATGTTGGAAAAAGCTGATCGTGTGATGATCAAACTCTCGCCGATGTTAGACTGGCGCAAAGCGGTAGCTGATCTTGGCAAGGTCAATGAGGTGCATATTATCTCTGTGGATAATGAATGCAAGGAACTGCTGCTGATCTTATCGAAGACGATGAAACCCTTGCGGCTTTTCTGTGTGAATAATGATGAGGGTTTTGAGGTCGTCGAGGATCTCTTGCCTCAACCACGTCCTCTTCCACAAGATATGCGATATCTCTACGAGCCGAATGCTTCGGTTATGAAGGCAGGCTGTTTTGCCTTGATAGAGCAACGCTTTGGAGTCGTACAGTTGGAGCGGAACAGCCATCTGTTTGTCTCTGATAAGGAGATATTAGGATTCCCAGGCCGTCGGTTCATGATAGAGAAGCGCACAACGATGAACAAGCGTGAACTAAAAGCAGCACTGGCAGATGTAGATCAGGCAAATATCACGGTCAGAAACTTCCCGATGTCAGTGGCAGAACTCCGCAAACGGTTAAAATTGAAAGAGGGTGGGGATGTCTATATTTTCGCCACAACGATCTCCGATGAAGGTCATCAGTTGTTAGTTTGCCGAAAAAAAACTTAATTATTTTGTTATTTGGCTCTTTTTTCTGTATCTTTGCAACGAATTATGTCTTAATGGCAACAGAATATGTCATCAGTAGAAATAAGAAAAGTTACGGACAAGAGGAGTCTGAGAGCCTTTATAGACTTCCATTATGAGTTGTATCAAGGTAGTCCCTATGATGCGCCAACCTTGTATAGCGACGAGCTTCACACCTTCAGTAAGGACAAGAATGCAGCCTTCGAGTTTTGCGAGGCAGAGTATTTCCTGGCTTACAAGGATGGTAAGCTGGTAGGTCGCATAGCAGGCATCATTAACCATAGGGCTAACGAGAAGTGGAATCGTGAGTCTGTCCGTTTCGGATGGATCGACTTTGTTGACGATATCGAGGTGTCGAAAGCTCTACTGGATGCTGTCGCCGATTGGGGGCGCCAGAAAGGCATGAAGGAGATCGTAGGTCCCTTAGGGTTTACTGACATGGATCCTGAGGGTATGCTTATCTTCGGCTTCGACCAGTTGGGCACCATGTCCACCATCTATAATTATTCCTATTATCCACAGCACATGGAGCAGATTGGAGGCTGGGAGAAGGACAACGATTATGTGGAGTTTAAGCTGAAAGTGCCCAAGGGCGGTGTCCCTGAGAAATATAAGCGGGTGGCCGAGCTGACGATGCAGCGCTACAACCTGCACATCCCTCATCTGAAGCGCAGTCAGGTCTTTGGTCCTGAGCAGTATGGGCAGAAGGTGCTTGATGTGGTCAATAAGACTTTTGCCGATTTGTACGGCTTTTCGCAGATGACCCCACGCCAGCGAGAGGAGTATGTCAAGATGTATTTTAAGTTCTTCGATATGGAGATGCTCTGTGTGATAGAAGATTGGAACCTGCCTAACCACGATGTGATTGGCGTGGGCATCTCTATCCCCTCACTGAGCAGGGCTTTGCAGAAATGCCGCAAAGGCAGGCTCTTCCCATTCGGCTGGTGGCATATCCTCCGTGCCTTGAAGTTCCATAAGACTGATACCGTCGATCTCTTGCTCGTAGGCATTCTGCCTGAGTATCGAGCCAAAGGCGCCAATGCTTTGTTGTTTAACCGCCTGATACCTGTATATCAGAAGTATGGCTTCAAGTGGGGAGAGACGAATGTCGAGATGGAGACTAACGAGAAAGTCCAGGGGCAATGGGCTTATCTTGAGAACGAATTACATAAGCGCAGAAGATGCTTTAAAAAGTCACTATAAATCAAATGGAAGACAATCAAATAACTGAACCGCAGAACGAACAAGTAAGATACGATGACGAAAACATTCGCCATCTGAGTGATATGGAACATGTACGTACCCGTCCTGGTATGTACATCGGACGTCTTGGCGACGGATCCCTGCCCGAAGATGGTATCTATGTGCTGCTCAAGGAAGTCATCGACAACTCTATCGACGAGTTTAAGATGCATGCAGGCGACCGTATCGAGGTGAATATCGACGAGAATCTGCGTGTTTCTGTTCGCGACTACGGACGAGGCATTCCTCAGGGAAAGATGATCGAGGCTGTATCTGTCCTGAATACTGGAGGAAAGTATGACTCGAAGGCATTCAAGAAGTCTGTTGGTCTGAATGGAGTCGGTGTGAAAGCCGTCAACGCACTGAGTTCGCATTTCGAGGTCAGAAGCTATCGCGACGGAAAGATGCGCAAGGCTACCTTTGAGAAAGGTGTGATGACGAGCGACGTGACTGAGAATTCTCAGGATGAGAACGGCACTTTCATCTTTTTCGAACCTGACGATACCCTCTTCCTTAACTATAAGTTCCAGGATGATATCGTGGAGAATATGCTCCGCAACTATACTTATCTGAATACGGGTCTCGCCATCATGTACAACGATAGGCGCATCCTCTCACGTCATGGACTCGAAGACCTGTTGAACGATCGTATGACCAACGATGGCCTCTATCCGATCATCCATCTGAAGGGCGAGGATATCGAGATTGCCTTTACCCACTCTAATCAGTATGGTGAGGAGTATTACTCGTTTGTCAACGGACAGCATACCACACAAGGCGGCACCCATCAGAGTGCCTTCAAGGAGCATATCGCCCGTACCATCAAGGAGTTCTTCGGCAAATATGAATATGGGGATATCCGTACTGGTATTGTCGCTGCCATTGCCATTAACGTGGAGGAACCCATGTTCGAGAGCCAGACGAAGATCAAGTTGGGTTCGCTGACGATGTCTCCCGATGGTGTAAGTATCAACAAGTATATTGGCGATTTCATCAAACAGGAGGTCGACAACTATCTGCATATTCATGCCGATGTGGCTGAGGTGCTTGAGAATAAGATCAAGGAGAGCGAGCGTGAGCGTAAGGCGATGGCTGGTGTTACCAAGCTGGCCCGTGAGCGTGCTAAGAAGGCCAACCTCCATAACCGCAAGCTTCGCGACTGCCGCATCCACTTCAGCGATGCCAAGAACGACCGCAAGGAGGATACCTGCATCTTTATCACTGAGGGTGACTCTGCCAGCGGAAGTATCACCAAGAGTCGTGACGTGAACACCCAGGCTGTGTTCTCATTACGAGGTAAACCCCTGAATTCATTCGGACTTACTAAGAAGGTGGTCTATGAGAACGAGGAGTTTAATCTTCTGCAGGCAGCGCTTGACATCGAGGAAGGTATTGATACCCTTAGATATAATAAGGTGATAGTGGCTACCGATGCCGATGTGGATGGCATGCATATCCGTCTGCTCATCATCACCTTCTTCCTCCAGTTCTTCCCAGAACTGATTAAGAAGGGACATGTCTATGTGCTTCAGACCCCATTGTTCCGTGTGCGTAACCGTCGTACGAAGATCAAGAACAAGAAGGTGATTGCCGATGCTGATGCCAAGAGTGATAAAAAGGGCGATTTCATCACACGTTACTGCTATAGCGACGAAGAGCGGCAGATTGCCATCAACGAACTGGGACCTGATCCGGAGATTACACGATTCAAAGGTCTTGGTGAGATTTCACCCGATGAATTCGCTGGTTTTATCGGACCAGACATCCGTCTGGAACAGGTGACGCTCCATAAGACCGACCAGGTGCAGAAACTCTTGGAGTATTATATGGGCAAGAACACGATGGAACGTCAGAATTTTATCATTGATAATCTGGTAGTCGAGGAAGACCGCCCTGAAGAAGACATTTATGAATAAGAATAAGGTTGTTTTGACAGCGCTGTTGTCGCTGTTCACCATCTGTGCTTGGGCACAGTTCAGAATTGCCAATAACGACGATTCGCCTCTGCGCAAGCTCCAGTATGCAGAGATAGCCATCTCTAATCTCTATGTCGACAGTGTCGATGAGAACAAATTGGTGGAGGATGCCATTCGTGGCATGCTGAATAAGCTCGATCCTCACTCCAGCTACTCCACTCCGAAAGAGGTCAAGGAACTGAATGAGCCGCTGAATGGCAATTTCGAGGGTATTGGGGTGCAGTTCAATATGATAGAAGACACGCTGCTCGTTATCCAACCTGTGACCAACGGCCCTTCTGAGAAGGTAGGTATCATCGCTGGCGATCGTATCGTCTCTGTCAATGATACGGCAATTGCAGGTGTGAAGATGTCGAAAGAGGAGATTATGAAGCG
>JAEEGH010009187.1_pt1 | contig 23123 bp, 25 predicted proteins | sample 9134181 | NCBI WGS metagenome assembly JAEEGH01 (sample SAMN16246544, study PRJNA631951) | gut metagenome | biome: gut microbiome; feature: rumen; material: DP-attached | host: Bos | place: Iran: Karaj | collected 2018-10
CTTATCGAAACTTCGCCAAAAGGGTTTGTCTACAGGCTGAGGACCGGGACCTCGCTGGGTCCCGGTCCTTCTTTATCCCGAACGGCGCTTACTTCAGGCCGTTCTCGTAGGCTTCGATCATCTTCTTGACCATCTGGCCGCCGATGCTGCCGGCCTGACGGGCAGAGATGTCGCCGTTGTAGCCCTGCTTCAGGGTCACGCCGACGTCGTTGGCAGCCTCCATCTTGAAGCGATCCATCGCATCACGGGCTGCGGGCACAACGATCTTGTTAGAGCTGTTCGCCATTTTTCTTTCTCCTTTGTTCTTTCTCGGTGTCCCGAGCATAGATTGTGCCGCACGGTGCGGAATATGAAAAGCAATGATTTCCTGACGCGGTAAAGGAGTCTGGGAAAGATGATCCCGCTTCTGCCCGCCGAAACCGGCACTTCATGCAAACAGGCACCCGCTGAAATCCAGCGAGTGCATGTTTTGTGCGTCGAAAAAACGCAGTTCGTATGATTTCTCTTTCTGCCCGTTTCAGTCGATCATTGCAAGTGAAATTCTTAGATAAATGTAAAACCGACCTTTATACAGGAAGGAAAAGTGCATGGAAAAGTGCGAATCCCGATTGATTCTGCTCCGGATTTGTGCTACGCTATTGTTGCGATTGCGATTGGAGGGACGACAATGCTCCAAAGAAAGATTTACAAACGAATCGAAGCGTTTTACAAAGACAGGCCGAAAAAGGCGCTGATGATCACCGGCGCTCGTCAGGTCGGCAAGTCCTTCATCGTGGAAGAATTCTGCAAAGCCCATTATGAGAGCTTCATCAAATTGGACTTCATTGAGAATCCTGAATATATCTCCGCTCTTGCCGGCGCTGGGAATACGGAGGAAATCCTTTTGCGTCTGTCTGCTTTGTTCGGTGATCAAATGATCCCCGGCAAGACGATGATCTTCTTTGACGAAGTTCAGGAGTGCAAGGAACTGATCACGCAGATCAAATACCTTGTGCAGGAGGGTTCCTACGACTATATCCTCAGCGGTTCGCTCTTGGGGACGGTCTTCCGTGACATCGCTTCCGCTCCGGTCGGCTACATGGATATTGTCCAGATGTATCCCTTGGACTTTGAAGAGTTTGCGCTTGCCAACGGCGTGGGGGCGAATGTGCTTGATGCCCTGCGCAGATCGTTCGAAACAAAAACGCCCGTGGATTCCTTTATCCACGAGCGGATGATGCAGCTGTTTGAGTTGTATCTCATCGTCGGCGGGATGCCGGCTGCCGTTTCCACATACCTGGAAACCAAAAATCTGCGCCGCGTCGCGGACGAACAGAACGCGATTCTTGGGCTGTACCGGCGTGACATCTCCAAATACGACGCACAGGACCGACTGTACCTGAACGATATTTTTGACCTGATACCCAGCGAACTGAACGCAAAAAACAAACGATTCATCCTAAAAAACCTGAACGAAAAAGCCCGTTTCGACAAATTCTATGACAGCTTCCTCTGGCTGAAAAACGCGGGCGTCGCACTTCCGGTAAACGTGGTGGACGAGCCGAAGGTTCCTCTGCTTTTATCCAAATCGCAGAATCTGTTCAAGCTCTTTTTGGGCGACGTCGGCCTGCTGGCTGCGCAGTATGGAGGCGAAATTCAGCTCCAGATATTGCAGCATGAAACGGCCATCAATTTCGGTTCGATTTATGAGAATGTCGCCGCCGAGGAGCTGACTGCTCACGGATTTACACTCTATTATTACAACAGCAAGAAGTTCGGAGAGCTTGATTTTGTGATCGAGGCAGGCGGAAAGGTCCTGCCCATCGAAATCAAGTCCGGCAAAGATTATTACCGTCACAACGCCATGGACAACGTATTGAAGCAATCTGATTACGACATCGAAGAAGGATACGTTTTCTGCGGCGGCAACATCGAGCAGATAGACAAAATCACCTATTTTCCGATCTATATGCTCATGTTCCTGCAAAAGAAAGAGCTCCCGGAGTCGCTGATCTATAAGCTGGATCTTAGTGGCTTGCAGTAAAGAAAATCAATGACTCAGATTGCGGAACGCATTGTTCCCTGTCTGGGCTTTGCATACAGATCGGTTCGAATATGTCGGGTATGCCTGACTCGAAATCGAAGGTTCATTTTGGTACGTCCCTCTCAGAAAACCCTTGTTTTTCAAGGACTTCCGGGCTCTGCCCGCAACTGAATATCGTCGTTTTCTCTCCTCCGTTTCTCTCCTTTTTCCGAGGCACGTTTTGGAGGTTCAGAGGTCGAAAATACCTGGAGAGTTATCGAAGTGGTCATAACGAGCCTGACTCCTGCTACCATTGAATCATACCTCCTTATGTAGCAAATTGGACTTCTGCTGTTGACCATCTCCATTGTAGGGGATGGTTCTGCAAAAGTCCAATGTGCGAAAAGCTAATTTGCGCTATCGCAGACGAACACCCTCATATAAGTCAGCAAATGAGCCTTGGGGATGCGATAGCTGCGGCCTATCTTCATATGGCCGATTTTATTCTCCGATAGCCGGTCTTCGTGCTTATGCTTAAAGCATCGCACATTTCCTCAACGGAGAGAACATCGGGATAGTCCTTTAGAACAGATGCGTAGACTTCATTAAATGCCATTTTCATCAGCCCTCCGCAATCTTCGCTTCCTCTTATCTACCTTCTTGATCAGGTAATCATACCCCTGCCGTACCTGGCAGTAAGCACAATCGTCCTTCAAATCTCGAAGAGGATCAACGCGGCGGATGATATGGTCAGGAGAGTTATAAAACTGAGCTGCACAAGTCGGGCAAACGCCTTTTTCCTTTTCTGTACCGCGCGATCCGTGATGCAATACTTTTTGCACAATACCTTAGTGCATGTACGTTCCTCGCCACTAAGATAATAATCCAGAAGCTCTGGAGCCCAAGGCCTCCACGCTTCAAGAGCCTGTTTAAGCTCGTACATGAGGACCCGGTCCGTCACTATCTCTTCGAGGTGATACTCTGAGGGAACAATTTCGTGGCTATCTGTTACCTCCTCATCAGGAACCGGCGCATCAAGTGAAATAACCTCATACTCGAAATTGCCCTTGCATCTTTTAGCCTTTGCAGCTTCTTCACGATGCCACTTCATGTACTCGCCATAACTCACTTCAATCAACATGCGATCAATTCGCCCGTTAGGACAGCCGACACCATATAAAAATGCGGAGTTTGCCGCTATACAGCCCCGCCACTCACCTCCTCGGGTTCTGTAGTATGCTGAGGCCTACATCCCGAGTATACCGAAATTTATTACGAAGCGAAACGGCACCGCACCTCGTTTCATAACCCCATCGGTGCCTTTCGCAGAAAGGCGGATCATAAAAATGAAAGAATATAAAGTAACCTCCGGATACGGCTGGCACGCGTGGTTCTGGGTCGATAAAGAAGAATTCGAGGGCGGGTGGAAGATCGGATCGCTTCGGTACCGCGTCGAAAAAGCCGTCGGCAGAGCCGACGACGGAAAGCTCTTCCTGATGGTTTGGACGAATCTCGACCAACACGACTGTGACAAGTTTTCACAGGCTTTTTATGAGATTGACGAGAACGAATACGCCGAACTTCTCGACCGTGCGATCGCGCAGGGCGAAATGAAGCCGAAAGATCGAGAACACCTGATCAAAAGAATGAAAGCTCCCTTTATCCATCCGTGGGACATCCATAAAGCAGTAGTCGTTTACCGGGACGGGCGCTATACGCTCGGTCAGCAGAACGGTCGTCCGTATCTGATTGCAAACGGCGAGAGATTAACCCTGACATGCCACCCCTACGAGCCTTGCCTGTATATTACTGATGAGAACGGCTGCAAAACGGCGGTGCACAACGCTTTCGATCCGTTCGACGTCCTAAACGCTATCAGCAGAGGCGAAACCATCGGATCGATCACGGGCAGAGAATACGACGCGCGGGATTTTTGCAGAATGATCGAATATGCTGCCGGTATGACGAATATCGGCATTAACGACGTGGAAACCGCTGTGTTCTGGAAAAGCAAGAAGGCGACAACAGACTGACATATTCCAGTTTGGCTCAGCAATACCGGCAACGTCATGGTATATAGACTTGACAACTACGGCATGGCATGCAGTCTTGACTTGCCTTGATCGCAGCTCTGAATTCTGCTAAAATAAAGAAGACTTCGGATGATCACCGATCCGGAGATGGAACATATTTTTCCCGCAGATGACAATATAAACGTTACGACCTGAAACGGACGCAACGTTGACCGGATCGCACGGATGGCGGAGGGCCACCGATGATCGGACTTTTGAAAACACGTTTTGTTTCAGACAGACTCCGCCGCGCGGAAGTTTCGTGGGCGGCTGGCGCGGCGTCGTGTCGGTCTGAAATGCACGCCCGCAAGGAGGGGTGAGACATGCCGCGGCAGAGTATTTTTGATATGAAGGTCTCGAAGGTCTATCCGCTTCTCGTGCAGAAGGTCGAGCGGAAGGGCAGGACGAAGGAAGAACTGGACGAGGTCATCGCCTGGCTGACCGGATACGACATGAAAACGGTCGATCAGGAGATGACATACGGCGCGTTTTTCGAGAAGGCGCCCGAGATGAACCCGCGCGCCGCGCTGATCAAGGGGAAAATCTGCGGCGTCGACGTGGAGACCATCGAGGATCCCCTGATGCAGAAGATCCGCTGGCTGGACAAACTGGCGGATGAACTGGCAAAGGGAAAGCCGATGGAGAAAATCAAGAGATGAAATGCCCTCATCCGGAAGGGCGGGAGGTGTGAGATGCGCGATCCGATTCCGGATACCCTCATGTTCTTCGACGACCGCCGGGACGCGCTGGGGCTGTATGAAAAGCTGGAGGACCTCCTCTATGACGCCTTTCCCGATGTGGTCAAGCGCGTTCAGAAGACGCAGATCACCTTCAGCAATCGGCATGTCTTTGCCTGCGTTTCCTTTGCGCGGGTGAAACGGAAAGCGGAGCTGCCGGAAGGATGGCTGACGCTCACACTCGGCCTGCCTGCGCCGCTGGATTCCCCGCGCGCGGCGGCCAAATCGGAACCCTGGCCGGGCCGGTGGACGCATCATTTCGTCCTTAGCCGTCCGGAAGAACTGGATGCGGAACTGGAGTCGTGGCTCCGGGAAGCCTATGCCTTCGCGGCGGCCAAAGGCGCCCGGAGAGGAGGAAGCAAATGAGCGGAGCGATGTGGAAATGCCCCAAATGCACCCGCAGCTTTTCCAGGGAGGGACAGTCCCACTACTGCGGCAAAGTCGAGACCGTCGACGCATATATGGAAGCGCAGGACAAAGCCGTCAGGCCTTTTCTGAACGAGGTCCGGCAAATCCTCCGCGACGCCATCCCGGAGGCAGAGGAAACGATTTCCTGGAGCATGCCGACTATCGGAAGGGCCGGAATCTCCTTCATTTCGCAGGGGCAAAAAGCATATCGGACTTTACCCGGGCGACGAAGCCGCTGCGGCATTCGCCGGGCAATTGGCCGGATTTGACGTCAGCAAGGGTACGATCCGCATTCCCTGCGCAAGGCCCTGCCCCGGAAACTGATCGCGGATATCGCCCGGTGGTGCTGTGAAACGTACGGAAAGCAGACGTAAGGCAATACCGCATCATGCACTGCACGCATCCAGCGTGCATCGTGTTCCGTCCTGCTGCCCGAAATCTTGGCAGTTGGCTTCGCTGAGCGGAATGGCAGAAGCTGCATATCTGCTTGACGACGTACGCATATAGCAGATATCCCAGTAAAACCAAACAAAACCCCGCAGGCACGGCAGATGAGGCCGGAGCTTTTACGGTGCTGGACAAGGTGGAAGAGAAGCGCCGCGGCACGGGGGCCATCATCTGCACCTGCCCGCAGCCCAATCTGCTGCGCGAGAACCTGCTGCAGCTGCCCGCGTGGTATATATAACCGGGTTTCCCCTTTGTTCCATCTCGGTGTCCCGGGCATGGATTGTGCGAAAGACTGCGCAGTATGATAAAAAAGTTGCCTATTGCGGAATCTGTAAAAACGCGATAAATTAGGAATAGACAGACGGCGGAGAATACCATGCAGGCAAACGCTGCGGTGAATTGCGGAAGCGCTGTGAATGGAGGGCTTGACATGTCGGAATGGAAAAAGCTGAAGGAAGAATGGAAAAAGGATCAGGTGTTCACCTTGGCGGACCCGGCTCCGTGGGACCTCAAGGAATTGAAGCAGGCGGTGGATGTGACCGATCCCCGCAGCGTCGCCGCCTACTGGGTATGGAGCGTGTGCAGGCTCGTGGACGATTATGACGACGGCATGGGGATGATGAAATACCTGTTCGCGGATATCGAGCCTTTCGGCAGGGGCTTCACGGAGGGCGGCGGAACGGGCCGCGCCGGCTGGGATACCTATTTCAATGAGCGCCTGAAAAGCGACCAGTATCGCTGGCTGCCCCGGGCTTATTTCGACGGGGCGGAATCCGCCAACGGCTTTGCGCCCCGGCGGCCCCTGCGCCTGGAGCTTTACTATAATTCCACCAACACCGAGACGATCAACGCCCAGAGCCTGAAAGCCCTGGGCCGGCTGAACATCGTCTATTGGGTGAAAAGCTATGCTGCGGGCAACCAGGTCAACATGACCCTCAGCCAGTTCGACGAAAGCGACCGCTGGTACGTCACCAGCGGCACGACCTCCGCAGCGCTCTTTTACGATCAGTCAAGCGCTGTGAGCAACGCCGCGCGTCAGCGCATAAAGGAAACGGAAAACGACCCCAGCACCCCGGAGGAACACAAGGCCCGTTACGGCGGCGTGCTTCCCGCAGCCGGCGAAAAGTTCTGCCCCCGTTGCGGCCAAAGCTGCCCGCCGAACGCCAATTTCTGCCCCCAATGCGGCGCAAGATTCTGATACGGATACCTGATAGAAATAACGTATTCGCAGCGGCATAAATCACGCCATACTTCGTTGTCAGCCTTGACGGGCGACAGCCCGCCTGCGTTCCCCGCCTCGTCCGGCACGATTTCTGCTCGCTGTTCGGTCATTGATTTCTAATAGGTATTCGTATCAGGTATCCGTATGAACAGAAAGAAAAACTGCCTCCGGCCCGCGGGCCGGAGGCAGCTGTCATTTTGCGGTCATCTTCTGGAGGAGGCGGACTCCCTGGACTCCCGACGGCGGGCTCTCCGCTCCTTGCTCCGCCGGACCCGGTAGCTGATGACATAGACGATGTACAGCGCGATGATCACGATCGCCGTGATAAATATGATGCGGAAGGTTTTGCCGTGCACCAGATCGTCCAGCCGCTGACGCATGAGCTCGACGCGGGAAACGGCAACATCTGTGTTGGCGATGAGCGGGAAGGGGCCGTAGACGCTGCCGTCTTCGGCGCGCACCGTCAGTTCTCCCAGGACCTGTCCCCTGGAAATGGGCGCGGTGAGTTCTTCCGCCCCTTCCTGCTGGCTGAAGATGCGGATGTGCCGCGTGTATTCCTTGGAGATATCCAGGTCGTTGGGCAGAAACAGCTTCAGGCCTTCGGAGGCGCAGCACACCACCGTGTCCGTGCCCTCTGCCAGCCGGACGGGCACCTCTGCCACAGGCTCAATGGTGCTGACGACATCCCGCAGGCTGTAGCAGGAATTGAACCACTGGAAAAGGCGGCGGGTCTGGATGAAACTCTGAATGTCGTAAAACCCGTTGTCCGCTTCCATCACCTTGCAGCCCAGCACGATGGAGACCACATAGCTGCCGTCCGTTTTCATGGAGGAGGCCAGGCAGTAGCCCGCATCGTCCGTATAGGTGGATTTGATGCCGCAGGCATAGGAGTAGTAATAGCGGGTATAGTCCTGGCGGAGGATATAGTTGCCGTTGGTGAGCTTCCGCGCGCCGGAAACATTGGTGGCGGGAATCTCCGCCGTGATCGTGTTGGCGAGCTCGATCAGCTCCTCGTGCTGTACGAAAGCGGCGGCGATCAACGCCATGTCGTAGGCGGTGGAGAAGTGGTTCTCATTGGGCAGGCCGTGGGTGTTGACAAAGCTGGTGCCCTCGCAGCCCAGCTCCAGCGCCCGCCGGTTCATGTCGCTGATGAAGCGGCTCGTGCTGCCGCTGACATATTCGCCGATGATGTTGCAGGCCTCGCTTGCGCCGCCCACCAGGGCACAGCAAAGGAGGTCCTTCAGCGACATCTGCTCGCCGGGAACGATGTTCTGGATGCTGGCGTCCGACGTGATATCGTTGTGCGAAGCGCCGGAAGCCGTGACCATATCCCCGTAGGCGATATCGCCCCGTTCGACTGCTTCCGCCGCCAGCAGAGCGGTCATCATTACCGTCAGCCCCGCCACATAAAGCGGCGTGTCCGCATTGAGAGAGTAGAGCACGTTTCCGGAAGCCGCGTCCATCATCACGGCAGCCCTTGCGTCGATCACGGGGGGGTCCTCGTCCACAGCCAGGCAGGGAGACGCCGTCCCCAGCATCAGGGACGCCGCCAGAAGAATTGTCAGAACGGAACGGATGATCTTTTTCATGGAAATCTCCACTGAATCAAAAAGGTATCAAATAAAATATAACAAACCTGGGGCTTGAATTGCAAGAGGAAATATGAGATATTTAAGGCGTTGAAGAAGGATGAATCCGCGCAGAGAGAGGGAAGGTGCGGCGTTGAAACTCCGCAGGATACGAGAGGCGCTTCGCAGCCCGGGCTTCCTGGCAACCTGCCTTTGTCTCTGCCTGATCCTGGGCTTCTTCGCGGGCACCCTCCGAGCGCGCAGCCGCAGCGCGGATGTGACCGTCGTCGCCCGCGGCTCCCCGGAGGAGATCCGGCGCGTTCCCGCCGAACGGGTGAACATCAACACCGCGGATGAGGAGCTGCTGCAGACCCTGCCGGGCATCGGCCCCGCGCTGGCTGCGAGGATCGTGGCCTATCGGGAAGAAAACGGCAGTTTTCAATATCTGTATGAACTGACAAATGTCAAGGGCATCGGCAGCAGCACCTTCGAAGCGCTGCAGGACCTGATCACGCTGGACACGGAAGAACAGAATCACGAATGACAGGAGAAAGACATGCGCGTATTGGTAGTCGACGATGAAAAAGCCCTGGTCAAGGGCATCAAATTCAACTTGGAAATGGACGGGTTTGAAGTGGACACGGCATTCGACGGGGTGGAAGCCGTGGAAAAGGTGCGCGCCGGCGGCATCGATCTCATCATCATGGACCTTATGATGCCGAAGAAAAACGGCCTGGACGCCTGCCTGGAGATCCGCTCCTTCTCCAAATTGCCGATCATCATGCTGACAGCCAAGAGCGAGGACAACGACAAGATCATCGGCTTTGAATACGGCGCGGACGACTATGTGACCAAGCCCTTCAATATCCTGGAGCTCAAGGCGCGGGTCCGGGCCCTGCTGCGCAGGAGCGCTGCGGCGGAAACGCCTGCCGCCCCGGCTTCCGTGCTGGTCAGCGGTCCCTTCCGTCTGGACACGGAAAGCCGGGTCGCTTTCCGGGAGGGGCAGGAGATCGAGCTGACGGCCAGGGAGTTCGACCTGGTGGAGCTGCTGATGCGCAATCCCGGCAAGGTTTTCAGCCGGGACGCCCTGCTGAAGCTGGTATGGGGCGAGGACTACCGGGGGGATATCCGCACCGTGGACGTTCACATTCGCCGCATCCGGGAAAAAATGGAAGTGGATCCGGCAGAACCGGCCAAGATCATGACCAAATGGGGGGTCGGCTACTATCTTAAAGCGTAAGCTCCGCGGTATCCTGAGCCGCTTCGGCCTGCAGCTGCAGTACAGCGTCGCATACTCTGCCGTGATCCTGGGCTGCCTCATCGCCATGAATGTGTTCCCGGTGGTCAAGAGCCGGGACCTGCTCTTTGAATCCAAATGCAGCTCCATGCTGAACCAGGCCTCTCTCTACGCCTCCTCGCTCTCCTCGCTGAATGTGCTTCAGCCGGGGGAGGTGGACAAGGTCATGGCCCTGCTGGACGATCAGCGGCTCAGCCGCGTCATCGTCACCAACCGGGAGAAGCGCATCGTCTATGACAACACGGACCTCCGGTCGGACAGTGTGGGCGCCTTGGCGTCGGAGCAGGAGGTGGCCTTGGCCCTGGCGGGCAACAACGTCTTTTATTCCCAGCTGAAGGCCGGCGCGGTCTCCAGCCGCGCCAGCATTCCGGTGCTGAGCCGGGGGAGCATCATCGGCGCTGTTTTCCTCTATGAATACGACACGGCGCAGGCGGCCCTGATCGATAGCCTGCGCCGTAATCTGCTGCGCATTTCCATGGTGACGGCCGTCTTTGCCCTGCTGGTGGGCCTGCTGCTGGGCTACCTCATCTCCCGGCGGACCCGCTCCATCCTGACGGGCATCCGGGGCATCGGCGCCGGGCGATACGACACCCGCATTTCGGACAACGGGGTGGACGAGCTGGGCGAGATCAGCAGCGAGGTCAATATCCTGGCGGACCGGCTGCAGCAGATCGAGGGGGTGCGCCAGCGCTTCGTGTCCGACGCTTCCCATGAGCTGAAAACCCCGCTGGCGGCCATCACGCTGCTGTCGGACAGCATCGTGCAGAACGACGGGATGGACAAGGCCACCGTCCGGGAATTCGTCTATGACATCGGCAGGGAAGCGGAGCGGCTGGCCCGCGTCACCCAGCAGCTGCAGGAGCTGACCAAGCTGGACAGCAAGGCCCGGGAACTGCGGGAGGATGTGGATCTGGGCCGGGTGGCGGCGGAGGCCATGAAGATGCTCCAGACCCTGGCGGTGCAGAAGGATGTGACTCTCAGCAGCACCCTGGCGGAGAAATGCGTCGTCCACGCCAATCCGGACGATCTCCATCAGATCATCTTCAACCTGGTGGAGAACGCGATCAAATACAATGTGACCGGGGGAAGGGTGAATCTGCTCCTGTTTCAAAGGGAGAACACGGTGCAGCTGGTGGTGGACGACACCGGCGAGGGCGTGCCGCCGGAGAAGCTTGGCAGCATTTTCGACCGTTTCTACCGGGTGGATGAATCCCGCAGCGGGGAACAGAGCGGAAGCGGCCTGGGCCTGTCCATCGTCTATGACGCCGTGCGGAAGTACGGCGGGACGGTGGAGGCCTCCAACCGCCGGGAGGGCGGCATGCGCTTCCAGGTCAGTTTCCCGGCTGCGGCGGAGAAGAAGAGGAAATGACGACGGAGAGAGACTATTTCACCGCTTCCATGACGGAGGCGGAGGTGCGAAGCATGGGAAGCCTGGCCCTGGCCCACGTGGGCGACGCGGTGTTCGAGCTGCTGGTGCGCGTCTATCTGGCCCGCGGCGGCGGAAAGAACGGGAGCCTCCATCAGGCCGCCGTGGAGATGGTCAACGCCGCCGCCCAGGCCGGCGATATGGAAAAGCTGCTGCCCCTCCTGACGGAGGAGGAGGCGGAGGTCTTCCGCCGGGGCAGAAACGTGAAGGTCCATTCCGTGCCGAAGCATGCCCGCCTGGGGGATTATCACGCCGCCACCGGACTGGAGGCGCTTTTCGGCTATCTGTATCTGTTGGGGCGGCGGGAGCGGCTGAACGCGCTGTTCGGCGCCGTTGTGGAGGGTAACTGATGCCGCTGGACGCACTGTGCATATCGGAAGTGACGAGGGAGCTGCAGAGCCTGGCCGGCAGCCGGGTCGATAAGGTGCAGCAGCCGGAAAAGGATGTGCTCCTCATGCATCTGCGCTCCGGCGAAGGACCCGTGCGCCTGCTGGTGAGCGCCGGCAGCGGCACGGCACGGGTCCATCTGACCCGTATGGACCGGGAAAACCCGGCGGAGCCGCCCATGTTCTGCATGCTGCTGCGAAAGCACCTGGGCGGCGCGCGGCTGCTGAGCGTGGAGCAGCCCAACTGGGAGCGGGTGATGCTTCTCCGCTTCGCCTGTCTGGATGAACTGGGGGAGGCGTCGGAAAAGCTGCTGGCTGTGGAGATGATGGGCAGGAATTCCAACCTGATCCTGGTGGACGGCGCGGGGAGGATCCTGGACTGCCTCCATAAGGCGGACCCCATGAGCGCGCCGAAAAGGCCGCTGCTGCCGGGGCTTTTCTATGCGCTGCCCCCCGCGCAGGAGAAGGAAAACCTGTTTCTCACGTCGCAGGCCGGCTTTGCGGAAGCCTTCGAGCGGGCCGGAAAGGAGAAAACCGCCGACGACTGGCTGGTGGAGAATTTCGCCGGTGTTTCCCCACTTTTGGCGCGGGAGGTGGTGACCCTGGCTGCGGAGCGCAGCGACGCGCGCCTGGGAGAGACGACGGCGGAAGCGCTCTGGAATGCCTTCCGGGCGCTGCTGGCCCAGCCGCCCCGGCCCACGCTGCTCCTGCGCGAAGGCATGCCCTTCGAGCTCTATTGCCGACCCATCCGCCAGTATGGCGCCGCTCTGACCCAGGAGACGAAGGAAAGCTTTTCGGCGCTGCTGGACGGGTTTTACACGGAAAAGGAGCGCATCGCCCACCAGCAGCAGCGGAGCCAGGCCCTGGCGAAGCTGGTGAAAAACCGGCGGGAGCGCTCGGCGCGGAAGCTGGCCGCCCGGCTGGAGGAGCGAAAGGCCACCGCCAGGCGGGAGACCTGGCGGCAGTACGGGGACCTGATCAAGGCCAATCTCTACCGCATGCAGCGGGGCCAGACCGCCCTGGAGGCGGAGAATTTCTATGACCCGGAAAACGCCCCGGTGCGCATCCCCCTGGAAGCGAAGCTCTCTCCGCAGCAGAACGCGGAACGGTACTACAAGCTTTATACCAAGGCCAAGAACGCGGAAAAGGTGCTGACGGAGCAGATCGCCGAGGCGGAAAGGGAGCTGGAATACCTGGAAAGCGTGCAGCAGGAGCTGCTCCTGGCCTCCGGAGAAAAGGACCTGGGGGAGATTCGGCAGGAGCTCATCAGCCAGGGCTACCTCCATCCCACGGACAAGCGCCGGAAAAAGGAAGCGCCTCCCAGGCCCCTGAGCTTCCGCAGCCCCGACGGAAGCCTGATCCGGGTGGGGAAGAACAACCTGCAGAACGATTGGCTGACCCTGAAATCAGCGGATAAAAACGAAGTCTGGTTCCACGTGCAGAAAAGCCACGGCAGCCATGTGGTGGCCCGCTGCGGCAGGGAGGACCGGGAGACGGTGGAAGCCGCCGCCTTGCTGGCCGCCTGGTATTCCGACGCAAGAGACAGCGCCAACGTCCCCGTGGACTACACGCTGGTACGCTATGTGAAAAAGCCCTCCGGCGCCCGCCCCGGCATGGTGATCTACACGGATTACAAGACGATCTACGTGACCCCGGAGCGCAGCAAAGTGGAAGCGTTGGAGCAATTGAAATAGGAGTGCACCGCGTTTTGCGGAGGTGCCGTAACGAACTGAATATGTACCAGGTGGAGGCGCGGCGCTGTCCGCGCCTCCATTCCATATTTCAGGCTTGGCGGAATCCCTGTTGCTCTTTATGATGTGTTTCCCGGTGAAAATCGTCCTTGGCAAATGCCCTGCCATTTCGGAGGATAAGGACGCATCCTGCGGGGAGCCCCTCAACTCCCAATCCGGCGGAGCGATTGCGATTTGCTCTTTATCGGCTCCAGCTGAACCGGCTGTTCTTTCCCCTCGCTTCCAGCACGTCCATGGCCGCGCTGAGCATTTCCGCCGCATCCCCTCTGGTCAGGGCGCGGCCGGCCTGGAATTCATCCCCGGAGCAGATGTCGCAGGCGCGGAGATTGGCCACCGCCTGGGCCGCCCAGCCGGGCACGTCCTCGGCATAGAAGAAGCCGGCGGTGTCGGATATCTCCAGAAAACCGTTCAGCATCACCGCGGCCTCCGCCCGCGTGATGGGCTGGTCGCCCCGGAACACGGCCCGTCCGCCGTCGCCCGCGCTGCCCTGCACCACGCCGTACAGCAGCGCCGCGGAGACATAGGGCTTCTGCCAGGGACTGATGGATTCATCGTCAAAAAAGCCGGTCCTCGTCACGTCCTCCAGGGGCTCCATCCCCGTGAGGGCGGCGCACATGGTGAGGAAATCCCCGCGCTTCAGCGGCGAAGCGGCAGAGAAGCACCAGCAGTCGCTGATCTTTTCCCCGGTGAAGACGCCCTTCTCCGCCAGACGTACCGCCGCGTACTGGAGACCGCTGCCTTTCAGCTCGGGATAGGCGACGGAGGTGGACTGCTTTTCGATGCGGATGCCCACCTCCGCGTCGGCGGAGACGTTGCCCTCCGCGTCCATCGCCTGGTAGCGGAAGCGGTCCCTGCCGCGTTTGCCGCTGTCGGGGGTATAGACGAAGCGGCCGCCCTGCACCGTGACGCTGCCCTTGCCGGGCGCTTCGGTGATGCGGAAGCTCAGCAGGTCGCCCTCCGGATCGAGAGCCTGAAAGCTGCCGGCAACGGACACGTTCCGATAGGTGCTGAGGCTCAGGTTTTCCGCCACCGGCGCGCTGTTCCCACCGGAGACGGTGCTGACGGTCACCGTCTCCACCTCCACCGCCAGCGCCGCTCCGGCCAGCAGCGACAGGCAGACGATCAGGATCGCTATGGATCTGAATTTCATGATAATTGCCTCCCGTTAGAATATCTTCGGGGATATTCTTTGCGGGAGGCAATGTTTTATACCAGGATTGCCGGGAATGACCGTCTCATTTTTTCAGCGCGTTTTCAAGATCCGACGCGATCTGGGCCCGCACGTCGTCCGATACGATGGTGTAGAACACATAGAGGCCGCAGACCTTGACCTCGGCCTGGGTGAGCTTGGGCTTTTCCTCCGGCATGTATTCCTCCATCCAGGTATCCCGCCGCAGCTTCAGATAGCCCTCCGCCGCCTCCCTGACGGCGGCGACGCCCGCTTCGTCGGGCGCCTTGAAGATGCCGTATTCGTCGATGTTCGCGCCGTAGGCGTTGATCTTCACCAGCCATTCGGAGAAGATGGAGGGATCCAGCTTCATGGCGCCTTTCAGATAGCTTTCCTGCATGGCGGCAAGGCTGCCGGCGTCCAGGTGCTTCTCCACCGTCTCCGCCAGGGAGCTCAGGGGCACGTCCGTGCGCCAGGTATCCTTCTTTCCGCAGGCCCCCAGGGCCAGCAGGACAGCCAGGATGAGCAGTATGCAAGCGGTCTTTTTCATTGTCGGTCCTCCCGTATTCTCAATTCCAGCCGTGGGTGCGCTGATAATTCAGCACCACACGGAAGCCGTCCCCGTTCAGATGCAGGCCGTCCCCGTTCTGGTAGGCGTCGATCAGCCAGCCGTCAGGGCCCATGAGCACCGAAATGGTGTCGAGATAGCGCGCCCCGGTGTTCTCCGCCACCTCCACCAGCCAGGTGTTGGCGGTAGTGATCTTCTCGTTGTTGATGCTTCTCAGGGATTCATAATTGCTGGCCACGGGGAAGATGGACTGGATGATGACCTTTGTCTCGGGGCTCAGCGCCATGATGTCCGTCACCAGGTCCGTGTATTCGCTGATGAAGCTATCCCGCTCCATGAAGGCGACGCCGTTGACGCCCAGGGTGATGATCATCATGGCGGGCTTCTTTTTCTCCACCGCTTCCCGAATGGTGATCTCCGCCCCCTCGTCGGGATAGAGGATGGCGGCGAAGCCCTGGTAGGAGAGGGTCAGGGTGCCGCTGGTGGGGGTCCACACCTGCAGGGTGTCCTTTCCGCCGGAGAGGACGCCGTAGTATTTCATGCCGTAGGTGGTGCTGTCCCCCAGGTAGATGATCTGATCCACATAGTCTTGGCCCATGTCCTCCGTCTCACCCAGCAGGGCGGGGGAAGAATAGTCGATCTGGGCGTAACCCTTGGGGTACGGGGTGGGCGTGGGCTCCGGTGTGGGTTCCGGCGTGGGCTCCGGCGTAGGCTCGGGCGTGGGTTCGGGGGTCGGTTCCGCCGTGGGTTCCGCTGCCGGCGTTTCCGCAGGGGAAGGGGAGGGCATGTCGGTTTCCGGCGGCGCAGGCGCTTTGGAAGCCGGCGGCGTGGGTGAGGCGGATACGGAGGTCCCGCCGGGAGCGGCGGAGGGCGACGGCGCCGGTTTGCCGTCCCTTGTCAGCAGGGAGACACCGGCGGCGGCCAGCATCAGGATAATGATGATCAGAGCAAAGATCAGATGTCGTTTCATAGTCATCCTCGCAACAGGGAATTGTCAATGTTGGCATTATACCACTCCATTCCATTTGAAACAATAGGATTTCCTCAATTCTTACGATTTAACGCTTTACATTCCTGCTGAATCGTGGTAATATAATCCAAAAGTGCTGTGGAAGGGAGACAGGAACTTGAAAAAAAGCAATCGCAGGATCGAGAACACCGCCATGTATAAAGCGATCCTCTCCTTGCAGACGGAGGAGGAGTGCCGCAAATTCATGGAGGACCTATGCAGCATCACGGAGATCATGGCGATGGAGCAGCGCTTTGAAGTGGCCAAGCTGTTGAACAACGGGCTGATCTACAATGCGATCATGGAGGAGACCGGGGCCAGCAGCGCCATCATCAGCCGGGTCAACCGCTCCCTGCAGTATGGCGCAGGGGGCTACGGCATCGTTTTCGACCGCCTGAAGGCGTCCGAGGACGCGTCCGGAGAGGATAAGGAATGAACGCCTACGCCGCCCTGGCGCAGGTCTATGACAGTCTCATGCCCGCCCAGGCCTATCCGGCCTGGGCGGACAGTTGTGACGCGCTTTTTCGCCCCCGGGGCATAAAAACGGTGCTGGACCTGGCCTGCGGCACGGGAAGGCTCAGCTGGCTCCTGGCGGAAAAGGGCTATGAGGTCATCGGCGCGGACCTGAGCAGCGACATGCTTGCGGAAGCCATGGCCGCCGGGGAAGGGCGCAGCGTGCCCATCCGGCCCATGTTCATCTGCCAGGCCATGGAGGAGCTGGACCTTTACGGCACGGTGCAGGCCGCGGTGTGCAGCATGGACGGCATGAACTATCTGGAGCCGGCGGCGCTGAAGGAAGCGGTCCGCCGCGTGCGTCTGTTCATGGAGCCGGGGGGCGTGTTCTTCTTCGATGTGCACACGCCGGAGAAGCTGCGGAAGCTGGACGGGCGGACCTTTTTCAGCGAATCGGAGGAGGCCTACTGCGTGTGGAGCGCCGCATGCCCGCCGGAGTCGGAGGCCTGTCAGTATCATGTGGAGGTCTTCACCCGCATGGGAAAGCTCTGGCGGCGCAGCAGCGAGGAGCACCTGGAATACCTGCATGCGCCGGAATGGCTGCGTCGGACGCTGGAGGAAGCGGGCTTTTCCGAGGTGCGCATCTGCGGCGGGCTGCCCCTGCGGGAGCGGAGGGCGGAGGATGAACGGCTCTTCTTCGCGGCGTTCCTGTAGGGCGGCCGAAAGAAAGCAAAAATTGAAAAAATGTGTTGACATTCCCTTCGATCTGTTGTATTATTCAATTCGCCGCTTGGAACTGTGCTTGTTAAATGGCCTTTCCGGGAGCATAGCTCAGCTGGAAGAGCACATGCCTTACAAGCATGGGGTCACAGGTTCGAGCCCTGTTGTTCCCACCATACGGCCCGGTAGTTCAGTCGGTTTAGAACGCCAGCCTGTCACGCTGGAGGTCGACGGTTCGAGCCCGTTCCGGGTCGCCATATGCCTCGGTAGCTCAGTTGGTAGAGCAGCGGACTGAAAATCCGCGTGTCGCCAGTTCGACTCTGGCCTGAGGCACCAGCGCGGGCGTAGCTCATTTGGCAGAGCGCCACCTTGCCAAGGTGGAGGTAGCGAGTTCGAATCTCGTCGCCCGCTCCATGAAAAACCCCTTTTGCGAAAAGCAAAAGGGGTTTTTCAACGATGTGTTCCGCATACGCGGAACGTGATGAGCGCTTCGCGCGTGATGTGTCCTGCGGACGTGATGTGCCTGCGGGCGTGAGGAGCGCGGAACACATCCCATCACTTTGCGGCAAAGCCGCAAAACATCACTGCGAGCGAAGCGAACAGCATCACTTGCGCCTTCAGGCGCAAACATCATTTTCAGAGGAAAGGCTCCTGTCGAGCTGATCTTTAGGAAGAAAGCTAATGTCTTGTGAGGGAAGATCATGTCAGACTCAAAGCTCCGTACAATGTCCATGGACTTCTCCGTGCAGATCATCAATCTGGTAAAACAGCTCAAAGCCAGGCACGAAACTGTCATAGCTAACCAGATCGGACGAAGCGGCACTTCCATCGGTGCGAATATATTCGAAGCCAACTATGCGCAAGGCAAGAAGGACTTTGTTTCCAAGCTGGAGATCGCGCTGAAGGAGGCCAGCGAAACCGGTTACTGGCTGGAGCTTCTATATCGCACGAATTATCTCGAAGAAGAAACATATAAAGAATTAAAGGAGCAATGCACGGCGATTCGGGTGATGCTGGTTGCTTCCTGCAGAACGGCAAAAGCGAATCAGCAAGAGGACTGATAAGAGAAACAGGCAAGGATTCCTGCGGAATTTACTCTTGACAAAGAGAAAATCCTTGGTATAATACTTTTCGTTCGATGCGGGCGTAGCTCATTTGGCAGAGCGCCACCTTGCCAAGGTGGAGGTAGCGAGTTCGAATCTCGTCGCCCGCTCCAGAAAAATCCCGTTGCGCAATGCGCAGCGGGATTTTTCAACGAAATCCGTCCTTGCGGACGGGTGAAATCAGCTTGCGGCTGGTGAAATCGCTTGGCGGTGAAATCCCGCTTCGCGGGGTGAGGGACGGATTTCATTTCACCGAATGCGGAGCGCAAGATTTCATACAGGACAGTATCCACAGCCCCCGGAAGCAGCGTCGCCGCTTCCGGTTTTTTCTTCCCTCCTGAACCTCAACCGTCGCCTGTTTGACAAGAGAGCTGAATTGCGATAATATTTCGATAACAGAGAAAACCCAAAGAAAAGGAAGCACATGCGGCGGAAGGAAGCTGAGAGCCCTGACGAGACGGGCTGTTTTGCCTGAGGAGATAAAGAATGTTCCTATTGTATCTTATCTTCGCCTCCCCCTTGATCCTGGTGCTTATCTTTTTGCTTGCGGCTTTTTTCCCGCAGATCAAAAAAGCCGCCTCTGACCGCAGGACGAAACGGATCATCCTCGGAACCCTGGCCGCGGTCCTCCTGTGCGCCGGAGTCTGGATTTGGAGCACGAACCGCGTTATCGGCGCCCGCAGCGGGCAGGGCCGGATCACCATGAACGACGGTACGGTGTATAAGGAGTCCACGGACGATCCCTATACGTCCCGTGACCGGGGGCGGAAGCTGGGCAGGATCACCGATAGCTACGGGGCTCATTGGTCCGTCTTCACGGTGCGGGGCGATCCTAACGGGGAGTATATCTATGTAACGTTCTTGTACCACGGTCAGCATTACAGAAAAATCCCGCAGTGAGCGGCAAAACAGAAACAAATCCCGGAGGCGGCGCTGCCGCTTCCGGGATTTTCATATCCTGTGTGATGCTTACCGATCCGCGATCGCCACATAGGGGCGGGGCTTCACGGCGCTCTTGTAGCCGGGGCGGATGAGGCGGTTGCAGGTGAGGGCCTCCTCCATGCGGTGGGCGCACCAGCCGGCGATCCGCGCGATGGCGAAGAGGGGGGTCAGCAGCTCGGCGGGGATGCCCAGCATGCTGTAAACCAGGCCGGAATAGAGGTCCACATTGGCGCACATGGGGATCTGGAGCTTCTTCTGCTCCATGATGAGGGGGATGCCCAGCCTTTCCACGCTCTCCAGCAGCTTGAATTCCTCCAGCCGCCCGTTCTTCTCGGCGGCCTCCTCGGCAAACTGCTTCAGCAGCACGGCGCGGGGGTCGGAGATGGTGTAGACCGCATGGCCCAGGCCGTAGATCTTGCCGCTGCGGTCCCCGGCCTCGCCGGAGAGGAGCTTCACAAGATAATCCCTGACCTCGGTCTCATTGGAGTAGTCCTTCACATTGGCCTTGATGTCCTCGAACATCTCCATGACCTTCTTGTTGGCGCCGCCGTGGAGGGGGCCCTTCAGGGAGCCCACGGCCCCGGCGATGGCGCTGTAAGTATCCGTGCCGGAGGAGGAGAGGGTGCGGCAGACGAAGGCGGAGTTGTTGCCGCCGCCGTGCTCCGCGTGGAGGATCAGCATCAGGTCCAGCAGCTTGGCTTCCTCGTCGGTATAGCTCTTGTCGGAGCGCACCAGCCTAAGGAAGTTCTCCGCCAGGCTCAGATGCTCCTTGGGGATGTGGATATTCAGGGATTTCCCGTCGTAATAATGCCGTTTCACCCGGTAGGCGCTGGCGACGATGGTGGGGAAGCGGGCGATGAGCTGGATGCACTGCCGGAGGATGTTTTCCAGGCTGGTGTCGTCCGGATTCTCGTCGTAGGAATACATGGCCAGCACGCTGCGGCTCAGCTTGTTCATGATGTCGGGGGAGGGGGCCTTCAGGATCATGTCCTCGAAGAAGCCGTTGGGCAGGGTCTGCCACTGGGCCAGGATGGTGTGGAAATGGGCAAGTTGTTCGGCATTGGGCAGGGTGCCCATGAGCAGCAGATAGGCTACTTCCTCATAACCGAAGGTGTCCGCCTGCCGGTGGGCGTTCAGGATGTCCTCGATGGCATAGCCCCGGTAATACAGCCTGCCGGGGATGGGGACCCGCTCTCCGTCCACGATCAGGTAGCCCTGCACGCTGCCGATCTTGGTGACGCCGACGATCACGGCGGTGCCGTCGGAATTCCGCAGGCCGCGTTTGATGCTGTCGCTGCGGTAATTCGATTCGTCGATGTTGTATTCCGCACGGATCCTATCATACAGGGAACCAAAGCTCTCCGCGTACAGCTCGTCTCTCTTGTCCATGGCGGGACCTCCTTTGGGATAATGACCCGCATTATACACGCTATCGAATGAAATTGCAAGAGAATTTTGGAAACATTCAGAAATTTGTGGAATCAGCCGGAAAACCCCGGGAATGGCGGGGGAAAATTGCAGGAAAATGAAAAAAACATGCAGAAACAGAAGAATACCATTCCAGACGGGCGGAGAACGTGGTAATATAATTTAGTTAAACAGAATCCTAAAAGGGGACAGCTGATATGAGTATTCTCAAAAGAACGGACGGCGGCGTTTGGCTCACGGCGAAGGGGCCGGTGACGGAGGGGCAGGGCCTTCCCTCTGCCGAGGAGGGGCGCAAGCGCACCATGAGCTACGGCATCCTCCGGGGCCACAACACCGATAAGGGGGACGGGCTGCTGCATGTCAGATTCGACAGCCTCATTTCCCACGATATCACCTATGTGGGCATCATCCAGACGGCCATGGCCAGCGGCATGACGGCCTTTCCCGTGCCCTATGTGATGACCAACTGCCACAACAGCCTCTGCGCCGTGGGCGGCACCATCAACGCCGACGACCATGCCTTCGGCCTCTCCGCCGCGAAAAAGTTCGGCGGCATCTTCGTGCCCCCCAACCAGGCGGTCATCCACGAATATGCCCGGGAGATGATGGCGGGCTGCGGGCGGATGATCCTTGGCTCCGACAGCCACACCCGCTATGGTGCCCTGGGCACCATGGGCGTGGGGGAGGGCGGCCCCGAGATCGTGAAGCAGCTCCTCTCCGATACCTACGATGTGCCCGCGCCGGGCACGGTCCTGGTCTGGGTCACGGGCACCCCCCGCCGGGGCGTCGGGCCCCACGACGCGGCCATCGCCCTCTGCGGCGCTACCTATAAGGATGGATTCGTGAAGAACCGCATCCTGGAATTTGCCGGGCCCGGCGTGGCCGGCCTGTCCATGGACTACCGCATCGGCATCGACGTCATGACCACCGAGACGGCGGCCCTCAGCTCCATCTGGGTGACGGACAGCCGGACGGAGGAATATTTCGCCCGCCACGGGCGGCCCGAGGCTTACAAGGCCATCGCCCCCGGCGAAGGGGCCTACTATGACCGCATGATCCACCTGGACCTGGACGCGCTGGAGCCCATGGCGGCCCTGCCCTTCCACCCCTCCGAGGCCCTTACGCTGCGGGAGCTGATCGCGGACCCCGGCGACCACCTGCGGGAGACGGAGAAGCGGGCGCTCAAGCAGCTGGGCGTGGAGCTTAAGCTGACGGATAAGCTGGTGGGAAACAAGCTGATGATCGACCAGGGCATCATCGCCGGCTGCGCCGGCGGCATGTTCGACAATATCGCGGAGGCGGCGGCCATCCTCCGGAGCGGGGAGATCGGCTCCGGCAGCTTCGGCCTCTCCGTCTATCCCCCCAGCACGCCGGTGCAATTGGAGCTGGAACGCTGCGGCATCTCCGGCGAGCTGCTGGCCGCCGGGGCGGTGCTGAAGCCCTGCTTCTGCGGCCCCTGCTTCGGCGCGGGGGACGTGCCGGTCTCGGGCGGCCTCTCCATCCGCCACACCACCCGCAATTTCCCCAACCGGGAGGGCAGCCGCCCTTCCGACGGGCAGAGCGCCGGGGTCGTCCTCATGGACGCCCGCAGCATCGCCGCCACGGCGCGCATGGGCGGGGTCCTCACCTCCGCTGCGGAGATCGACTACGAGCCGCCCGCGGCTTACGAACGGCGCTTCGATCCTGCGCCTTATGAGAAGCGGGTCTATTTCGGCTTCGGCAAGGCGGACGGGGCTGCCCCGCTCCGCTTCGGGCCCAACATCGTTCCCTGGCCGGAGATCCCGGATTGCTCGGAAAACCTTCTGGTGAAGCTTTGCAGCGTGCTGGAGGACGAGGTGACCACTACCGACGAGCTGATCCCCTCCAGGGAGACCTCCTACTATCGCTCCAATCCGCTGAAGCTGGCCCAGTTCGCCCTGTCCCGGCGGGACCCGGCCTATGTAGGCCTCTCCAAGGCCGCCCAGGCCTGGGAGCAGGCGCGCGCCGAGGGCAAGGCGCCGGAGGAACTGAAGGCTGTCATGGCCCGGCTGGACCTCCCGGCGGAAACGCTGGCGGACACCCGTTTCGGCTCCGCCATCTTTGCCCGCAAGCCCGGCGACGGCTCGGCCCGGGAGCAGGCGGCCTCCTGCCAGCGCATCCTGGGGGGCTGCGCCAATATCTGCTATGAATTTGCCACCAAGCGCTATCGTAGTAACTGCGTCAACTGGGGCATCGCCCCCTTCACCATCTCCAAGGAGCAGGGCGTTCAGTGGCAGGTGGGGGACTATCTCTATGTGCCCGGCCTGAAAGAAAAGCTGCTGAACATGGAGACGGCCATCCCCGCCAAGCTCCTCTCCGGCGGCAGCGTCCGGGACGTCACCCTGAGCCTGGAGGGTCTGGGGGAGGAAGAACGGGACATCCTCCTGGCGGGCTGTCT
>JAEEGH010009188.1_pt1 | contig 23122 bp, 19 predicted proteins | sample 9134181 | NCBI WGS metagenome assembly JAEEGH01 (sample SAMN16246544, study PRJNA631951) | gut metagenome | biome: gut microbiome; feature: rumen; material: DP-attached | host: Bos | place: Iran: Karaj | collected 2018-10
GACGAGTTTGACAACACAACGGCTATCGAGACCATCGAGACGAAGAAGACCGTTGCCAGCGAGAAGACCAGCGAGGGCTGGTGGACGCTGAACGGCATACGCATGACCGAGAAGCCCAAGAAGGCCGGACTCTACATCTTCAACGGTAAGATGGTTGTGGTGAAGTGAGTTGACAGTTGACAATTATAATTAAGAATTAAGTTATGATAAAGAAAAGATTATATAGCAAGCCTGAGATGAGCATTGTGGAAATGGGACATCTGCAACCCATATTGTTGTACTCTGGTGCTGCCGGTGCGCCCGAGATTGACACGGACTCTGAAATTGACTCTGAGTTCGGACTCGGCGTCAACTGAATAATTGGCATTCCTGGATTTGAATCTATGTTGTAGTACAGAAAGCCACGCCGCTTAAGCGTGCTTTCGCGATAGATAACCCGTCCTTATTGCAGAATAAGGGCAGGTTATTGCAAAATAAATGCGTTTTATTTGGTTTTTCGTTCGATTTACACTACCTTTGCAGGCAAAATTACACATCTTTATATAATATGGAAGAGAAGATTATGACAGAAGGCGAGGAGAAGAGAACCGTGAGCACGGTTTCTCAGAGCCTCAGTTTTGTAGAACAGTTTGTAAAGGAAGACCTGGAAGCAGGTAAAAACGGTGGCCGAATTCAGACGCGTTTTCCACCAGAGCCCAACGGCTATATCCACATCGGACACGCTAAGGCCATCTGCATGGACTTCGGTGCTGCCGAGAAGTTCGGGGGCATCTGCAACCTGCGTTTCGACGATACGAACCCCACGAAAGAGAACACAGAATATGTGGAGAATATCATGAGCGACATCAAGTGGCTCGGTTTCCACTGGGAGAACGTGTACTACGCCTCGGACTATTTCGAGAAGTTGTGGGACTTTGCCGTATGGCTGATTAAGAAGGGACTGGCCTACATCGACGAGCAGACCTCAGAACAGATTGCCGAGCAGAAGGGTACGCCCACACAGCCTGGCCGTCCCAGTCCGTTCCGCGACCGCCCCATCGAGGAGAACCTGCGTCTGTTTGAACAGATGAACACCCCCGAGGCTGTGGAAGGAAGCATGGTGCTTCGCGCCAAACTGGATATGGCGAACCCCAACATGCACTTCCGCGATCCCATCATCTACCGCATCATCCAGATTCCCCACCACCGCACCGGTACGAAGTGGCATTGCTACCCGATGTACGACTTCGCCCACGGCCAGTCGGACTATTTCGAGGGTGTCACCCACTCTATCTGTACGCTGGAGTTCGTGCCTCACCGTCCGCTATACGACAAGTTTGTGGACCTGTTGCGCGAATACATCAAGGAGCAGATTGCCGAGGGTAAGGCCGACGAATATAATCCCGACATCGTTGACAAGAAGTACGACGGTACGCGCCAGATTGAGTTCAACCGCCTGAACCTGACCTACACGGTGATGTCGAAGCGTAAGCTGAAGGCATTGGTAGACGAGAACCTAGTGAACGGCTGGGACGATCCCCGCATGCCAACCGTCTGCGGTATGCGCCGTCGCGGCTATTCGTCGCAGAGTGTGCGTAACTTCATCAACGCCATCGGATATACCAAGTTCGACGCGCTGAACGACTACGCCCTGTTGGAGTCGAATGTGCGCGACGACCTGAACAAGAAGGCCACACGCGTTAGTGCGGTACTGGATCCCGTAAAGCTCATCCTGACCAACTATCCCGAGGGCAAGACCGAGGAGATGGAGGCTGTGAATAATCCTGAGAACGAAGCCGATGGCACACACAAGGTAACCTTCAGCCGTGAGCTGTGGATTGAGCGCGACGACTTCATGGAGGTGGCCGAGAAGAAGTTCCAGCGCCTGGCTCCAGGCAAGGAGGTGCGCCTGAAGAACGCCTACATCATCAAGTGCGATGAGGAGCACCCCTGCGACAAGGATGCCGAGGGCAACGTGACGACCATCTACGCCACCTACGATCCTGAGACACGTAGCGGACAGCCCGGTGCCGACCGTAAGATCAAGGGTAAGACGCTGCACTGGGTGAACTGCCAGGATGCCATCAAGGCTGAGGTACGCCTGTACGACCGTCTGTTTTCTATCGAGAATCCCGGTGCCGACGAGCGCGACTTCCGCGACCTGCTGAATCCTGACTCGCTGAAGGTACTGACCGAGTGCTACGTCGAGCCGTTCCTGAAAGAGAAGAAGGCCGGCGACTACCTGCAGTTCCAGCGCATCGGATACTTTACTCCCGATTTAGACTCAACAGCCGAGCATTTAGTCTTTAATAAAACGGTTGGACTTAAAGATACTTGGAAAAGGTAAAACGTAATGAGTAATGAGTAATTAGTAATGAGTAATTATGATATGTATAATCCCGGGAAAGTTGCTGTAAATTGTACACCTAACCAGCCCTGAATGATATCATAATTACTAATTACTCATTACTAATTACTAATTTGCTAATGAACATCGACGAGGAATATTTCAAGAGCGAAGAGTTCCGGGATATCTTGGAACGATACGAAGCATCCATAAATGCGGGCAGCACCCCGTTTATGGATGCTGACGACTTTGTAGATATAGCAGACTACTATACCTGGCAGGGCGAAGACGAACAGGCCGAAAAGGCCATTGATTATGCGTTGGAACTTTACCCATCATCAACCCTACCCAACGTATTTATGGCCCGCAAGGCTCTGTCAATGGGCGAGATTGCAGAGGCTGAATTCTATGCCGATGAGATAGAGAACCACGACGACCCAGACTACCACTATCTGGTGGCTGAAATCAAGATAGCCAGTGGCGACATCGACGAGGCTGACGAATATCTGCGCGAATACAGCAAGAGCGTCGACACCGACGAATACGAAGACTTCGTGCGCGACTGTGCCAACCTCTACATCGACTACGACCAAAGTGAAAAGGCTTACGAATGGATGATGCGCTCCAGGGGCGACGAAAGTGACGACTTCAAAGAGTTGATGGCCCGCACGTTGTTCGGATTGGGCAAATACGAAGACTCGGAACGCATCTTCAACGAGCTTATCGACCAGCACCCCTACTCCAAGCAATACTGGAACGCACTGGCATCGGCACAGTTCATGAACGAAGACTATTCGAACGCCATAACCAGTTCGGAATATGCTATCGCCATCGACCCGAATGATCCGGATGCCGTCAGTAGCAAAGCCAGCGGACTGTTTCGGTTAGGCAACTACGAACAGGCACTGAAATACTTTAAGATGTATAGCGAGTTGGTGCCTGACGATGAATTCGGGTTGCTGCACCAAGGCGTCTGTCTGGTCAATATGAACCGCAACGAAGAGGCCCTGCCCCCGCTACGGATGGCGCTGGCTGTTGCACCCAAAGACTCGCCATTACTTGCAAATATCTATCAGGAGTTGGCATTCTGCTATAGTGCTATGCACCAGGTAAAGCAAGCCTTGGAGATGATCGACAAGACGGAGACACTTCCCTGCGACCATACGGACATGCTGGTAGTCAGGGGACACATCCTACTACAGAACGACCAGGTGAACAGGGCCGAAGAAGCCTTTAAGATGGCCATCATGAAGAGCGACAATTCGCCAGCTATTATGTTGCGCATCATTGTATCTCTCTACGACAACCGATACACCCAGGCCTGCTATCAGATGTTAGTGAAATTCTTTGCTATGGTGCACGAATACTACCCCGACTACAAGAGCGGCAATGCCTATATGGCACTATGCTGCTATGATCTGGGGCGCAGCGATGAGTTTATGAAATATCTGCGATTGGCTGTCGAGCAAGACCCCAAAGAAGCGCAAAGCGTGCTGTCGTGTCTGTTTCCGGAGGCTACACCAGTCAGGGACTACGTTCCCTACATGGAACAACGTCTCCACATCAGTCCAGAATAACGGAATCCTCGGAATATCGGTATAACGGAATAACGGAATAACGAAATAAAGAATAGAAAAAATGAATTTCATAACAACCCTCTTAGGCAATCTGAACTATGGCACCATCCTGTTTCTGATGCTGTTGGAAAGCACCGTAGTGCCCGTGCCCTCCGAATTCGTAGTAACTCCAGCGGCATACCATGCAGCAAGCGGACAGCTCGACGTGTGGCTGGTCATTCTGTTTGCCACCATTGGCGCTGACCTTGGAGCCTCAATCAACTACATCGTGGCATTATATGTTGGGCGCCCCGTCATCTATAAGTTCGCCAACAGCAAGTGGGGCAAGATGTGTCTGCTCAACCAAGAGAAGGTCGAGAAGAGCGAACGCTACTTCGACGAGCACGGCATCGTGGCCACACTGACCGGACGACTGATTCCCGGTATCCGCCATCTGATATCGATTCCCGCCGGACTGGCGCGGATGCACTATGGCAAGTTCCTTCTATACACCACCATCGGTGCCGGGTGCTGGCACGCTATCCTAGCCGGACTGGGATGGTATCTGCACACCATCGTGCCAGAAGACCAGCTAAACGACAAAATCAGCGAGTATGCCGAGTACATCAAACTCATCATCCTGGCCTTAGTCATCGCCGGAATCGTCTGGTTCGTAGTCAAAACTTACCTGAAGAAGAAAAAGACAACATAAAGGGCGCACAAATAGCGTTAAAACATCGTTAAAGCAGGAAATTCCATCGAGTATTTCCTGTTTTTTTTCTACTAACGGCAATAAATCGTCAAAAACATTTGGTCAATTCATCGATAATATCTAACTTTGCATCGACAAAAACAACAAATAGGGTCATTTAAGGCCCTTTATAATATAATAAGGTATATGAGAAAGAAGATTATTATTGCCTTGGCAGCCATGATGACGCTCGGCGTACACGCTCAGAAGAAGTGGACGCTGGACGACTGCATCAACTATGCCTTGGAGAACAACATCACCCTGCTTCAAGCTAAGTTGAGGAAACAGAGTGCCTCAGAAGACCGTAAGCAGTCGCAAGCTGCTCTACTGCCCACCCTCTCGGCATCGACTAATCAGAGCGTGGGCTACCGCCCTTGGACATCAGCAGGCACCATGACCGTCACAAACGGTACGGTGACAACCGATGTGAAGAAGACTTACTATAACGGCTCGTATGGCGTCAACGGCTCGTGGACCGTATGGAACGGTAACCAGAACATCAACAACCTGAAAAGGAGCAAGTTGACCGAGCAACAGGCTGAGTTGACCATCTTGGAAACGTCGAACTCCATTCAAGAGGCCATCGCCAAGCTCTACGTCCAGATTCTGTATCAGACGGAAGCCATCGAGGTGAACCGCCAGAGTTTGGAAACCAGCAAGAAGAACGAGGAGCGCGGACAGCAGATGGTGGAAGTCGGCAAGATGTCGAAAGCCGACCTTGCCCAGCTCTCCGCCCAGCGTGCTACGAGCGAGTATAACCTCGTGGAGTCGGAAAGCACGCTGTCGCACTACAAACTGCAGCTGAAGCAATTGTTGGAAATTACCGATACCTCTGACTTCGATGTGGCCATCCCTGTCACAACCGACGAGCAGGCGCTGGCAGAGGTTCCCGCCATGTTGACCGTCTACGAGGCAGCACTCACGAAACGTCCGGAGATCCAGAATGCACAGTTGGACGTAGAGTCGAGCAACCTACAGCTGAAGATTGCCAAGGCTGGCCATCTGCCCACCGTGAACATGACTGGCGGTGTGGGCACCTCGACTAACAGCATGTCAAGCAATGGTTGGGGCGAGCAGATGAAGACCAACTTCGACGCGTCGGCAGGCGTGAGCGTAACAATCCCCATTATCGACGGACGCAAGGCAAAGACAGCCATCAACAAAGCCCGTATTGCTCAGGAACAGGCCCGTGCTGAGCTTCTGGCAGAGGAGAAAGACCTCTATTCGACCGTTGAAGGCTTTTGGCTCGATGCCGTCAACAACCAGCAGAAATTCCGTTCGGCCAAGGCCAGTGTAGAAAGCGAACAGGCCTCGTACGACCTCTTGCAGGAGCAATTCAACCTAGGTCTGAAGAACATCGTCGAATTGCTGACTGGCAAGGACAAGCTACTCACGGCCCAACAGAGCATGTTGCAGTCGAAATACCTCACTATTTACGCACTACAACTACTGAAGTTCTATCAGGGAGAGACGCTGAAGATATAAGAAGTTAGAGAAGTCAAAGAAGTTAGAGAAGTTAAAGAAGACATCAAATATGAAGAACAAGAAATTATGGATGGGCATTGGAGCTGTAGTGCTCGTAGCCCTCGTCATCTGGCTGATGTCAGGTGGCAAAAAAGAAGAAAAGGTTGAGTTTGAAACCGCCAAGGTGGTAAAGCAGGATATCCAAACCTCAATTACCGCTACTGGAACCATCGAGCCTGTGACCTCGGTGACCGTAGGTACCCAGGTTTCGGGTATCGTTTCCAAACTCTATGTAGACTATAACTCAGAAGTAAAGAGAGGCCAGATCATTGCCGAACTCGACAAGACCAACCTCATCAGCGAGTTGAACCGCGCTAAGGCAGACCTGTCGAGTGCACAGAGCACGCTGAACTACGAAACGGCGAACTATAACAGGTATAAGACGCTATATGAAAAAGGACTCGTATCGGCCAACGACTACGAGAATGCCCGGCTGACCTACGACAAGGCCCGCCAAACGGTAGCTTCGAGCAAGGAGAACGTGCAGAAGGCACAGACCAATCTGGGCTATGCTACTATTACCTCGCCCATCGATGGTGTGGTGCTCTCGAAGTCTGTAGAGGAAGGACAAACTGTGGCCGCCTCGTTCAATACGCCTGAACTGTTCACTATCGCCCAGGACCTGACAGACATGCGCGTTATTGCCGACATCGACGAGGCTGACATCGGTGGTGTGAAGGAAGGCCAGCGTGTGAGCTTCACAGTCGACGCTTTCCCCGACGACAAGTTTGAGGGCGAGGTCACCCAAGTGCGCCAACAGGCCACAACAGAAAGTAATGTGGTGACTTATGAAGTCGTCATCAGTGCTCCCAATAAGGACCTGAAGCTAAAGCCAGGATTGACAGCGAACGTTACCATCTTCACGCTGGAGAAAAACAATGTGCTAGCTGCTCCCGCCAAGGCGCTGCGCTTCATACCCAACGAGGCTTTGCTTTCGAAAGACCAGAAGATTGAGGACGTAGAGGCACCGACGAAGGTGTGGACCATGGAAGGCAATACTTTCAAGGCTCACGCCGTGCAGACGGGTACTACGAACGGTATTACGACGGAGATTGTCAGCGGCATCAGCGAGGGTACAGAAGTGCTCGTCGATTTCAAACTGAGCGGCGGCGATGCAGAAGAGACCGGTCAGCAGGCTCAGAACCCATTCATGCCTCGTCCGAGAAACAATAACAACAAGCAGAACGGCGGAAACGGCCAAGCGCCCAAAAAGTAAGAACTATGGACGACAACAGAAAAGTAGTCATAGAACTGCAAAATGTGAAGCGCTACTTCCAGGTGGGCTCTGAAACCGTGAAGGCCTTGAGAGGCGTCTCGTTTAAGATTTACGAGGGCGAGTTCGTCACCATTCAAGGTACCTCGGGATCAGGAAAGTCGACACTGCTTAACCAATTGGGCTGTCTGGACACCCCTACCAGCGGAGAGTACTTCTTGGATGGCATCAGCGTGCGTACCATGTCGAAGACACAGCGTGCTCACCTGAGAAACCAGAAGATTGGATTCGTCTTCCAGAACTATAATCTGCTGGCGAAGACTACTGCCGTGGAGAATGTGGAACTACCGCTGATGTACAACTCTAAATACAATGCCCAGGAGCGTCGCGAGGCGGCCATCAATGCCTTAAAGGCTGTCGGACTGGCCGACCGTCTGGAGCATAAGTCGAACGAAATGTCGGGTGGTCAGATGCAGCGTGTGGCCATTGCCCGTGCACTGGTAAATAACCCGGCAGTGCTGCTGGCCGATGAGGCAACCGGTAACTTGGATACGCGTACTTCATTCGAGATGCTGGTGCTTTTTCAGGAGCTCTACAAGCAGGGGCACACCATCATTTTCGTGACCCACAATCCTGAGATTGCGGAATACGCTTCGCGCAATATCAATCTGCGCGACGGAAAGATTCGCGAGGATACCATCAATACGAATATCAAGTCGGCAGCTGAGGCACTGGCCAAATTGCCTGCCCCACAGGATGATTGACGAATAAAGTAATCCTGGAATAACGGTATAACGGAATCCCGGAATAACGACATAACGAAATAACGAATTATGAATATATTAAACCTCTTTAAAGTAAGTCTGAAGGCTGTTGCCAACAACAAGATGCGCTCATTCCTCTCGATGCTGGGTATTATCATCGGTGTGGCAGCAGTCATCATCATGATGGCCATCGGACAGGGTTCGAAGGAAAGTATCCGCAAGGAACTGTCGACGATGGGCACCAACCTGCTGACCATCCGCCCAGGTGCCGATATGCGAGGTGGTGTGCGTCAAGACCCGTCGGCTATGCAGACCCTGAAGATGGCAGACTACGAGCGCATTATGCGTGAGAAGAAATTCGTGACGAAGGTGTCGCCTGAAGTTACAGCCAGCGGACAAGTCATCTACGGCAATAACAATACGAACACGTCGATGTACGGAGAGTCAGTAGACTATCTCGACATCAAGCAATGGGACGTGGAGGAAGGTGACTGCTTCACCGAGGAGGACATCAAGAAGGCCGCCAAGGTGTGTGTCGTCGGTGCAACCATCGTAAAGGAACTGTTCAACGGACACGACCCTGTGGGTAAGACCATCCGCTTCAAAAGCATCCCCATGCGCATTGTAGGTGTGCTGAAATCGAAAGGATACAACTCGTGGGGTATGGATCAGGATAATGTCATCATTGCCCCCTATACCACCGTCATGAAACGTATTGCCGCACAGACCTGGTTCTCGAGCATCGTCTGTTCCGCCCTGACGGAAGAACTATCGGACGCTGCTATTGAGGAACTAACACAAATATTGCGCGACAACCATAAGTTGAAGGGCGATGCCGACGATGACTTCACCATCCGTTCACAAGCAGAGATGATGGAAACCATGTCGTCGACCATGGACACCGTGACGCTCATCCTTGTCGTAGCAGCAGCATTCTCACTATTGGTGGCCGGTATTGGCATCATGAATATCATGCTGGTATCAGTCACAGAACGTACCAAGGAAATCGGTCTACGTATGGCAGTGGGCGCTACAGGACCCGTCATTTCACTACAATTTCTCATCGAATCGGTACTCATCAGTGTCACAGGCGGACTGATAGGCATCCTCGTCGGTTGTTCTGCCAGCGCCTTCTTGGGTTCCTTTGGAATGCCGTCAAGCGTTCCTGCATGGAGCATCTACGTATCATTCTTCGTGTGTGTGTGCATTGGCGTGCTCTTCGGCTACATTCCTGCCCAGAAAGCCGCTAACATGGATCCCATTGAGGCCATCCGCCACGAGTAAGTATGAGAGAGTAATAGGAGTTAAAGTAGTTATAGGCAGATAAAGCTATGATAAAAAAACGACTGAAGGTTTTCTTGCATGTGGCATTCTGGGCTTTCATGTTCCTGTCGCCCATGCAGTACATGAGAGGAACAGGCGCCTCCATGCAACATTATCTGATGAACTGTATGTCGCCTCTGTTGATGATGGTGGTGTTCTATGCCAACTATAAGTGGCTGACCCCTCGCTACTTCGTGGCTGGCAAACACCGCTACTTCCTGATGATCAATTTGGCGATGATTATCACCTTTACCGCTATACTGCACTTTTGGATGGACTTCACCAATGAGGTTTTCCCACCCAATCCTGCTTTCTATCGCATACCAGACGGACTCGATACTTTTCTTTACGTAGTACGTGACATCATCAACTTCATGATTTTTGCTACAGCTGCGACCTGTCTGAAACTGGCACAACAATGGATGTGGGCAGATGAAGCCATCAAGAACGCAGAGAATGCCAAGGCTCATGCGGAACTAAGCAATCTGCGTAACCAGATTAATCCGCACTTCCTGTTGAACACGCTAAACAACATCTATGCACTCACCGCTTTTGATGTCCCTAAGGCTCAAGAAGCTATTCAGGAACTGTCGAAGATGTTACGCCACATTCTATACGACTATCAACAACCCACCGTCCCCCTAAAGGACGAGATAGAGTTTCTGCAGAATTACATCAACTTAATGCGCATCCGACTACCCCAATCTGTAGAAGTAAGCTCCCGATTCGATGTTGCTAATTCGGATTTAGAAATTGCACCAATGCTGTTCATCTCGCTTATCGAGAATGCCTTCAAGCATGGTGTCAGCCCCATCGAACCTTCGTTCATTCACATTACATTGGAGGCCGACGAACAACAAATCGTGTGTGACATTCGAAATTCAAACCACCCCAAAACAGCTGGCGATCATAGCGGACATGGAATCGGACTGCAACAAGTACAGCGCCGTTTGGAACTCTCATACTACGATAACTATTCGTGGCAGCGAGGAGTCAGCGATGACGGAAAGACATATTATTCCAAAATAGTATTAACAAAAACAAAGAACGACAATAACCATGATTATTAATTGCGCTATTATTGACGATGAGCCCTTAGCAGCTGGACTGCTCAAGAGCTATGTAGAGAAAACACCTTTCTTACACCTGATTGGTTCCTACGGTTCCGCCCTGGAGGCTATGAAGGAATTACGCGACCATCCTGCACAATTATTGTTTCTTGACATACAAATGCCAGAACTTTCAGGTATTGAATTTGCCAAGATTCTACCAAAGGATACCAAGATTATCTTTACAACAGCCTTCCAACAATATGCAATAGAAGGCTATAAGGTTGCAGCGCTCGACTATTTAATGAAGCCCATTTCATACGACGATTTCCTGAAAGCCTCGAACAAGGCGCTCGACTGGTTCAGCATAACTCAACGGCAACAGGCAACAGCCCAGGACCGTTTTATGTTTGTCAAGAGCGACTATAAGCTTATCCGCATTGCACTCGACGACATTCTCTACATAGAAGGTCTGAAGGACTATGTGCGCATCTATCTGGAAGACGGAACCAAGATTATGAGTCTGATGAACATGAAGAAACTAGAGGACTATCTGCCCCGTCCTGAATTCCTGCGCACCCATCGCAGTTATATTGTGCATATGACGAAGGCACAGCAGATAGATCGTTTCCGTATCGTTTTCGGAGAGGAATACATTCCCATCTCCGACTCGTACAAAGATGACGTACAGCAATTCTTTGATAACCATACATTGTCATAAAATGGAGAAAAAAAGTAACGACATATTACTCAAGAATGTCAACCTATTGTCAAAACTGACAGAACAAGAAGTGGGCATGATGCCTGCTGTCGAAGCCCCTCTGCCGTCAGTGGAACAGGTAAAACAGATTGTCACATTGGCAAAGAACATTATCTTTCCCGATTATTTCAATCAGCGTCAAACTGACGAGACGCTACGCTCGTACAACATTGGCGTACACATGCAGGAACTAGCACGCTTACTTGTCAAGCAAATAGCCCACGGGCTCCAGTTTTGTGAGGACTGCGAAACGATCAAAACCAAGCAGCAAGTGTATCAGGAAGCCGAACGTCTGACCTTAGAGTTTATCGATGCACTACCAGAAATCAAGCGTCTACTTTATACTGACGTACAGGCTATGTTCGACAACGACCCCGCTGCACGAAACTACGGCGAAGTCATCTTCTGTTACCCCGTGATGAACACGATGACGCACTACCGCATCGCTCATAAACTTCATGAATTGAATGTGCCCGTCATTCCTCGTATCATCACCGAGCAGGCACACTCAAAGACAGGTATTGACATTCATCCAGGTGCACAAATTGGCGAATACTTTGCCATTGATCACGGCACAGGTGTAGTCATTGGGGAAACGACTATTATTGGTAACCATGTGACGCTATATCAGGGTGTAACTTTAGGTGCCAAGAGTTTCAAATACGACGAGAACGGCAATATGCTAAACGTGCCTCGCCACCCAGTACTCGAGGACTACGTAACGGTCTACTCCAACGCCTCGATTCTCGGACGCATCACCATTGGACATCACTCGACGATTGGTGGTAACATTTGGCTGACTCACAGCGTGCCTCCTAATTCACGCATCCTACAGTCAAAGGCTGTTGATGCGTCTTATGAAGGAGGATTGGGTATTTAAAAGAATTATGACAAGTAATGGACAAAAAAAGAGACTTCCTTAATTGGAAGCCTCTTTCTTATTATTGAGAACCTTGGCAAACTCGCCCCTGGCCTTAACGCTGTCGCGGTCGGATGCGCTACGTGTGAAGGAACGTGTCCAATAGCCCCAATCAAAACTGCTATCATAGCGAAGGTTGAAACGAATTTCACTTGACGTTCCGTCATCCATGTAGCCAGAGAAGTTGTAGGCGCTAAGCGAATAGTCGTAGATGTAAACATCGTTCCAACTGTCTGCATAATGGATGATGATTTCACCATTAACCACCTCCCATTCGAAGGGGCAATAATAATAATCGTCGTAGATGCTGTAGAGATTGTAATCAACCTCGTAGCCCCAGCCTCCGTACCTATTATCACGCTCAAAATAGATGGTAGTACGATAGCTGTCGCCCGAGATTCCGAAACGATCGTACATATAGGTGTCGATATATCCCGTCCAAGTTCCCTCCAAAGTACGGGCTTCTTCGCGATCCTCGATATCGTCATAATAGCTAACCTCGCAGCTCATGAACATCGTGGTAGCAACCAGTGCCATTGTCATCACGGTCAGGTAGGTAAATAACTTCTTCATAGTCGTTGTCATTTTATAGGGTTCAACTTTTGTTTTATTTCTCGATGCAAAGATAGAGATATTATAACGCTTTCACAAGTAGTTTTTCCTATTTTACCATAGGGTTTTTCCTATTTTTGAAGAAAATATCCCTCTGAAGTGAAAATTTTTGAAAAAAAACATTGTCAGTTCAGAAAAAATTCTTAACTTTACAACGTCAAATCTAACTAATAATTTAGAAAGAACGATTTCTTTTCCATTATTAATACTATCATTAGAAAGCACGAAGCGACACGATTGTGAAATCCTGTCGCTTCATTTAATTTATGCTTCGCTGTCCTCCTCTTCTACTTTCTTTCCAAATTCCGGATCAATCTTCAGGAACCACGTAACGACATAGGTCAGAGAACATGCTGCTACCACGATAAGGAAGAATGTCTGATAGCCTACCGACTCTTGCAAGGCACCAGCGAACAATCCCGGTATCATCATCGACAATGCCATAAAAGCAGTGCACAGCGCATAGTGCGATGTCTTATGCTCACCCTGACTATAATAAATAAGGTATAGCATATAGGCAGAAAAACCAAAGCCATATCCGAATTGCTCAATGAAAACACATATATTTACAATCAGCAGACTACTTGGCAAAACATAGGAGAGATAAACATAGACCAAATCAGGTAACGTAATAGCCATCACCATAGGCCACAACCAGCGTTTCAGTCCGTCGCGACTGGCGGCTATACCTCCAAGAATTCCTCCCAACGTCAATCCTATAACACCTACAGTCCCTTGCACCAATCCATATTCGCCATCACTCAAACCGAGACCGCCATTATGCTCGGCGTCTACAAGGAATAGTGCACTGACCTTGGCCAACAGACCTTCTGGCATACGATAGAACAGCATGAAACAAATGCCAGCCCATACTTGAGGCTTCTGGAAAAACGTTACGAGCGTCAGCTTAAACTCATTCAGTATGCCACTGACTGTTTTCTGCATCTTCTCATCATCCTCAGAGGGTTTGGGTAATGCCCAGCTGTGATAGAGCCAGAGGGCAATAAAGAGACCTGCCATCAAGTAAAACACCAGACTCCACGAATAGCGGATGTTTCGAGTGAGCACTTGTAAGACACCAGCCAAACCTACCAACAAACCAGAAGAGAAAATAGTAGCTATACGATAAAAGGTAGAACGAATGCCCACGAAATAAGCCTGTTCATGCTGGTCGAGTCCCAGCATATAGAAACCATCTGCAGCAATATCGTGAGTAGCACTGGAAAAGGCCATCAACCAGAAGAAGCATAGTGACCCCTGCAACCACCATGGACCAGGAATCGTAAAGGCCACACCAGCCAAGGCTGCACCTATCAGCAACTGCATGGTAATAATCCACCAACGCTTGGTGCGTAACATGTCGACAAAGGGACTCCATAAGGGCTTAATAACCCAGGGCAGATAAAGCCATGAGGTATACAGAGTGATATCGGTGTTCGACAGGCCAAGTCGTTTATACATGATGAGCGAAATGGTCATTACTGCTACATAGGGAACACCTTCTGCGAAATAAAGGGTGGGTACCCAAAACCAGGGATTTCGTTGTTTCATTTGTTTCTTTTATTGATTTCAACAATGTCGATATTTCTTCATTTAATAGATTCGTTTGATTTCCGCATGACGATAGTAATGCAACAGAATCTGTTCATAAGTATACCCTTGCTGACCCATTACAGCGGCACCAATCTGACAAAGGCCTACCCCATGCCCCCAACCTTTTCCATGCAAACGGAAACCCGTGGACGTTTTCTCAACGTCAAAGGCAGAGCTGTAGAGATGGCTCTCGCTAAGGGCACGACGTATCTCCAATTCCTTACCAATCGTAAAGGACTTTTTCGTCCCAATAATCTTTAGTTTCCAAATACGTCCACTCTTGCCTCTCTCCACAGGAATCAGGTCTGTTATTTGACCAAAATCATCCTTCAGTTTTTCATTAACAAGTTTCGAGAGTTCTTCAGTGGTATACTCCACCGTCCAGCGATAGAAATCGTTCGTCTCCTGATCGTAATCGTTTAGCACCTGCGCAAGCACCTCCTTGTCGTCAGTGTTACAGAAGGGATCCTCGACACTAACCAGATAGGGTTTGGGCGTATCTTCCCAGCAATAATGGAACTCTTCTGTCACACCGCCACAGCATTTTGAGAAGCGGGCATCACAGATTTCGTCTCCATAGCAGAGAATCTGACCACGAGTAGCCTTTAATGCCTGCTCAACATTCTTGCTCGTCTGTCTGGTAATACCCTGATAGCGCTGACAGTGGTCATCGGCACAGACATCAAAGATGGTATGGTCTTCACGGTCGTACCAACGAATCAACTCGTCATCTTTCTTGATAAACGAGAAGAACCCATTCTTCTGTTCCTGACTATCTTCTCTGCGACGCATCTGAGCCAAGAGCCACGAACGACTGATGACAGCATGAGCCTTCAACAACTCCAAACCTGCCGTAGCTTTCATCTCGCTGGAGATTACCGAAGCCAGATATTTTTCTACAGGCAACTCGTTAATAGCCGTTATCTGATCTGACTCTACCACCAGTCTCAATGTACCTAGGAAGGTCTGTGTCTCTTTGCGTTCCCAATGGAAATTCACACCTATCGTTACATCATACAATGAGAACGATGCGTCAGAACTGGAAGGGGTAAACGCCAACTCACGGTACTGGTTTCCATTCCACAGAATACCTCCTTCCGAAAATTCTACGGTCTGTTTCCCCTCAATGGTTTCGCCTTTTGCAGTATAGGGGGCATTCAGCGAAAACTCAATTTTCTGACCACTGACAATACCCACTGCGACATTAGGCTGCTCCTTCATCTTTGGACTTTCAACCTTATATTTCTGGTTCTTCACACGCTCAACAACCTGTTGCACCTGCTCCTGTGTCAGCGACAACTCTCGATAAATATCAAGGATAAGTTCTGGCGTTACCCGACGGAAATCTTGTTCACGAGGCGTAATGATAAGGCCACCCATATCCACAGCACCTGGACTGATGATATACTGATCGTCGCCCGTGGCCGTATAATACTCGGGACGGTGCTTCCTGCGAGGCAGTACCACACTGAACACGACATCACCCGATTTCCACATAATGATGTTCATCATCGCCTCCATCTGATCTTCAGCAAGTGGCAGACAGTCGTAGAGTCTGCGGAACAGACGCTCGCCTATGCTCTGACTATGGCTACGAATGACAAAAGCCGCAGCGGGGTAGTCGGCCACCAGCCAAACACCATTATCTTCATCATCTTTGACGACTTCCACCAAATTACGACTCAATCGTTGCCACGACTGTTGCAAAGGCAGACAACCACTGCTGACAGCTTGCAGATGAGCATGATCGGGGGCTGATGCGCCACAATGCGGACCATTATATAATAAGGTCAAGTCCGTATTGAGTTCTGATAATTTCAGCATCTCGCCATACATAGGCAGAATACGTTGCGGCTGGTGTTTTAACGTAGGCAGCGTAAAGTGAACCGGCAAAATGGGGAACGGATTAACCAACAATTCGTATTTTCCATCAATCAAACGATGCATCTGTTCCTGTGGACGATTCTTAGCACACAGAAAACACGGACGCTCAGCAATGGACTTGGCATCAATCTTAGCACCCGTAGAACCTATTCGTGCTGGATTCCATTGAGCTTGTAACGTGATGGTATCAGTCACCAGTTCGCGCGTTTCAACATGTTGCAGGTCACGATAGCGCTGACGTACATCAGGCCAAGTCTGCAACTGACGATGGAAGAATCGGAAAACAGATGATTCCGGCGACGCTTCACCCCTACCCTGTAGCAACTGCTGACGAGCTGCAAGCTCAATAGTTCGCAAACGGTCTTTATACAGATTATTGGCATTTATCTTCTCAATGGAAAGTGCAGCATCAGAATTGCCACCCCAACGACGACAGAGATATAATTCCGTAAAGATGCGTCCTATGCGATAATGGCGCGAGAATTGAAGTCCCAAAGCATAATCCTCGCCGTACGATGTATTGGGAAAGCCTATGCTACGAAGCAATGGAGTAAAAAACGCACGAGGAGCACCCAAACCATTGATTCTCAATGCATTATTAGGACCGTTCTCGTCAGTCCATTCCTGATGGGCAATAAGTCCGGGAGGCAGTGTATTCAACTCAAAATCACACATCCGATAAGACCCGATGACCATAGCTGCCTTTTGCTTGTAGAAGGCATCGACAATAGTCTGCAGCGTCTTCGGAGAAGAATAGAGGTCGTCACTATCCAACTGAACAGCAAAACGTCCGCAATACTCACTATAAACGGCTTCATTCCAACAACCGCCAATACCAAGATCAGTGCGTTCAGGAACAATAACATGCAGTTTGTCGCTATGTGATTGTAATAGACCGGACAGTATTTCTGCCGTTCCGTCTGTCGAGTGGTTATCCACTACGATGACATTATATTTGAACGAGGCCTTTTGCGACAAAGCACTCTCCACAGCATCCTTGATGGTTCTCACACGATTGAATACCGGAATAACGACAGAGGCTTCCACATCAAAGGTCTGTTCTTCGAAATCCACTTCCTGATACTGGGTAGTATCCACCAAAGCACCAATTTCACGCAGATGGGCCGTACAGGCCTGTTCCATCTCTATTTGTACTTCACGATTGGCAGGATTCACATAGTCGAATTGTTTTTCGCCGGAGACACGGAGGTCTCGTTCTTCTTCCGTATACAAAAACTCGTTCAGATGGAACAAACACCCTTCACGACTTAAGAAAAGCCGGAAATCATAGAAACCTGCATAGCGATAATCGGCCTCGCGGTCAGTAGTAGCATACTTATGAAGCAGTGAGGTACGGATCAACAATAACGATCCGAAATCGAAATCATCGCGCAACGAACCATATTGATAGTCTATCACAGCATGGCGTTCCACAACACCATTTTTTATCTCATACCGATCTGCATACACCATTGCTGCCCCTGTGTCACTGGCCACAGCCATCATTCGTTCCAAAGCTCCTGCGCCAAGCGTCACTGCCACAGGCTTGAGTTGCAGCAGAACATAGTCGGAAGTGGCTTTCTCGGCCACATACATGAGGAAGCGACTACTCTGCAAAGGGATATCTTGAATATAATAAAGGCCTCTCACTGACGTACTCTTTTCTAACTCAGCGGCCAAAGCACCGGTTATCTGCTCGTCACGACAAGCCAAAAAGCAATCTGTTTGATGTATCATTGTTCTGTTTTCGTTAATTTTAGCTGCAAAGATAGCATTTTTCTTATGAAACGCCAAAAAAATTTGGTATTTCTCTCGATTTGTAGTAACTTTGCACCCATGAATCCACAAAAGAAACGCCTTTTGGGATTGACTCCGATAGAGCTCAAAGCTGTTGTCGGAAGTTTGGGTATGCCTGCCTTCACAGCCAGGCAGATTTCTCAGTGGCTCTATGACAAACACGTGAGAAGCATTGACGAAATGACCAATATCTCGAAACAGAACCGCGAACAGCTCTGTGCAGAATACGAGGTAGGTGCCTTGGCACCCATCGATTGCCAACGGTCTAAGGACGGTACTATCAAATACCTCTTCCCCGTATTTTGCGATAGTATCGTAACAAACAAAACAGAGCGCTTCGTCGAAACTGTTTTCATTCCAGACCACGATCGTGCCACACTTTGTGTATCATGCCAGGTGGGCTGTAAGATGAACTGTCTGTTCTGTCAGACAGGGAAACAGGGATGGCAAGGCAATCTGACTGCGGCCGATATCTTGAACCAAATCTACGCGTTGCCCGAAGTAGACCGTCTAACCAACATCGTCTTTATGGGACAAGGCGAGCCGATGGATAATCTGGATGCAGTTCTGAGGGCTTGCGAAATCATGACCGCCGACTGGGGATGGCAATGGAGCCCCAAACGAATTACGGTTAGTTCAGTAGGTGTAAAGAACAAGCTAAAGCGATTCCTCGACGAGAGCGAATGTCACATCGCCATATCCATGCATTCGCCCCTGCACGAACAACGTCTGCAACTCATGCCCGCAGAGAAGGCAATGTCTCTACAAGAAACTATTGCACTGCTGAAACAATACGACTTCACCCATCAGCGCAGATGTTCTTTTGAATACATCTGCTTTGGAGGATTGAACGATTCTCCCATGTATGGCAGAGAAATCGTCAAGCTATTGGACGGTCTGGAATGCCGTGTAAATCTCATTCGTTTCCACGAAATCCCCCATGTCGACCTGCCTGGATCTGACGAGACCCGAATGGAAGCCTTGCGCGACTATCTGACCCATCACGGCATTACCACCACCATACGTGCCAGCCGAGGGCAGGACATCTTTGCCGCTTGTGGCCTGCTATCAACAGCAAAACAGTTAGGAAACTCGAAATAACGTATCAAAAGCATATGGAACAAGAAAGAAAAATACGCGTAGCTATCACGCAAGGAGATACCAATGGTGTCGGTTACGAAGTGATATTCAAGGCCTTTGCAGACCCGACTATCCTCGAACTTTGTACACCCATCATTTATGGTTCGCCCAAAATTGCCGCCTACCACCGCAAGGCTCTCAACATCGAGACCAATTTCAGCATCATCAACAATGCTGACGAGGCTCGCGATGGACGTGTCAACTTGCTTAACTGTTTCGACGACGAGGTTAAAGTGGAATTGGGTCTGCCCTCCACAGAAGCCGGTTCTGCTGCTCTCAAGGCCCTCGACCGTGCCATGACCGACTTCCGTTCCGGACTTTATGATGTGTTGGTCACAGCACCCATCAACAAAGCCACCATCCAAAGTCCTGGATTCCACTTCCCCGGACACACGGAGTATATTGAAACCAGCGTGGGCGATGGGCAGAAAGCACTGATGATTCTGATGAACGAGACATTACGTGTGGCACTAGTAACGACACACCTACCTATCAAAGACGTAGCGAAAGCCATTACCAAAGAGGGAATCATCGAGAAAACCACCATATTCCACACAGCATTGAAACGCGACTTCCGCATCTCGAATCCACGCATTGCCGTGTTGGCACTTAACCCCCATGCCGGCGACGACGGATTACTCGGACAGGAAGAAAAGGAAATCATATCTCCCGCCATCGAGGAACTGGCAGGAAAGGGCATTCAGGCATTTGGTCCCTATCCCGCAGACGGTTTCTTCGGCTCCGGGGCTTACGACCACTTCGACGGTGTGCTGGCTATGTATCACGATCAGGGCCTGGCCCCCTTCAAGACTATCGCTTTGGAGAGTGGCGTCAACTATACTGCCGGACTTCCTATCGTGCGTACTTCTCCCGATCACGGAACAGCTTACGATATTGCCGGACAGGGCAAGGCCGACGAAAATTCCATGCGTCAGGCCGTATACACAGCCATTGATGTCTTCCGCAACCGCCAGAACTATGACGAACCACTGAAGAACCCTCTGCCCAAACTCTTCCACGAAAAGCGTGAAGATGGCGACAAAGCTCGCTTTGCTGTCCGTCCGAAAGACCAGTTCCGCAAGGACAAAGACGAGGAAAAAGGCGAAACGAAGGGTGAAATGGCACCAAATAGTTAAATTTCTGCCAAAGTGTGCCATTATGTCAGATTTTCTTTGTACCTTTGCGCGCTAAATGAAGACTACCGAACTTCAGAACATTAAACAGCGTTACAACATCGTAGGTAACTGCGAGGCTCTGAATAACGCATTGGACGTTGCCCTCAAGGTGTCGCCCATTGACCTTAGTGTGCTGATTATTGGTGAAAGCGGCGTAGGTAAGGATATTCTGCCACGCATCATTCACGACAACTCTCCACGCAGGCGAGAGAAATATTTCGCCATCAACTGCGGAGCCATCCCCGAAGGCACCATCGACTCTGAACTGTTCGGACACGTAAAGGGTTCATTTACAGGGGCCATCAATGACTCACAAGGTTACTTTGGAGTCGCCAACAAGGGTACGCTCTTCCTCGACGAGGTGGGCGAATTGCCTATGGCCACACAAGCACGCTTACTGCGTGTGCTGGAAAATGGCGAATACATTCCCGTAGGCGGTACGGAAATTCGCAAGACTGACGTACGCATCGTTGCAGCAACGAATGTCAACATTCAAAAAGCTATCAGCGAAGGACGCTTCCGCGAGGATCTGTATTACCGCCTCAATCAGGTACAAATTCAGATGCCAGCCCTCCGCGACCGCGGGGAGGACATCGTACTGCTGTTCCGTCTCTTTGCCTTGCAAATGGCAGAGAAATACCGGATGGATAAAGTCGTACTGACCGACGAGGCCAAACAGATGCTGATGCGTTACAAATGGCCGGGAAACATCCGCCAGTTGAAGAGCATCACGGAACAGCTCTCTATCCTCAGCACGGAGCGTACCATCACACCTGCCATCCTTTCGCAGTTCATTCCGCAGGACCAGGAGACGACGCAACTCGCCACCATTCATAAAGATGGCGACCACTCCTTTGAAAACGAACGGGAAATTCTCTATAAGATTCTCTTTGAGTTACGTTCCAATGTGAACGACATGCGACGCGAAATGACCTCGCTGAAGAAGCAGATGGAGGACGTACAGGTTGCTGCACCCGTATCGACAGCAGCCCCGTTGCCTACGACCCAACTCGCACCCACTAACCTCTCACCTCTTACCCCTCACCTCTCGCCTCTAACCTCTGCTGAGGATGCCGAGGCGGAAGAGTATGTAGAGCCGGCACCCGAACTGGAGAATCTGAATGTCAACGAGTGGAGTCGCCAAGCACTCGAGAAAGCCCTCGACCGCAATGGCGGCAATCGCAAGAAAGCGGCACAGGAACTGGGTATTAGCGACCGGACACTTTATAGAAGACTGAAACAATATGGACTGGACAAATAATCTTCGCCTGACTCTCTGTGTGGCAGTCGTTGCTCTACTGTCTGCGTGTTCCGTAAGCTATAAGTTTAACGGAGCCAGCATCGACTACACCAAGACGAAAACCATTCAGATTGCCGAGTTCCCCATTCGTTCCAGTTATGTCTGGGGACCTATGGGCCCTATGTTCAATAACGAGCTGAAGGACCAGTTTGCCAACCACACGCGCCTGTCGCAGGTCAAGCGTAACGGTGACTTGAAGATTGAAGGCGAGATTACCCAGTACCAACAGCGCAATAAGTCAGTGAGTGCAGAAGGCTATTCTGCCCAAACGGAACTCTCCATCACCGTCAATGTGCGCTTTACCAACAATGTGAACCACAACGAGGATTTCGAACGGACATTTACGGCTGCACAGAGCTACGAGACCACACGCTCGCTGAATTCCGTTCAGGAGGAACTTGTCTCCCAAATGTGTAAGGACATCTGCGAACAAATCTTCAATGCCACTGTGGCGAACTGGTAATCTCATGCGGGCTAAAGCCCTAAATAACAAAATAAGAAATAAGAAATAAAAATATAATGGAAATAACGGAACTGATAGAACACCCTGAGCAGATGAATCGCGACACGCTCTACGAATTGCGCTCCATCTTGGCGTTGCATCCGTATTTCCAGACGGCACGTCTCCTCATGTTGCAGAACCTCTATCTGCTTCACGACTCGTCCTTCGACGAGGAACTGCGCCGAGCATCCATATACACCACAGACCGCAAGACGATTTTTCAGATGATTGAGGCTGCACACTACCAGTTGCGCCAGCAACTCACTGATAACACCAGTACAACTCGTTCTACGAGTCCCTCAAGAACCATCGACCTCATCGACAGTTTTCTCGACTCTGTTCCTCAGGAAGAGACTGAAGGGCAGGGCAAGCGCAAACCGACTCCAGCCGATGCATCAGTCGACTACGTATCCTATCTCCTGGCGACTGCAGGCGAAGAGCAACCAACCACAAAGACTCCTCAAATGAAGGGAGAAGAACTCATTGACACATTCCTCGAACAAGAGCAAGGACGAATTATGCTCAGCGAACTGCCACAGGGCCCTGAAGAGGATCCAACAGAAACAGCTGGTGGCGAAGGGGCTGAAGAGGAAGTCGAAGAGGAATACTTTACGGAGACACTGGCCCGCATCTACATCAAACAGGGACATTATCAAAAGGCTTTAGGCATCATCAACCGACTCTCGGAACGCTATCCGAAGAAGAACGCCTACTTTGCCGATCAAATGCGATTCTTAGAAAAATTAATAATAAACAGTAATAACAAAAACAAAAAGTAACATGTACACATTATTTGTAATTCTTATTGTGATTGCAGCCGTACTGATGATTGGTATCGTGCTGATTCAAGAGTCTAAGGGTGGTGGTCTGTCGTCAAGCTTCGCAGGCTACAACCAAGTTGCTGGTGTTCGCAAGACCACCGATTTCATCGAGA
>JAEEGH010009189.1_pt1 | contig 23122 bp, 19 predicted proteins | sample 9134181 | NCBI WGS metagenome assembly JAEEGH01 (sample SAMN16246544, study PRJNA631951) | gut metagenome | biome: gut microbiome; feature: rumen; material: DP-attached | host: Bos | place: Iran: Karaj | collected 2018-10
GGCCCGGAGCCTTTTGGCAGTTCTCATTCTGGTACTTCTGTTGCCAGTAATCTACTAACAGACGTAGCTTCAGGCGTAACAAATGCTGCTGGTGCTATTGCTTCTGGTATTGCCAATGCTATGATGGCAACTCCTTCTGAGCCAAATGTTTCTCCTGGTGGAGGTGGTGGCAACAGTAGTTCTGATGACCTTGCCGATGATGAGTATATTGATGAATATGGTGTACGTCGCAAGAAACGTCGCGGCATGCGCCGATAGAAATAACAACAAACTAAATACAAATTATTATGGATACATTTGACAAAATTGAAGCCATGCTCGCAGAATTACTCGAGCAGGCAAACGACCAGAAAGAGAATTCTGGCAAGTTGAGCAGGAAACTGGATGGTATTGACGGCAGATTGAGTAATCTTGAAGCCGTCAGTGCCAGTCCGCAAGTTCCTGAGAGTGTTATCACGTTGGCCGACCACGACAAGAAGATGGATGAAGTCGAAGGTCAGTTACAGAAGTGGTATAGTTGCTACGATAAGTACAAGAATTTGTATGAAAAACTACTCGCAGAGCAACCTTATTGGGCTACAAAAGAATGGCCCATCAAGGCATTCCGCTGGATTCATGACAAGCGTCACTATTGGATTTGGATTATCTATCTCCTGTTTACCTTGATTCTCTCGCTGTCTATCTGTAACTCCGTTTTCCAGCGAAGGAAGATCATCGAACTTCAGGATACGCAGATGAAGTACCGTTTCATAAAGGCAATAGGCGCAGCACCTAAAGAAGTGCAGTTCCTTGAAGATGCATACGAACAGCATTGGGTGGACAGACTTGACTACATTGAAGGCACCGTCTCTGACTATGAGAAAACCTTGAAGCACAAGGCAGACAGCATAGCCAGGGCAGAACGCGAGAAGTTGGAGCGGTTTTAACCGCCGCTCCACTCTCGCAGAATAGAAAACTAACATTTATGTTTTATAACAAAATAGTAAAGTAATGAAATCTAAGAAGAATAAAATCATTGTTTTCGCCAATCAGAAGGGCGGAGTGGGCAAATCTACACTCTGCATCCTTCTGGCTGACTATCTGGCGTATTGGAAGAAAGACGTCTGTATTATTGACACCGACCTCCAACAGTCTGCCACCCTGCAACGTGAGCAGGACAGGCAGACCTTTGGAGAGGATGAACCCTATAGCATCCAGTCGTTTGAGGTCAGCGACCCCAAAACGATGCAGATGCTGATGGAAAATGCACAATTGCAGGACGGCTTTGTGCTGTTCGATGCACCGGGCACCATCAAGGATGACGGGCTGGCCCCGATGTTTATCTATGCGGACTATATCATCTGCCCATTTGAGTATGAATCGAAGTCGTTGTCTTCAACCAGAACTTTTATTCAGGTCGTCAACCGCCTTCGCCAACTTAATCCGCAGATGAATGCCCAAATCTTCTTAGTTCCCAACAAGGTCGATGCCAGAATGGGAACACGTGAAGAGTTGGAACTATGGAAACAAACGGATGCAGAGTTTGCCCAAAGTGGAATCGTAGCCCCATCTGTTGGCTATCGGGCCCAGATGAAGCGAGTCAACACCTACAATGTCCCGCTTCCGCTTAAACATGCCGTCTATGAGAGCTTTCGATTTATCGTAAAATCTATTTTGCGATAATGTGAGTCTGTTAATAATCGACAATGAGATATGGAAAAGAAAAAGTTCAGCATAGAATTGCCAAAGGGTGGTATGAGCAACCTTGCCAAGCAAACAGTCAGTAAGCCATATCAAGAGCCACCTACTGACGCTACAGAATGGCAGCGCTTCATCCACTATCTTGACGAGTTCAAAAACGTATCAGAGCATGGTGAGTGTGTTTGGCTTCTAAAAGAGGTAAAACGTGAGATTGAACGAGTTAAGTTCGAGTCGAATGTGAAACTTAATATCCGTCAATTAGTAAATGCCATCATCCTCGCCTTCATCAAAGAGTATAGTGATGATTTAAAAAGCATTCGTTCTGGATGATAAGTAATAATTTAATAGATATCTCAAGCCTTCATGTTGAATAGCCTTTCTATAGCCAAAGAGGTTGCAAATGGTTAAATGTTTATAAAAAGGTTGTAGGTTTACAACCATTTCAAGAATATTTTTATAAATTCGCATCGTCATTTAAGTAGTAACACCGAATGAAGTATTTGAATATAAAAAAGGCGTTAGAAGCGTGGCAGGCTTTGCAGCCGCTGTCGGATAAAGATAGGGAGAGGTTGAGCCGTCGCTTTACAGTGGACTTCAATTACAACAGCAACCATATCGAGGGCAATACACTTACCTATGGTCAGACTGAAATTCTGTTGCTCTTTGGCAAAGTAATAGGCGAAGCCGACGTGCACGACGTACAGGAGATGACTGCAAGCAATGTGGGATTGAAGATGATGACAGAAGAAGCCGCCATAAAGGAGATGCCACTGACACAGAACTTTATACGCACCCTACATAAGACATTGTTAAGAGAGGATTATACTGTTTATCGCAACCTCCCCGGTGGTCAGCAGACAAGTTACGTTATCCATGCAGGACAATATAAGACGCGCCCAAACAGTGTGATAACTCGTTACGGAGACCGATTCGAATATGCATCGCCAGAGGAAACACCAGGATTGATGACAGATCTTGTGGATTGGTATAACAAGGCTGAGCAGGATGGAAAGTTATCTCCAGTAGAATTAGCCACGCTGTTCCACTATCGATATATCCGTATTCACCCGTTTGAGGATGGAAACGGACGCATAGCCCGACTGATGGTAAATTTCATTCTGATGCGCCACGATTATCCGATGATTGTTGTTCGTAGCCGAAAGAAAAGTGAATATCTGGAAGCATTGCATCAGGCAGATTTAGAGGTCGGGCCAGTACCAAGTGATGGTGCTCATGCAGACATCAAGGACATTCGCCCGTTTCTGAAATACTTCAATGATTTGGTGGCTACAGAGGTATATAATGACGTGCTCTTTGTGAGCGAAAAAGATGAGAATGTGTGGTGGTATGACGGGGAGCGAATTATTTTCCGCACCCCCAATTATACCAAACTATTGAATGCTATGCGCACGGAGCCAACACTGACTTTGGCCGATATGAAAGAGCTTACGGGTATTAGTGTAGCTGCCATTCAGAAGTTGCTCGACCAACTCCTTCAGAAGAAATACGTTGAGCGTGGAGAGAAAGATGGAAGTTGGAGGGTGTTTGTGACCCAGTGACATCGTAAATCTAAACTATTTGGTATAGAAAATATAATGTAGAGTTTTATCAACGAATAATTATAAATAATATGATTAAAGAGTGGAAATTGGACAATTTTAAGTCGATTGATAAAGAGATAGACTTGGAGTTCAGACCGTTGACATTATTTACGGGTGCAAACAGTTCGGGAAAGAGTACCATATTGCAGAGCATCCTGCTAGTAACCCAGACGCTTCAGAGCCCGATAGCGTCAAGGTCTATACTGCTGAATGGGTGGTTTAAGAAGTTTGGAAACTATAGTGATGTTGTTAATAAGCGAGATTTTATTAAAAACATTAAGATTGGCTTCACCTTAAATAGTAAAAGCGAGGAGCCAAGAAGTGGATATTATGGTAGGTTCCATTATCCAGAAAACATTAGCACTGTTCAATGTGAATTTGAAGTGTCATCGGACGGGAATAATGAATGCTTACAACCTGTGTTGGAATACACGCGAATAACATCAGTGTATGGTAGAGATAAGACGGATAGAAATATTACGGTTGATATTGAAAAAAACGCCGAAAGAACCCCAGAGGAACAGAAAGCAATTGAGAGTAGCGGCTCTAAATTCCCATTACTAGACTTCGCCTATTCTCTGAAAACAAATAGTAGAGTAAGACTAGGGTATTACGGAATGGAGGATAATTGGAAGATATTGGGCACGAGCCTTTATCATTTCCTTCCAAACTATATGATAGGTTATTCGAGCTATAAAGACCAGATGAAAAGAGCTTTAAGAGAGTGCCTTATGTCGGGTAGGAGACATTATTTCGACTCAGAAGAAGATGAGAAGAAGATACTGCCGATTATCGAGGACAGGGTATATAAGATGGTGGATGACATCTATGAGAAAAAAATATTTCGTGACGTAGCAAAATATGAAAAGGCAATGACTCTGATAAAAAAGAAGATTAGTATTGCCCGGATAATAAACATATTAAGCCTTGGAACTCTTGACGGCAATGAGAAGCAGAAATATGTGAGCAATATAGTGGATGCCTTGGATGCACTGCCAGAGCAGTATGTGACGGAAAGAATGCCACTCTATTACCTGTCGGGGGTGGAGTTTATTAGGGATTTTTTTAATGAAAGGATAAAATACCTTGGCCCACTTAGAGAAGAACCCCGCTCGCTGTATCCCCTTGAAAACAATGGAAGTACGTTTGACTTGGGACTGAAAGGTGAGAATACGGCAGCTGTGTTTGAGAATAATAAGACGCAAAAAATAAGATATATAAGCCCTATATATTTTGAAGATGGTTTAGTTGACAGGCTTGAACCTAAAGAAGGTACGTTGAGTGAGGCTATCAATGCTTGGCTAGTATATTTGGGTGTTGCGAACGAAATGAGTACAAACGATAGGGGTAAAGTTGGCCATGAACTGAAAATTACCACCGATATTCAGGATATGGAACAAGATTTGACACACGTGGGTGTCGGTGTTAGTCAGATTTTGCCTATATTGGTGATGTGTTTCTTAGCAGGGAAAGGCGATAGTATTATATTAGAGCAACCGGAACTGCACCTGCACCCTAAAGTACAGACAAGATTGGCAGACTTCTTTGTATCGATGAATGCACTTGGAAAGCAATGCATATTGGAGACCCATAGTGAGTATCTGATTAACAGATTGAGATATTTGGTGGCAAAGACTCGTGATGAAAAGATAAGTCGGGACACGATAATCTACTTTGTAGAGAAGGAGGAAGGCCACTCGATATACAGGAATATAACTATTAACAAATATGGCGTGATAGACGACTGGCCCAAGGGCTTCTTCGATGAGAGTGAAGACATCGCCTCGATGACCTTGATGGCAGGGATGGAGAAAAGAAAACGTGAACAAATGGAATTGAAGGACTAAGATGAAATATATTTTAGAACCGATGCTTTTTGCCTTTGAGCAAGATTTGACAAAGGAAAGGCTGGTAGAGTATTTACAGGAATTGCTCGCCTTGGATGATTGGTGGGACAGACACAGAGAGGACATGTTTGTACAGAACACCACGAGCGATGCGCTATGGGCAACCAACTATTATCCAATGGCCGCCTCGCTAAAACCCCTTATGGTAAAACATGGTATAGATTTTATTCAATATGGTGACGTAAATAAAATCATCGAAAAAATGTTGAGCAAGTCAGGAAGAATAGATTCGCTTTATGAAGCGGTATGTGGAATGAAAAGTCAAACTTTAACACGACCTATGAATGTCCAACTTAAGATGAAGCGACCTCTTGAACTGCACAATGAATTGATGAAACTGTTGTGGCATGTGTTTATGGCTCATGTGGTGGGTGGTTACGATGAGAAATCGTTTGTGGTGATTACAAAGGGCATATCTGACATTGTCAGTATAAAATATGTATATGAAGAACTGGATGAGCATTATGAATTGAAAGAGCGAATAGATTCTTCAGAAGTGAACTGTAAGGATTTGCTGGAGGACTTTTTAAATGATACAGCAACCCCTTTCCTGTTGTGGAAAACGGCATTACGGAAGGATGACCTTGATCTGGGTATCAGGGTGGCAGTCATGCAACAGAAAGGCGAGTTAGATATGGCTAGTGTCTATGAAAATTATGATTTTGTGCTACAAAACTCATTCTACGAAGACTATTGCAACGGACACTACCAGAGTAAAGACCAAGACATCAGAAGTACTATACAGTCGGTGACGGATGCCGTGACGGAACAGAACATGGCAAAAGTGCATGCCATTAGGACAGGAAAGAACGGTAATGACCCGCAGCTAAAGATTAATGATTACGGTGCGCAACGACGTGACATCACAACGAGCATCAAATTGGCCTACTGGAAGAAAGGTCGCGAAATAAAGTTTGCGAATATGAGAGAGCACGATTTCTTTGAACCTACTTGGGAGACGTGATATATTGTGTAAGAAGTCTGTAGTAGAAGGTTATTATCAGAAAGTGAGAAAGCAAAGGGTCATCTATATAACATGAGTATATGCTGCTTAACCAGAACATCTTTTGTCCTGATGAGATTGGGTTTGCCCAAAAGAATGCAGAACAGGCTTACCCAATTATATCTGTTGAGTGATTATAACATCCATAAGACTACCAACACTGAGAACGGATATATCAATGGCCGCTATGGTGGCATACCCTTTTTATAGAATTTAATTATTAGAGTATGTCGAAAACAGAGGTAAAGAAATACATCAATTCATTGGAACGTAACTCTTTGGAAGAGTTGGTGATGGACTTGTATTCGGCTCGAAAAAAGGCGAAAAAATATATCTGGAGTATGTGATAAAGCCTAACGAAAAAGGTAAGGTGGAAGAGTATAGGGAAATCATCACGAAGGAGTTCTTTCCAAGTCGTGGTGAGGCCGAATTGCGCTTCTCCGTCTGCCGTAAGGCTGTTTCGGAATACAAGTCTCTTGATCCTGCACTAGAGTTCTTGGCAGATTTGATGCTATAGATCTCAGAATGTGCCAGTGAGATTGCCAACGATTGGAGCGACATGTGGGAACAATTCTAGGATGCTGCAGAGAACAATTTCAAAACTGCCATGAAGTATATCAGTGAACACTATCTTCAGAGTCAGTTATAGAAACGGATAGACATTCTGTTGCACAACTGTGAATCTTCTGGCTGGGGGTACCCTTATACGATGTAGGATATTTACTATGAGTATTTGGATAGAGAGAACTAATAATTGTAATTTGCTATGGCAAGACATAAGCATAAGAAGCCAAGAGTGAAAGTGTACTTCAGGTATAAAGAGAATTACTATAAGCTACTTGAAGCAATTAATTTTGGAACGAGAACGTCTCCAGAACTTAAAATAAATGGACTAAACCTATATGCAGATTAAAGACAATCAACATCGTTTTGATGGTATTTTTCATGTAGGACAACTTATAAGATTCGTAGAGGGTAATCATGTGGAGTTTACATATCATAAAGATGGCCTGATTTTGACTGAAGTAATTCACCCTTCTGGAGAAAAGGAATATAACAACCCATATGGCAATGGTGGAAAATGGACTCCACTATCAGATGTTACTACATATCAGCCTGTCATGGTTTTTCAGATATTAACACTATCAGGATACCGTAAGGCATTTATTGAAGAAAAGTATGGGCTGAAAAACTACATTGTAAGAAACGACAGGATATTTGAACTTCAAAGAGGACAAGGGATTATGGTTCTTGTATATCTAAAACATTAAGACTATCCCTTAGTTAAATACTGCTTTGATAACACTATTTATTCTGATGTAATAATAATCTTTAGTGAGAATCTGGAATTGTGTATCTTAATCCAGAAACAAATACATCCAGATAACACGAGAGAGATGATAAAGAATCATTTTCTGTTTGTGGACAAGTTGGATGGTTTTAATATCTTAGTGAAGTGTTGCGAAATCACATTTTTGACCAGACATTTGCAGAATTTTTGAATGTGGTTCAAGAGGGTAATCGCTATTTCGATATATCTGAAACAATGATTCGGATTATTGAATCGGTTAATCCGCTGTATGAGAGTTTAATGGCTGAAAAGATTCCTATTCAAGTTCATAAGCCTACACTAGTAAAATTGTTATTGGATAGGTTGGATGGCAAGTATGATGAGTATTTAAAGTTGTCTCAGGAAGAGCAGAAGAAAAGTGCTTTGGTGCTGTATTTGAACACTGCAATGAAAAGATGACATAGTAGGGGTTGGTGTGTATTAATGCTATCTATTTTGTGAAATAAAACTCTACTTGTAGGCAAATATGACTCTTTGACGGTTAAAATTGATTTAAATTACACCTTGTTATATATAAATAAGGAATTTTATTCGTACTTTTGCAAATGCATTGTGGTTGCTGCCAATGTTGTAGTGACGAAAAGGTGGCAGGTTGAAAAGCCAAAGCCGCGGTGCAAGAACTTATTGGCATGTAGAGTAGTATCTACTATCTGAAGAGGTTTCAAACTACAAAGTCCTGGAAAAACTTTATTGAAACGAGCCTCCGAGGAAGTTAGGTACGCCGTAATAGGCGTACCCTTTCTCTGTATTTCGTTTCAAGCCTCATTTCCAGGACAGGTGTAGTTAGGAAGTACTTATAAGAGGAGGGTACGTTCTTTTTTTGCCTATTACGAAACTTAGAGCAATGAGCATTAATAAAGTTAAAAAGTATACGTTTTCTGGTCATGAATCATTCCCTTGCAAGACGCTTTGGTTGAAGAAGGGATATGACTTCGTAGTTGCTGGAAATGACTTCAATAGTCCTGAAGCTGTGATTGGATTGGGAGTGGGAAAGAATATGGTTGCTTCTATCCGATTCTGGTTGAGAGTCTTTGGTGTTACGGAGAATGACAAGCCAACGGCATTGGCTAATTATCTGTTCAATGACCAGAACGGCAAGGACAAGTATCTCGAAGACATTGCCACATTATGGCTACTTCACTTCAATCTCGTTTTCTCAAAAGATGCCACGCTTTACAAGATGTTCTTCTGTGGTGTTCAGCGTGAGCGCACCAATTTTGAGAGGGAGCAAGTGCTGACTTTCGTGAAGTTGAGAATGGTGGAAGCTGGTAAGATAACGCTATTCAATCCAAATACAGTAAAAAAAGACGTTGCTGTGTTGCTACAGAACTACGCATTACCTCGCAAGCCACAATCCAATGAAGACTTTTCTTCGTTGCTGATAGATCTTGACTTGATTCGCCAGAATTCTGAGGGTAAGGGCTACTACTTCAATGTAGATGGTAAGCGCAAGGTGACGAAAGAGATCTTCCTCTATGGTCTTCTGAAGCTGAAAGAGCAAGAAGGTGACAATACTATTGCTTTCGATACCATTCAGGAAAGAGTTGGTTTGGTGTTCTGTATGCAGGATTTCGAGACAATTGAAATGCTGAAACTGCTGGCCAGCGAGTATGGCGAGTATTTCGCATATAGCGATGTGGCTGGCATTAAGCAGGTTCAGTTCACTAAGGATTTGGATGTAAAACAGGTATTAGATAATTATTATGGCAAAGACATTTAGTTTATCTGCAAACATAGAGAACGGCTTTGCCGAAGGGATGCAATACCTGGTAACGCCCAATGCTCAGAATGCCATTCACAACATTGTGAACGACTTCAAGTCAGGCATTCACTCATTCACTATCATTGGTTCATACGGTACTGGTAAGTCGAGTTTCCTGCTGGCATTGGAGGCTGACTTGATGAAGACCGGTAAGCAAAAGTATCTGCTGGATGCCAAGAATCTTTCGAGTGCTAAGTCGTTTGAGATCATGAACATCGTGGGCGATTATGCTGAGATGTCAACACTTCTGAGCAAGGCTTTGAACGTGGAAGGCAATACAAGCAGCATCCTCGATAGTCTAAAGGATTATTATACTAAATGCCAGAAGAAAGGCAAGTTCTTGCTGATAGTGGTTGACGAGTTTGGTAAAGTGCTGGAACATGCTGCCAAGAACAATCCTGAGAAAGAACTGTATTTCTTACAGAAACTGTCTGAGCTGGTGAACGTACCGACTCGTCAGATAATGCTACTTACTACTCTCCATCAGAATTTTGGTGCATACGCAAAGGGACTTACAGAAGCGCAGGCTAACGAGTGGACGAAAGTAAAGGGGCGCTTCAAGGAGATTACCTTTGTGGAGCCAGTAGAGCAGTTGCTTCATCTGGCATCAGCTCAGCTTAAGGAAGAAAGAAAGGCTTATAATGCAGAGAATATTGAACCACTTTTCGAGTTGGCAAAAGAAACAAGATATGTTTCCAACGATTTCCCAATGGAAACAGCAAAGCAGCTATATCCATTGGATCTGTTCTCTGCCTATACCATCACAACAGCTATCCAACGATATGGTCAGAATGAGCGTTCGCTTTTCACTTTCTTGGCAGCTAAAGGCAGCAATTCTATTTCAGAATTCGAACCGGCAGACCACTTGACGTATAACCTTCAGAAAGTGTACGACTATGTGCTCTACAATTTCTACTCGTATCTGAAAGATGCCAATGCTGACTCGATGAGTTGGAGCACCATTCAGGTGTCTATTGAACGAGTTGAAGGTCAGGATTGGAGTGATAACGAAGAAATGCTCCAAGCCGTTAAACTTGTCAAAGCCATCGGTCTACTGAATCTGTTTGGAACTGCAGGCTTCAAACTTACAGAAAGGCACTTGACGGATTACGCTCGTGAGGCAATGGCTATAGACAATGCCAAAGAGATTATTCAGAAGCTATCAGCCAAGAAGATTATTCGTTATGCAGCATACAAGGAACGTTTGATGCTATTTGAGGGTACTGATGTTGACCTAGAAGCAGAGATACGTGAAGCTGGCATGATGGTTTCACGCCCTGTGACCTTCGTAGATGAACTGAATGTGTTCTTCAATAAGCGTATTTCTCCTGTCAAGGCTCACTTCTATCAGAAAGGCACGCCACGTTTCTTTGACTATATGATTCGTGAAGAGCCTCTGGATGTTGTGCCTACAGGTGATACTGATGGTTTCATAGAACTGATATTCTCTACTCACAAGAATGCTTTGGCAGAGATCAAGAAGTTCAGCTCTGAAACAGACCACGCACTTATTTTTGCCTATTTCACCAACACAGAAGATATAATCGATCACCTCTACAACATCAAGAAGTACATGTATCTCTTGGAGCGTGTATTGGATAAGAACGACAGGGTAGCTGTAAATGAAATCCAGAAGTTGAAGGAGTATGAGGAAACCTTGCTTAATAAGGCTATTAGCGATAATCTCTTCTCCTATAAGAATCGCGTTGTCTGGATTTTTGGAGGCAAGGAACAGAAAGTAGAGTCACATCGTGACTTTAACCAGTTGCTATCAAAGGTCTGCAATGAAATCTATAGCAAGACTCCTGTGATGGTCAACGAATTGTTCAACAAACATAAACTAAGCGGAACGATTACCCAAGCAAGAAAGAGTTATCTGACTTATCTGACGGAGCACTATTCAGAAAACGGAATGGGATTCCCTGAAGACAAGTTCCCGCCAGAGAAGACAATCTATTCTTCGTTACTCTTGAATACGGGCCTTCATCAGAATGACGATTTCGCAGATGCACCTACAAACAAAGGCTTTATGCCGTTGTGGGAAGCATGCGAAGATTTCCTGCAGAGCACAGAGAACAAAGCAAGGAAGGTATCTGAGCTTATCAAGTTGTTGTCTGCCCAGCCCTATAAACTGAAACAGGGATTTCTTGAATTCTGGATTCCGACTTATTTGTTTATCAAGCGTCAGGACTTTGCACTCTATGATGCATCAAAGGGGGCTTTCATGCCAAATGTGAACATGGAGTTCTTTGACTTGCTACAGAAGCATCCTGGTGATTTTGAAGTGAAGAAGTTCGCCGTTGATGGTGTAAAGTTGGGATTCTTTAATCAGTATCGTCGTTTCATCAATCTTGGCGAGGAGTTCTCGATTACCAATTCCAGCTTTATCGAGACCATCAAACCATTTCTCAGTTTCTATGTGCGACTGGATGACTACACCAAGCATACTCGCAAGTTTGACCACGAGTCAACAATGAAGTTCCGTGATGTGCTGGCCAAGGCTAAAGACCCTGAGAAGGCTTTCTTTGAGGATCTGCCAGAAGCATTGGGATTTGACCAAGCAAAACTGAAACAGGAAGAATTCATTTGTGAATATGGCAATATCATCCAGCGAGCCATTAGAGAATTACGTTCTTGCTACTCTCAGTTGATTGATCGTATTGAGGCAAGACTGGTAGAAGAGTTTGGTCTGCAAAGCTATGAATATGGGGAATATGTTAAGGAAGTTCGTGAAAGGCTGGCCAATGTCAAAGCTTACCTGCTGACTGATAAGCAACGAGAGTTCTATCATCATGTAATGACGGAATATGATAATCGCACGCAATGGTACCAGTCTATTTGCTACACCATATTGGAGCAAAGACTTGATGCTCTAAGGGATGAGCAGGAAGACAAACTCGTAGATGATCTTGTCTATCTGTTCCGTGAGTGTGAGAAGTATGCTGATATATCCAAGAAGACTGGCGATACTGATAAGAATGAGGCATACTCTTTCGATATGGTAACAAACAAAGGTTCCAACATTAGGACACAAACTTACGTGCTTCCTGAGAAAGACAAGTCGAAAGCAGACGAGTTGGAGAAGAAAATCAACCAGCTATTGTCTGGCGACAACAACGTGGATGTTTGCACGCTGCTGTCGATACTGAATAAGAAGATGAAGAAATGACGAACGAGCAAGAGCAGAATCAAGTTTACTTGAATTATGCCGAGCGAGAAGGAATAAGACGATAGTCAAATGACGAAGGTAAGACATATATTAGGCATATCAGGCGGTAAGGATAGCGCAGCTCTAGCCATCTATCTGAAGAAGACGTACCCATCGTTAAAGATTGAGTACTACAACTCAGATACTGGTTGTGAACTGGCAGAAACGGAAACGCTAATCAATCGCCTGGAGGCCTACCTTGGTAAAATAGAAAGGCTAAGAGCGGCTGAAGGTAGTCCAGAGCCAACACCATTCCATCACTTCTTGAAAGCAATGGGTGGTTTCTTGCCATCTCCACAAGCCCGTTGGTGTACCAAGAAGATGAAGTTGGATAAGTTTGAGGAATATGTAGGTGATGACTATGCTGTTTCATACGTAGGCATCCGTGGCGATGAGGATAGAGATGGCTATATCTCATCAAAGCCCAATATTCAGGCCATCTTCCCATTCCGCAAGAATATTTGGAGTATCGATGTCATCAACAAGTTCCTGCATAAAGAGAACTTGGATCAGATAGTCGACATCTACGAAAAGCTTACGCCAGAAGGATTCCTTCGAGATGAGATTATCGAGACAGTAAAGAAGCCTATCACTAAGCAGTTCTATTACTCGAAAAAGATGAATGCGCTGCTTGACTACGACATCAAGCTCTTCAATCATGCTGTCTTTGAGTTCCTAAAAACGACAGACTATCCTGTGGGTAAACTTGACGAGTTCCCACTACTTGACAATACAGACATACTGGTGAAGGACGACATCTTTAGATTACTGAGAGAAAGCGGCGTTGGTGTGCCTGCCTACTATGAAGAAATCCCCTTCGAGGTGGATGGAGAAACAGGCACATATTGTCGCAGTCGTTCTGGTTGCTACTTCTGTTTTTTCCAACAGAAGATTGAATGGATCTGGCTCTATGAGCAGCATCCTGACCTCTATGCAAAGGCGATGGAGTTTGAGAAAGACGGCTACACATGGAATCAGAATGAGAGTCTTGCAGACCTCATCAAGCCAGAGCGTATCCGCCAGATAAAACTCGACATCATCCGTCGCCAGAAAGAAAGCCGGGCCAACAATAAGGGAACCACCCTTGCTGAAATCCTTGGTGATGATATCATGTGTACGAACTGCTTTATATAGACAATGATGGCCTATGTTGTACGAGGTAGATTGGGCAGAAGATGGAACCTATAGACCTGGTGAGTACAATTCGCCAGAGAAGTTCTTCAACGATTGTTTGGAGAACAGTAAGGAGTTTGACCTTCAACTTGGCTATTTCAGTTCAGCCGCAATCAGCGTGCTGGCTGATGGTTTCGCCTCGTTTATCTCTAACGGTGGCAGAATGCGACTGGTTATCAATCATATTGTCTCTGAAGAAGACAAAGAGGCTATTAATAAAGGTGTTCATGGAGGAATTATTGACTGCTTCGATCTCACCAACTTTGAAACGCTTCGACAGACATTTGATGAGTACCAACAGCAGTTCTTTGAGTGCTTAGCTTTCCTTATCTACGATAAGCGCATAGACATTCGCATCATTAAACCTCGTAACAAAAAAGGTATCTCCCATACTAAGTCTGGCCAATTCAGAGATGGCGACAGCGTTACCTCTTTTATTGGTTCTGCCAACTTCACGATTAGTGGTTTGTTCAATAACCTCGAAGAGATAAAGATAGATCGCAGCGATTCAATTGACATGATGGTGCAGAAGCGCATAAAAAGTCAACGTGAGGAATTTGACACCATTATGGAAGGAAGAAAAACTAATGTAGAGTATCTTTCTCCTGAGAAATTAGTATCTGCTATCCAATCTAAATTTGGCGACAAAGACATTGAAGAACTACTTGATGTAGAGAAGAAACTCCGCAAAATAAAGGAAGAGAAGGCAATTCGTGAAAGGCAAGAACGTTTGGATCTGGCTTGTGAGGAAATTGCGGGCTTAGAGCCACGATTCCCTTATCCTACCGGCCCGCGAGAATATCAACAGACAGCTTTTGAAAACTGGAAGAACAACGGCCAGAAAGGACTATTCGCTATGGCCACAGGTACTGGTAAGACCATTACCTCACTCAATTGCTTATTGGAGATATATAAGCGAAAGGGCTATTACAAAGCCATCATTCTTGTACCAACAATTACGCTTGTAAATCAGTGGGAGCAGGAATGCCGGAAGTTCCAGTTCTCTAACATCACAAAGGTTTATTCGAAAAACCTGACTTGGCGCGACGAAGTGGAACGTATCAGTTTCAACGAAAAGTATAAGACGGACAGAGAGCCTGAGGTCTCCTACATTATTATATCTACTTACGCATCATATTCAAGAGAGAAAGTATTCAAGGTTTTAAATGGCTTTGACAAGAGAAGACTGCTGATAATTGCTGACGAATGTCACAATATGGGTTCCGGCTCTTTGGTGAAACGCCTGAAGGAGATTCCTTATTTGAGGAGGATTGGATTGTCTGCAACGCCCAAACGTCAATTTGATGATGAAGGGAATGAAAAGCTGAATGATTTCTTTGGAAGCAAGGAAAAGTACACCTACGAATACAGTATGGAAGAAGCCATCAAGAATGGTGTGCTCTGTAAATATATGTACTATCCTCATGTCGTAAATCTGACACAAGAGGAGATGGATGCGTATGTTGAATTGTCGGAAAGAATAGCCAAATACTTCAACTATGACAAAGAAGCCTTCGAACATATTGATGAAAAACTGAAGATGATGTTGTTGGCACGTAAGCGCATAGTGCATAAGGCTGCGAGGAAACTAGACATATTCAGGAGCATCATTCAGAAGCGTTTTGAAGAAAAAGGCAACTTGAAGTACTCACTTATTTATGTTCCTGAAGGGAACAAGCCGGATTATGTGGGTGGTGGTGATGACTTTGATGTTTCAGAAGACATTGGCGACGATAATGATATGGAACACCTGATTGACCAATATACTCAGGTTGTCACCGAGATAGATGATCATGTGACGGTAAGGAAGTTCGTTTCAGGCCAAAAAGACCGAGATGAGATCTTGTATGACTTTGCCAAAGGAAAGCTACATGTGCTAACATCTATGAAGTGTCTTGACGAAGGTGTTGATGTTCCTCGAAGCGAACTGGCTATCTTCTGCGCAAGCACCGGTAATCCTCGTCAGTTTATTCAGCGCAGAGGTCGTGTACTCAGAACACATCCAGACAAGAAGATGGCAGAACTGCATGACCTAGTAGTTGCCCCAGAAGTTAATCCCTATAGTGATTGCTACAGAATGGAACAGTCACTATTAAGGGGTGAATTGGCAAGAGTCACCAACTTTGCCCAACTCTCGGAAAATCCTTCATATTCAGAGATGGAGTTGAGGGATGTATTAGATCATTATGGATTGAATTTATCAAATAACAATAACACCTATGACGAATAAGGAAAGAATGCTTCACATGGTTCTTGACGATAAGAAGCTTCAAGAACTCTACGAGTACGACAAGTCGGAGTATGAAGATTTGTACACAGCAATGAACTCTGAAAATGTCGTAGTGGCCACGGTGGCTCGCATCATCAAGAACCTTGATGGCTCAACTGATGAGAGCGACCAAAAGAAAGTCTATATGACTGTTTTTAACTACCTAAACGATAACTTGCTCCTATGATTATACAGAAGATAGAAATTCAGAACTTCAGGAGCTATTATAAGGAAAACTCGTTTGAGTTAATCAATGGGCTGAACTTGATAATTGGTTCCAATGGCGATGGCAAGACCACGTTCTATGATGCCTTAGACTGGCTGTTCCGAACTGACGGAACAAACAAGATGGATACCAAATACATCTCTAAGAAGCGCATAGAAGAACTGTTTAGTGGAGACTCTGACAACGTGAGAGTTGCAATGACTTACGAGCATAAAGGCAAGGTTAAGGTCCTAGAAAAGACATTTCGATTCACAAAGTCGTTTGATGGAGAAGTCGGTACATCCAACTACACTCACTCTTTAATCGAGACAAATGGTGTGGAACGTATTGTGAAAGATGGTGTAACTTTCGACAGGGATATTCCTTCTGAGATGCGTAAATTTATTATGTTTAAGGGTGAAGGTGACCTGGATGTCCTACAGAGTTCTAACGCACTAAAAATTCTTGTAGAAAATTTCAGCGACGTGAAAGATTTTGATGCTTATTTCGCTTTCATGGAGTATGCTATGAAAAAGGCAGATCAAGCCAGAGATAACGCACAGAAAAACGACAAGAAAAATAATGATCAAATAAAGAAGCTTAATCGAACTATAGAGCTTGAGAGTGCGACCCTTGCAGATATCAGTAGGGAAATAAAGATTAAGGAAAACGAAGCTGTAAATTTTGACAGTCTATTAAAGAACATAGAACAGAGCAAGGAGGCTTCAAAGCTACTTGTTGCCGTGAACCGAAGAATTGAGAGTTTGTCACAAAAACGTTCGGAAACCGCATCTCGCATAAAAGAAGACTACACCATCAATTTGCTGGATGACTTATGGGTCCTGATGGGCTTTTCAGATATTGCGGAAGAGTATTCTTCCAAGGTAAGTTCTGTAGACAAAAAACGCAGAAAGCAGGAAAAAGAATATCTATTAACTTCTGGTGCAGAGAAGGTCATCAAGAAAATGCAGACAGACTTTACTCCTCTTCCTGTCCACATCCCTGGTCGGAAGATTATGCAAGAAATGCTTGATGAGGAGGTCTGTAAGATATGTGGCAGACCTGCAAAAATGCATACGCCTGAATGGGAATTTATGCTACGTAGGTTGAAAGAATATGAGGAGTCGCTGAAAGCGACCAAAGAGGATGATGACATTGAGCCTTACTATAAAAACAATTATGTAGTTGAATTGCAAAAGCGGGATACAATCTTGAACGATAATCTGTCAAGTATTACTACGCTTCGTCACAGAATAAACGAGGCTATTTCTTTCAACAACCGTCTACACGATGACATTAAGAAAATCGATGCCAATCTAGCGATGGAATTTGAACAGAAAAAGCGAATATTGTCCCAAACAGATGGTTTGTCCGAAGAACAGTTGCTTGCCAATTATGAGAACATTTCCAATTGGATGGACAAAAAGAACAATGCAGAGAATAGAGTAGACATACTTAAGAGGCAGAATGCTCAGCATAGAATAGCTCTTGAAGAAGCCCAGGTCGCTTTAAGTAAACTGTCAGAAGGAACATCGGCAGCCATCTATGCTAAGGCTGCTTTAATCATTCGACAAATATCAGAAGCCTTCAAGGCAGCTAAAGATGAGAACAAGAGACGGCTTTTGAGCGCAATTGAAGATACGGCTAATGATTTCTTGGAGAAGTTGAATATCAACGATTTCAAAGGTACAATAAGGATATTGGAGAAAATGAATGGGCAAGGAGAGGCTGTGCTGATGAACAACGATCATGCACGCATATTCAACCCCAACACGGCACTAAGGACAACCTATCTGATGTCTGTCTTATTTGCCATTGGAAAGCTTTCAAGCGAAAAGGATAAGACAGAACAGCCATTGCTTTTTGATGCGCCCACTTCATCTTTTACAGATGCCAAGGAGAATGAGTTCTTTAATGTTATCGGCGATCTTGACAAACAGGTCATTATTGTCACAAAGAGCTTTTTGCGCGATGCCAGTAATGGAGAGGTGCTATTAGATAGCGATAGAATAAAGAGCATTAATGGAAGAGTCTTCAGAATTGAGAAGAAAAAACCATTCGATGACAAGAAATTAGGAACGATTCAAACTGTAATTTCAAAAATTAAGTAAGTTATGGCAGAGGAACTCAACAACATAGAAGATCTCGTCAAGAAGGACGAAAAGCTTATTGACATTTGGGGACGAAGAAATCCAAAGTTTGAGAAAAAGTATGAAGACAGCGTCATCAAAGTGTTATCTGAATTTGGAAAAAAAGCAAACGAGACAACAACTGCAAAGGGAAAAATATTCGGAAACGGATATGAACCTTACATCATTGCATTCTTTATAGGCTTGTATTCGGGCAAAAGACTACCCTTGTCGGACGACACGAGAGATTTACGTTGGCCTCTACAGAACTGGGGCAACGTTGAAGCAAGGAATCTTCGTAAGCCTTATCCCAATCTTCGCTCATATATTTTCATGGCATTGGTCGCTAAATCAGATGTTGACTGGATTGCTCTGGAGAAAGGAGAAATAGAGGCGAGCGCAGTTGTTAGTGTCTTGATAAAGACGATGGAGGAATATGCCAACTACGGATTCTCCTTTATGGCTGAAAAGCTGAAAGAAGATCCAGGCTATTTCTTCTCGCACAGAGCATCCCTCGATATCTTCCTTCAATTGACCGACAAACCGCGGGGAGATGCAGGATCTGATGAAGAGCCAGAAGAACTGTGACAATGTTTTACAATGTTTCATTACCTATGGTTATCAGAAAGATAGAGATTTGTAACTTTCGCATCTTCTACAAGGATAATGCGTTTGAGCTGTTAGATGGGCTCAATCTTATTCTTGGTTGGCATGGAGATGGAAAGACCACCTTCTTTGATGCCTTGGACTGGCTGTTCCGAACTGACGGAACAAACAAGATGGATACCAAATACATATCTAAGAAGCGCATAGAAGAACTGTTTAGTGGTGACTCTGACAACGTGAGAGTTGCTATGACCTACGAGCATAAGGGTAAGGTTAAGGTCCTTGAAAAGGCGTTTCGATTTACCAAGTCGTTTGATGATGAGGTGGGTACAACCAACTACACCTTTACATTAACAGAACAAAATGGAGAGGAGGTGATTGTTAAGGATGGCTTTTCCTTTGACAAGGACGTTTCTTCTGATATACGGAAGTTCATCATGTTTAAGGGTGATGCGGATTTGGATGTCCTTAGGTCATCTAATGCGCTGAAAATTTTTGTTGACAACTTTAGTGATGTTAAGGCGTTTGATGCTTATTCCGCTTTTATGGAGTACGCAACCAAGAAAGCAGACCAAGCACGTGATAACGCTCAAAAGATGGACAAGAAGAATGAAGAAAGATATAGGCTATTGAAAAGAACCATAGATTCTGAGATTGCTGTTCTGGCAGACATTGAAAGAGAGATTAAGATTAAAGAGAATGAAGCCATCAACTTCGACAATCTTCTGCGAAGTATCGAGCAGAGCAATGAGTCATCGAAATTACTCATGGCTGTAAATCGACGAATAGAAAGTTTGTCACAGAAACGAGCAGAGACTGCTTCACGTATAAGGGAAGATTATTCATTTAGATTGCTTCAAGATATGTGGGTGCTGATGGGCTTTGAGGAAATAGCTGATGAGTTTTCCTACAAAGTCTATAAGCTTGGCAAGGAGCGCAGGAGATTGGAACAGACTAATATAGTAGAAATAGGAGAAACAAACGATGCTAATCCTATTTACGAACATAATTACGTATCATCGCTACTACAACAAGACGCTATGTTAGATCACAGCCTCGAAGAGATTAGAGGACTCCGTCAAAATGTTCAAAAAACAATCGTCTTCAATGAACGTCTACACGATGACATCAAGAAGATAGATGCAAATCTTGCTCTAGAGTTTGAACAGAAGAAACGCTTACTATCTCAGGCAGATGGCATTTCAGAGGAGCAACTGTTGGCCAACTACGCGAACATTTCTGACTGGATGGATAAGAAGAGCCGGGCAGAGAACAGAATCGACCTGCTGAAACGACAGAAGGCCCAACACAGAATAGCTCTTGACGATGCACAGATGACTATTAGTAAAATGTCAGAGGGGACTTCTGCTGCTATCTTTGCTAAGACATCATTGATAATTCGTCAAATTTCGAATGCTTTCAAGGCTGCAAAAGACGAGAACAAAAAGCGACTGTTATGTCAAATAGAGGATGTGGCCAACGAATATCTGAAAAGGTTGTACCCTTATGGTTACACGGGGATCATCCGTATTCTTGAAAAGATGAATGGTCAAGCAGAAGTGGCTCTTATGAACGATGACCATTCAAGATTGTTCTACTCTGGCTGTACATTATCGAAAGCATATCTCTTTTCTGTAATACTGGCAATAAAAAAGCTCGTATCAGAAAAAGATTCAACCGAATTACCTCTGATATTTGATGGTTCTAATTCATGTTTAGGTACATCGTGGAGCAACTGCTTGTTTGACAGTACAGGCGGTCAAATGATAGTCATTACTTCTGACTACCTCAAAATGAATAACTCTGGAGAAGTTGTTCTTGACTGCGATTCTTTACCGCGACTACATTCCCGTGTTTATCGCATGGAAAAGAAAACACCGTTTGACAGGAAGAAACTTGGAACTATGCAGGTGTGTATCTCACGAATAAAATAAGAAAGTATGGACTACATTGAGGCTTTCAAGAATCTAAGGACGAACAATAAGTATGGCAGGAAATCGCCGCACAAGGCGATTCTGATGCTTACAGTCATCGAATTATACGAGCAGAACATACTGACGGATAATGAAATCTTCTACGATGAGAATTTGAAGTCTATGTTCTTGAAAGTTTGGAACAGGGTACTGCCCAAAGAACCTTTGTTCCATCCAGATGCATACCTGCCATTCTGGTATCTTCAGAACGACAGTTTCTGGCATGTTGTTCCCAATAGGGGCAAAGAGGACATTCTGTCCTTGATGCGAGACACTAACATAAAACCTTCAGAAGCCAAATTGAACGATTCCGTAAGATATGCAGAGCTTGATGAGGACCTTTACTTTTTGATGACATTACCATCTGGCCGCTCTTCGTTGAAGCGGGTTTTATTGGAAACATACACACAGTTGTCAGAATACCAAATTGACAGAATGGCTGAGAGTGCGGATAACGTAGTTGACCACTCCCTTTCTGCGATGGATGAATATGAGCAAATCCTCTCATCAAAGAATAGCAATGACACTGAATCTGCCAAAGAGAGTTCGACTGAATTGGAAAAACAGTTCAAAGAGTTGAGTGACGATTTACAGATAACATTAAGCTATGAGTACTTTTCTTTCCTGAAGAACCGTCGTAGCGAGAGAAATATGCTAAGAGAGGTTTGTCCCAATGTGTTCGCATTATATGACTGCATTACCAATAATCCTGTTCAGAAAACAGATATTTCACCGTCGTTTGCGCTCATCTATGACAATTTCTTAAGCGACTTGAAAATTGCATTAATGAGCGAGAATGGGTCGATGGATTTAATCAACAAGATTGAAGCTGCCATTGAGATTCTGCGAGGTAACAACGTGGTAGACAATACTCTTGAAACAGAGGAAAATATAGATGTCAAAGACTATAGTGAAGAAAAAGAGGTTGAACCCGTAGAGGATAGATGGAAAGGTAATAGTGACCTTGAGGTCGAACATGTATATTTGGACTCAAGTTATAACATCGTTAAGACAGTTACGACTTCCTCGCTCAAAGACGCACCAGAAAAAGAAGAACCCCAAGAAAGTCGAAAGGGAAAAACTTGGACCCAAGAGGAAGAGGAACGCATAACACACTATTTCGAGCGAGGAATAAGTACAGCAGACATAGCAGAAAGAGTCGGACGCACAGAAGTAGCTATAAAAGCTCGACTGGCAAAGCTTGGTCTGATAGAATACACTTATGGACAAGAAGAATCAAATGATACAACTTCCAACGCCGTGCCTATCAATCCGGACGATTTCCAAATAGAGAATGGGGTTACGAAAGCTTATATTCTAAACAGGGAAGGTGAGAAGGTTTACTCTACTGATGGCAAAATGAAGATCATCGGCGGAAAGATATATCGACTTAATCTGAAGAAAGAATGCTTCACAATAAAGGATATGCAGTTCAATGGTAAGGTGTGGCAAAAAATGAATAAGAAGATTGTAGCGTATCCTTGGACGGAGTTGTACAGAATCATGGATGAAGCATACGATTATAGTGAAGCAATAGAGGACTTATTTGACGGCTCTATATTTGAAGAGTGCAAGATAAAAGTCAATGGAATTTGGTATAATTATCAAGGGGACTTGATATCTGAGTCGTCAAAGCGTGATTGTGCTACCGAAGAGCTGCCTAAACAACATCACGATTATCTGAAAATCATTAAGCATCCTCTATATGCAGTAAGGAAACAAGCTCTCCTTCGTGCAATGGGCTATTTCAGACTTCCGGCTAAGATTAGGGACATTGCAAGAACTATTAGCAGAACGGCCTGGGGTGCTCCTATCACAGAAGATGATGTGGAAGAAATCATTAGCACGCTAAAGGATGTTGAATCGGTAGAAGATAAATATATCTTGAAAAAGGGAAAATAGAAATATCTAACTGCATCGATTATTATTAATCCGAAGACAATCGCCGCCCTTGCAAGAGCAGACCGCAAAGGCGGCGTTTGTATAGGATCAGTTGATAACTACTAATTTGTTATTGGGCAGGTCGTACCTGACAGGGTGGGCGAAGGAGACAGCCCAGCCATCACTAACGGCAGTAGTATCGATGCCGCGACGTTGGAACTCATCGATGAGTGCCTGGTCGTGGTAGGCTCGCATACTGGACCAGCCTCGGCTTTGCACTTGGGCATTGAATACTGTTACTAACTCAGGAATCTGCATGTCTGCGAAGCGCAGAGCAAACTTGATGTAATAAATGTGCTGTTGCATAACTTGGA
>JAEEGH010009191.1_pt1 | contig 23121 bp, 19 predicted proteins | sample 9134181 | NCBI WGS metagenome assembly JAEEGH01 (sample SAMN16246544, study PRJNA631951) | gut metagenome | biome: gut microbiome; feature: rumen; material: DP-attached | host: Bos | place: Iran: Karaj | collected 2018-10
GATTTCAAAGGCAGGCATATAAATCTGAAACATTGTAATACACATTCCAAACAATGGAACTGAAATATAGATTAGCGGCATTATATTTGTGAAATTCATTACAAAGGATATTGCAAATATTGCCGCTAAAACTGAATATCCCATCTTGGTTCCAAGTCTATTTTCTAAATATCCTGCGACTAAGCTTCCAAACAATCCAACAACTGCACAAACCGACATTAACATGGCTGCTTTTGATTCAGCAAAACCACTTCCAGTATATCTAACAAGCCACTGAGCCATAAGTCCAGTTAATGACATATTGCAAATTGAAACTATAAACAGAATCTTCCAAAAGCTCTTGTTCTGAAGTAGCTGCTTTGTTGTTATCGTTGGAACAATTAAGTTTTCAGCCTTTTTTTCAGTATGTTTAACTGGTAAATTGTCTGGGGTAGTACCAGCTTCTTCTGGAGTATTTTTAATGGTCAAAACACATACTACTGCCATTATGATAAGGACTGCGCAGATTACATAAATTCCGCCATTAACGCCATTTCTATTTATGATGAAATTTAATACGGACACCATAATAATTGTGGCCGTCGGTGGTCCTATGGTAATAATTCCCATGGCAAGCCCTTTTTTTCCAGGAAACCAATTCGCAACAATTGAATTAGCTCCAAAGAAAGAAATAGACTGTCCACAACAAATGGTTCCAATTAATCCTACCACAAACACGGTCAAGCTCTTTGAGGTTCCGTATAAATATACAAAACCTGCAGAAGCTATAAGACCGAATATAATTGAGAATTTACCACCAAATTTTTCGCAAAGCTTTCCTAAAATAAGATTGCCAAAAATTGTGCTACATCCAGCAACTGTTGTTAGTGTTAGGACTACACTATAATCCCAATCATTTTGCGCAGCTAGCTTTGGAAGAATAACATTCTCTGAATCCGAAGTAACAGCTGTCGCTATCAAAAATAACAGATAGCATAAGAATATTACTCCCCAATGCTTTTTGCTGAAATTATATTTCTTTTCATTCATTTCAATTAAACCCTTCTAGCTGCATGGTAGCCTGCATCCATTGCCTGATAAATCATGGCAACTCTATTGCAATCTCCAATGACATAGTATTCTTCTACTCTGTCACAGAGTTCATCTACCTCAGCAACCTTTGGTCTAAATCCAAGAGCGCATACTACAGAATCTGCCTCTACTAAGAATGTTCCATCAGCATTTTCTACCATAACACCCTTGTCTGTAATTTCTTTAACCTTTGTATCAACGTAAAGCTTTGCACTTTCCTTTACGTGTGGCATCAATCCACCTCTGTAGAATGAATTTACCTCCATAGCTACATCTGGCTTCATTTCTACGATAGCAACCTCATGGCCTTCGCTAGCGAATGAGCAAGCTGCCTCAGCGCCTACTAATCCACCACCCATGATAACTACCCTCCTACCAAGCTTTTCTGGATGTAATTCAGCATCAATAGCCATAACTACATTTTCGCCATCGATACCCTTGATTGGTGGCTTTAATTCATTTGAACCAATTGCAACAAAAAGTGCATCCGGTGCAAATCCTTCAACAAAATCACCATCTACAGTCTTGTTAAGGATAACCTTTACTCCAGCCTCTTGAACTCGACGCTCTAATACTGTACAAAGCTTTTTGATATCCTCCTTGAAGAATGCAGAGCCTGCTGGATGAAGATTTCCACCAAGACGTGACTCCTTCTCAACAAGAGTAACATCATGACCTCTCTTTGCAGCTGTAATAGCAGCTTCCATACCAGCTGGGCCACCACCAACAACCAAAATCTTCTTTTTAAATTCTGGTGCAGGCACTCCATGTTTTTCTTCAAGCTGCTGACCCTGTGTAGGATTTACAGTACACTTAATCATTTCAAGCTGACCTGTTGCTCCAAAGCATTCATAGCATCTAAGGCATGGGCTAATATCCTCTGTTCTGCCCTCTAAAGCCTTCTTTGGTAAATATGGATCAGCAACAAGTGCACGACCAATCTCTACCATATCAGCCTGACCACTAGCAATAATTTCTTCCATCTGAGCTGGGTCATTAAGCGAACCAACACAAGCAACTGGCTTCTTTACATGCTTTTTAATCTCAGCTGAGAGATAAACATTTACACCACGTGGGAAGAATGAGTTTGGATGAGTTCTGCAGAACATAGCTGGATCCTCGTGATTTCCACAAGAGATATTGAACATGTCTACTTTATCCTCAACCATCTTTGCGATTTCAACATAATCAGGAAGTGTAAGTCCTCCATCTAAGAAATCATCACCATTCATACGGAGCTCGATTGGGAATCCTGGTCCCACTGCTGCTCTAACTGCATCAAGAGCTAGAGAAAGGAATCTCACGCGATTCTCAAGTGAACCACCAAATTCATCATTTCTATGATTGAATAGTGGTGACATAAACTGGTTGAATAGCCAACCGTGTGCAGCATGCACCTGAACCATATCGTATCCTACATCCTTACAAAGCTTTGCTGCCTTTCCGTAAGACTCGATAATCTCATAGATTAAATCCTTTGGCATTTCATACACATGTCCCTGTGGCATATCCATGTCACTAGGTCCATATGCTTTACCATCTTTTCCTATATCACCACCTACAGACACAAGTCCACCATACATTCCACCATGGGAAAGCTGAATGTTTGCAAGTCCACCTGCATTGTGGATCATTCTAGTTGACTCTGTAAGTCCCTGACGAACCCCAAATGCATCGAGCTGAAGCTGCTTATTGTGGCTTCGTCCTGTCTTAGAATGAGGAATAGCCTCGCCGTATGTTACTACGGCGCAGCCACCAAGTGCCTTTTCCTCTAAATATGCTGCCATTTCAGGTGTAAACAAACCATCTGTTGTAATCATACTTGGGCTTGTTGGTGCAGCAATAATTCTATTCTTTAATTTTAAATTTCCAATTCTAATAGATGAAAATAGATTTGGATATAAATCTTTTCCTGGAAATCTCTTTGACATATTCTCCACCATCCTATTTTTATTCATCTAATTCAAAGAAAAGAGTTGTGTATCTACCCATGTCGAAGAATACAGGCTTTACTGGAAGAGGAAGCTTTGGCTCAATCTCTCTACCTTTCTTCTTTGTGATTCCAAGAATAACCGCATTGATTGAAGGTCCTTCCTCAAGCTGAACCTCGCCACAAACATACTTAACACCCTTGTCTTCAAGTTCAAGACGTGCATTTAAAATACCTGTAAATACAAAGCTCTTAAGCATACCCTTGCCGCTAAGCTCTGTCCACTCTGTCTCATGGTATCCACATTCGTTACAAGCAAGGTGTGGTGGGAATTCAATAGCACCGCATTCCTTGCACTTTCTACCATATATTTTTCCTTCTGCAAGACCATTCCAGAATTTTTCAACAATGTGCTCAGGATTCCAGAAGTCTTCTGTTTTGATTGTATTGTTGTTATCCATTTTTACTCCTCCTTAAAATCCTGCTCTAAGAATAGTTGCACGAACATTCTGTGCACCACCAAAACCACGTAAGAATACGTGCTTTGGAAGCTTCTTTACTTGACGAAGTCCAGCCTCGCCACGCATCTGTGTTACAGCCTCAAATACATCAGCAAGACCTGAAGCACCGAAAGCATGACCATAAGAAGTACGTCCACCGTTTGTGTTAATTGGCTTGTCTCCATCGTAAGCTGTACGTCCCTCAAGAACATATTTCCAGCCTTCACCCTTTGGAAGGTAGCCAATCTCTTCAGCTGCAAGGAATGCAGATGAACCAATGAAGTCATTAACCATAACAAGGTCCATGTCATCTGCTGTAAGACCTGTAGCCTCAAATACCTGACGAGCAGCCTCAGCTGTAGCCTTCTTCTCAAGATGTGGAACGATAGCATCAAGTACAGAAGAACCAGTAGCAAGAACCTCTATTGGCTTGTCTGTAAACTCGTGAGCAATCTCTGTAGGAACAACGATACAAGCTGCTGCACCATCGGCAACACATGAGTCTGAGCTCGTACGTAAGTACTGAGTCATCTTTGGATTGTGTGGGCTCTTCATATATTCCCAAACATCATCATATCCAGCCTCTTTAGCCATATCATCAAAAGTTGTACGGCGAATAGCACGTGGGCAAAGAGCACCAGCACGTCTCATGTGATATGACTGATGATTCAATACATCATCAATCTGGTCTGGTGTAAGACCATTCTCATGAGCGTAAAGGTTGATCCAATCATCATGGTTCATACCTGGACCACCACCAAGGTAACGACCATAAGCTCTATCAAAGATAGAATCAAGGTCTGGGAAAAGAACTTCTGTAGACATCTCTACTCTCATATGGTCTGGAGTATTTCCATCTGGCATACCTGTGCCGCAGTCACATGCACCTGTGAGAACTACATCATATGCACCAGAAGCTACTGCAAATACAGCCTCCTCAAGAGCGATATAACCTGTACAGCATCCCTCTGAGTGTGATATAGAACCCTTTCCTCTCATACCGAACCAGTCAGCAACCTGAAGGTTTGGTGTGATAGCGTGGAACATTACATGTGGGTTAGCTGAGCCATGGAAGAAATACTGAACATCTCTTGGCTCAATGTGAGCGTCCTTCATCGCATCAAGTGCTGCATGACCAAAAAGCTCACCGTTTGTAAGTCCATGATAAGTATCATTTTTAATAAGATTCATGAAAGGTGTTGCGCCGATACCTACGATGGAAACACTTCTCATGTTCTTTCCAAGTTTTACATTTTGTACCATGTAGAATTATTCTCCTTTTTTATTATTCAGCTTCTTCTAAAACGAAGTCAGCAAGCTTTCCAATTGTTTCGAAGTTTCCAAATCTAGCTACTGGAATCATTACATCATACTCATTCTCGATTGATGCAGACATTGCTACACGCTGAACTGATGATGTACCAAGCTCGTTAAGGTTTGTATCCTCTGAAAGTGTAGATGCATCTACCTTGAATGCAAGTGCTGCATACTCAATTAAATTCTTTACTAATTCTTCTCTTGTCATTATTTTACCCTCCTGACAAATCAACGTTTTCTATATTTCAATGATATTAACCGTCAGGACATAATTCTAATACCGATACTAGATTCGTTATAACATTTTTGGTATATTAAACATATGACAATACAAGACATCGTCTGCTTCCTTAAACTAGCAGAAACATTAAACTACACAAAAACAGCCGAAGAGCTTTTTATTTCTCAACCGGCTGTCACAAGACACATTAATTCTTTGGAGGATGAACTGGGTGTAAAGCTTTTTGATCGCTCAGTCAAACGAAGCATTTCTCTCACCGAATCAGGAATGTTATATCTAAAAGGGCTAAAAAAATGCAAAGGAATCTATGAAGATACAATAAACGCCATTAGATTAAAGTCCACCGAGACACCACTGATTATTAATATGCTTCGCGGTATAAATATGCCTGATGAATTCGTGGAGACCACTGGCAAATTTATGGAATCCCATCCTACATTCCACCACTTCACCAATTTCATTGATGCTTCCGATTTTGATTCTTCCATCGAAAATGGACAGATTATTATTTGCCAAAAGGAATACGCAAAAAAAGCTGGAAATATAAAGACCTTCCAGCTTACAAATAATCCTATTTCTTATTATTTAATTGCCAACAAAAAGCATCATGGTTTTTCAAATACTGAATCTCCAGATTTCGATGCAATAAAAAACACTACCCTATTCCTTCCCAAAAATCTGCCAGAAGCTTTGAAGGAGCAATATTTTATCCATCTAAAAAAAATGCTTGGCTCAATGCCAGTCGAAGTAATGTACCTTGATAGTATGGACTCTGTTGAGCTTTTCCTCCGTTCAGGTAGGTGCTTTACCATTGCCAATGGATGGAGTTCACTTCTTGATTCAAAGCATCATGTATCTTATGAGATGGATTTTGCATCTGATTATATTGCTATGTTCAATCCATCTAAATGCACTTCACTTTTTGTCAAAGAATATTTAGATACTTTAAAAGGGCTCTCACTATGAGAGCCCTTACGTATGCTAACAATCATGTTTCCTCCTCACTAAAATAGCTATAGTCACACTTTGAATTCCAAATTATCCATTCATCATATCCAGCATCATAGACGGCCTGAATTTCCTGACGTACTTCTTCACTACCATAATCTATATATCCATCTACCCAAGATGCCGTAAATCCCTGCAACCACGGCCTCACTTCAGCGCAATTATCCGCCGGTAAAGTGGACAGTGCATCCTTTGAGCCATTTAATGCAGCATAGATAGTCTCATATGGCAAAGCATCTGGTACCTCTATTCCAAATTCTCCATTTGCATAATGAGAGGGATATATCATAGGGCTAATAACATCTAATGAAGATGCAAGTTTAATGTAATCCTGTCCAACGTGCTTTGAATCCTCAGTACTTTTTATAATTGTTCCAAAAACATCTGCTGATAGTGGAACATTATATTCGTGAACATTACTCTCTATCTTTTCTAAAAAGCTTGTAATGTACTGTTGTCTATTCTCATCATCAGCAGTAGTCCCATACCAAGCATTCTCTGCATTCTGCCCAATTGGGAAACGGACATAATCAAGCTGTACCTCGTCAAATCCCAATTCACAACAGGTATCTGCAATGCTTATTATGTAATTCCAAACTTCCTCTTTACATGGGTTCACCCACGCATTGCCGCTGGCATCTGTAACCGCGTCACCATCAAGAGTTCTAAGGGCGAGCTCTGGCTTTGCCTCTGCAAGCACCGGATCTTTAAAGCATGGGATTCTCGCTATCACATATATGTTATTATCCTTAAGCTTCGTTAGAAACTCCCCTATATCCTTTATATATGGAATGCACGCGCCGCTATCAATCACCTCGTCATTATCCATCAGAAATGAAATATTGCCACTATCATCCTTTACATCCAAAACAATAGCGTTTAACTCCGACTCATTAATCAATTGGATAATATCATCCATTCTCTCGGAACCGGCTGTAGGGCCTGATACAAAAATGCCCCTTACCTTGTTTTCATTATTCTTCCATCTATCAAAAACACTTTTTGCTGTACCACTAATCACTGCAACCTGATTGCAATTATTCCCGACTATACCTTTTGAATTATCAAGCGAAACGCTATAGAAAAATAATAGAATAATTAAAATTGATACTACAGATAGAACTCTTTTTTTCATACCTCTAAACACTCTCCCAACATATCTTTTTACTCAGATATGATTTTTTATTTCTTAATTTATTGTATTACATCTTTGTTCTTACTGAAATACATTAAATTATGTTTTAATTCTTGTACATTGATATTTTTTTGACAACGATATGGTATGATATACACCAGCTAGTATGTTAGACATTGCTAACTATCTATATATAGTGCCTAGCATTACCCCACTAGCCAGATGTAACCATAGTTTTAGATTTACGTTAGAAAGGAAAGAATAATGGCAAATCACGATTTTGAACAATGGAACGGTTTTGTTGGCCGCGTATGGAAAGACAATGTTGATGTACGCGACTTCATTCAGAACAACTACACTCCTTATGATGGAGATGAATCATTCTTAGCTGATCCTACAGAGGCTACAAACACTCTCTGGGGCAAGCTTCAGGAACTTCAGGCAGAAGAACGTGCAAAAGGTGGCGTTCTCGACATGGATACAGATATTGTTTCATCACTTACATCACATGGACCTGGCTATATTTCAGAAGAGACAAAAGATTTAGAGCAAATCGTTGGTCTTCAGACAGACAAGCCACTTAAGAGAGCATTCATGCCTTACGGTGGTATCACAATGGCTGAGCAATCATGCAGAATGTATGGTTATGAGCCAAGCGAAAAGCTCCACGAAATCTTTACAAAATATCACAAGACACACAATCAGGGCGTATTCGACATCTACACTCCAGAGATGAAAAAAGCCCGTCACAATAAAATTCTTACTGGCCTTCCTGATACTTATGGACGTGGCCGTATCGTTGGCGATTACCGTCGTGTTGCTCTTTACGGTATTGATTATCTTATCGAAAAGAAGCAGGCTGATTTTGCAGCTACAAACCGTCAGGGCATGCGTCGCTACGACTTCCAGCTCCGCGAGGAAATCGCAGACCAGATTAATGCACTTAAGGGCATGAAGGAAATGGCTGCAATCTATGGCATCGATATTTCAAAGCCAGCCGGAACTGCAAAGGAAGCTGTTCAATGGTTATACTTTGGTTATCTTGCAGCTATCAAGACTCAGAATGGTGCTGCTATGTCAGTAGGTCGTGTTTCTACATTCCTTGATATCTACTTTACACGTGACCTTGCAAAGGGAATCATCACAGAAACTGAGGCTCAGGAAATCATCGACCACTTCACAATGAAGTGCCGTATGGTTAAGTTTGCTCGTATCGAGTCTTACAACCAGCTCTTCTCTGGTGACCCAGTTTGGGCAACACTTGAAGTTGGTGGTATCGGTCTTGATGGTCGTCATCAGGTAACAAAGACTTGCTACAGATTCCTTCACACACTTGAGAACATGGGACCTTCTCCAGAGCCAAACCTTACAGTTATGTACTCAAGCCGTCTTCCAGAGACATTCAAGCACTATGCTTCAAAGATCTCTGTTACTACATCTTCTATTCAGTACGAGAATGACGATGTAATGCGTGTTACATGGGGCGATGATTATTCAATCTGCTGCTGTGTATCTGCTACAGAAACAGGTAAGGAGCTCCAGTTCTTCGGTGCTCGTGCAAACCTTGCTAAGTGCCTTCTCTACGCTATCAACGGTGGTGTTGATGAGAAGTCTGGTGATCAGGTTGGTCCTGAATACAAAGCAATCACTTCAGAATACCTTGACTACGATGAGGTTATGCAGAAGTTTGACCAGATGATGGATTGGCTTGCACACCTTTATGTTGGAACACTCAACATGATTCACTACATGCACGACAAGTATAACTACGAGGCATCACAGATGGCTCTTATCGATACACATGTACGACGTTCATTTGCTACTGGTATTGCTGGTTTCTCACACTGCGTTGACTCACTTTCAGCTATCAAGTACGCAAAGGTAAAGGCTATTAGAGACGAGAATGGAATTACTAAGGACTTCGAAATCGAAGGCGAATTCCCTCGCTACGGTAACGACGATGATCGAGCAGATGAAATTGCTATCTGGCTCCTTCGCACATTCATGGGCAAGCTTCGTCACATCCATACATACAGAGATTCAGAGCCTACAACATCAATCCTTACAATTACATCAAATGTTGTATACGGAAAGGCTACTGGTGCTCTTCCTGATGGACGTCCAGCTGGCGAGCCACTTTCTCCAGGTGCAAACCCAGCTTACGGCGCAGAGCAGAACGGACTTATCGCTTCCCTCAACTCTGTTGCAAAGCTTCCTTACGAAGAGGCTCTTGACGGTATTTCAAATACACAGACAATCAATCCAGGTGCACTTGGACACACTGACGAGGAGCGTACAAACAACCTTGTAAACGTTCTTGACGGTTACTTCGATCAGGGTGCACACCACCTCAACGTAAATGTATTCGGCAAAGAAAAGCTTATCGATGCTATGGAGCATCCAGAAAAGCCTGAGTACGCAAACTTTACAATCCGCGTTTCTGGATACGCAGTTAAATTCATCGACTTAACAAAGGAGCAGCAGCTCGACGTAATTTCTCGTACTTGCCACGAGGCTTTATAAAACCTACGCCTTACGCATAATATATGTCAGCACTATAGACACGCTTTCGCTCTTATTCGCTCGTTACGTTACATAAGGTGCTGCTAAAGCACCACCTAAGTAACGACGGCTCATCAAGGTCTTATAGTTGCTAACATATATTATTGCTTAAGGCTTACTTTTTCTAATTATGTTGTGACAGTACTAGAAATTTGGAGGTACGATATGAGTGAAATAATTGGATACGTAAATAAATTAGAGAGCTTCGGGGCTGTGGATGGTCCTGGGGTACGCTACATAATATTCTTGAACGGTTGCAGAATGCGCTGTGCCTTTTGTCACAATCCAGAGACTTGGGCTGAGAAGCAAGGTCAGGAATTTACAGCTGATGAATTGCTAAAAAAGGCCCTTCGTTTCAAGCCTTACTGGAAAAATGGTGGTGGAATCACTGTAAGTGGCGGTGAGCCACTATTGCAGATTGATTTCTTGCTAGATCTATTTAAGAAAGCCAAGGCTCAAGGCATCAATACATGTATTGATACAGCCGGCCAGCCCTTCACTCATGACGAGCCTTTTTATTCTAAATGGAAAGAATTAATGTCTCTTACTGACACAGTTCTTTTAGATATAAAAAATATCGATCCAATGGCTCACAAAGAGCTTACTGGCGTCGATAACGCAAATATCATTGAAATGGCAAAGGAAATGTCTGACATGGGTATTCCAATTTGGATACGCCACGTGCTTGTACCTGGCGGTAGCGACAACGATGATTATCTTCGTCGCACCCGTGAATTCATTGACAGCCTAAAGACTGTTGAAAAGGTTGAGGTATTACCATACCACACTCTCGGCGTTCCAAAGTACCAAGAGCTAGGCATTCCATATCGCTTAGAGGGCGTAGAATCTCCTACTCCTGAGAGAATCGAAAACGCCAAGGAAATCCTTGGCGCGAAATAAAATGAGAGCACTTCATAATTATATGAAGTGCTCTTTTCTATTACTCGAATAATTCACTTAATACCTGATAAACACCCTTTTCACTCCATGGTGGGCAAATGTGCTTTGCATGAGCCTTTACAGCATCTGGGGCTGTTTCTACCGCATAGCTTTCTACTGCTCTATCAAGCATTCCGATATCGTTATTATTATCACCAAATACGATTGTCTCCTCTGGCTTGAATCCAAAGAATTCTTGAATAAACTGAATCGAATGGCCCTTATCAACTGACTTGTCCATAAAGTCTACCCAGTCCTCTCCAGCCATTGTGGCCTTTACCTTGTCGCCCCACTCAGGGATAAGCTTACCTTCTCCAAGGTCACGAATTGATGGTCTATTAAATGCAGATACCTTGATAATGTCCTTGCCCTCTGTGAGAACGTCCTTTACCTGGACAAAATCAACTCTGTACTGGTCACGCAAGAATTCAACGAATTTCTGGTCATCTGACTCTACGTATGTTACACCTGGTCCCTCACAAATCATTCTGCAATTATCAAAAGTTCTAAGTTCCTTTACAATGCTCTCAACGTAGTCTGTATTCATCTTTGCAACACGCAAATCCTTGCCTCGACATTTAATATGAGCACCGTTATCGCATACAAAAATCAAATCATTTTTGACCTCTGCAAAAAGCTTCTCAAGACTGCTGCTTTGTCTACCACTGGCGATACATACAACCACGCCTGCTGCAGTCAATTTCTTTATCATTTCAATCATCTCCGGATACATTTCCGGTGATGCATCTTTAACTAATGTTCCATCAACGTCACTTACAATAAATTTGATCATAGTAATGCCTTTCTAGTTAAACCAAAACAAAAAATCCTAGAATCACATTGACCCTAGGATTTATATGATAACACATTTTGAGTTTATTCTCGACCCTGTCTTGATGCAAGCTTATCTTGATACATCAATTCATCCGCTCTACGGAAAACATCATTCATTGACTCATCTATTGTAGGATTATAAAGCGAAACGCCAATAGCAACCGAATAACGATTCCACGGCTCTACGGATTCATCAATTGAGGACATTCTAAAGGCTGCCTTCAATTCTCCAATAAGAGCTTCGCGATTATCATAATCCTGATTTTCAAGTAACACTACAAACTCGTCTCCACCGATTCTGAACACCGGAGAATGATTAAAAATAATACAAATATGGTGACAGGCACCTGCTATGTAGTCATTGCCATGTTCATGTCCATAATTGTCATTTATATATTTTAAGCGGTTAAGATCGGCCATAATGATGCCAAACCGTGCTCTACCGGCGGCTATATCATCATCCACCCTAATCTTTGTTTTATCATACCAGGCCTTGTTTTTAACATGAGTAAGAGCATCTTGATATGCAATCACGTCCATTTGGCTCACCTGTGTTCTCATATCTTCAACACGGTTTTCAGCCTCTAAAATACTCTTAACATAGTTGCGCATATCAAGTGTCATTTTACTTACTGCATCTGCCAGAGATTCCACCTCATTGCGCGTATGAATTTGAGGGTCTTCATAGTCTAGTTTATCTGGATTTGCCTGATCATGACTCTTCTTTGCAAAATTGACAACACTCTTTTCCAAGCGCCGAACAGGCTCAATCATGTTATGATTCATCCATGTTACAAAGATAGCCAAAAACATGATTCCCATTACAGAAATTACAACAATACCAGCGAATGTGTACGCTTGAATTGCTCTTTTTACATCCTGAACTTCTATATCAACGCACAACAGTGCAAAATGCTCCCCCTCTTTATTAATCAACGGTCTTGCTGCTGTATAATCATATCCCCAGTAGGTAAAATTCTTGAAATAGGTAGTCTCGTCCGATTCAATGGCATCCTGATATTTTAACAGTTCCTCTTCCTCATACTCATCGTAAAGCATACAGTCTAAGTAGTAGCCGTCCGGATCATTTTCCCTTCCCTCTGCCGTATCAGCGGAGAATATATTCATCATTCCATGCTCCACACCTTCATCAAGCACCGGCTTTACAATATATAAATAATGAATATTAAAATCTTCCATTATGGAATCCATAAATCCCATCATTTCAAAATATTTTTCGGATTCCACACCTGTTTCTACGCACACTGAAAGGTCGTCAACGTCTATGTGGCTCTCCACATAATTCAATATATCTAGCATACGTTTGTCATAGGCTCGATATATAGAACGTGTAAACATAGTGTATGTGACGACACTCAAAAATAGGCACATTATAGTAATGAAGCCTAACGTAAATATGAAAATACTGCGTTTCAACGGTTTTCGCCTAGTCTCCATGCAACCATTATATTTCATAATTGTGACAGAATTGTAATATCGAGTATAAAAAAGGATTCTCATTACGAGAATCCTTCCAAAATTATCTATTGTCTACACGTTCTGGATACATGTCATGATTTGCCATACGGTTGAATGCAACTTCTTCCCATTTTGTGCCAGGCTTTCCATAGTTACAATATGGGTCGATTGAAATGCCACCTCTTGGAGTAAACTTTCCCCAAACCTCGATGTACTTTGGATCCATCAACTTGATTAAATCCTTCATGATGATATTTACACAATCCTCATGGAAATCTCCGTGGTTTCTGAAGCTGAATAAATAAAGCTTTAATGATTTGCTCTCTACCATCTTTTCGCCCGGAACATAAGAAATGATGATGTTTGCAAAGTCAGGCTGTCCTGTAATTGGGCAAAGTGATGTAAACTCTGGGCAATTGAACTTTACGAAATAATCATTCTCTGGATGCTTGTTTATGAAAGTTTGGAGCATCTCTGGTGCATAATTATCTGGGTATGTATTATTCTTGTTTCCAAGTAGTGTAAGTGTTCCTTCGTCTTTTCTATTATCTGACATATCTATTCCTCCGTAACTATATTATTAGTCCTCATAATCAATTGGGTCAGTAGTTCCATTTAATTCGAAAGCCTTTTTTCTATCGATGCAAGTTCCACATCTTCCGCAAGCCTTCTCATGTCCTTCGTAGCAGCTCCATGTAAGCTCATATGGTACTCCAAGCTCAAGGCCAAGCTTTACAACACCTGCCTTATTGAGTTTGATAAAAGGTGCTACAATTTCAAGCTGCTTACCGCTGCCCTCATAAATTGCTGTGTTCATAGCATTATTGAAAGCCTCTGAGCAGTCCGGATATGCATTTCCTGCTGCATCATCACTGTGGGCGCCGTAATAAATTCTCGAACATCCCTTTGAAATGGCGATAGCTGCCGCACTTGAAAGAAATAATCCATTTCTAAATGGCACATATGTGCTTACTGGCTTTCCATCAGTTTTTTCTAGCTGCTTTGCATACTCCTCCTCTGGAATTTCTCCATCAGAATGCTCAAGCAACGAGCAATCGCTAAACTGGAACATTGATGATAAATCAAGTGTAATATGCTCTACTCCATAATGCTCACATACTGCATTTGAAGATTCGATTTCTTTTTTATGACGCTGTCCGTAAAAGATTGATAAACCAATTACATTCTCACTTCCGTATTCTTTTACTGCCATTGCAAGGCAAGTTGTGCTGTCCACGCCACCACTAATTAAAACTAATGCTTTCATTATTTTATCCTCTGTAATAATTCTGTTTCTGTCTTAAAGCGACCTCTAAGGGTCTGTGTGTAAGTCTTTGCCGATGAATTCTTAATTCCACGGGCTGTCATACAAGAATGGCTTGCCTCGATAAATACTGCAACATCCTCAGACTCAGTTACCAACTGTATTATCTCAGCGATATCATTTCCAATACGTTCCTGAAGCTGAAGTCTCTTGGCTGCCATATCCGCGATTCGAGCAATCTTACTGAGGCCAATAACTTTACCATTTGGAATGTATGCAACGCTTACTTTCATATCATACATAAGTGCAAGGTGATGCTCACAGTATGAGAATACCTCGATATCCTTTACCACAACTAACTCCTGGCTGTTATCGTCGTAGTAATCCTCGTCAAAGGTCTTGTTAAACATATCAGCAATCTCCTGATTACTGTAGTTCATCCCCTCAAATACTTCCTCGTACATCTTTGCCACACGTTTTGGAGTATCCTTGACACCAGCACGCTCAGGGTCATCGCCCAAGGCAATTATAATATTTCTAATGATTTCTTCGATTAATTCCTTATTGATAGCCATGTTATACTCCTCTCTTATTTGGATCCCAAATAAATTTGTGTAGCTGAAGCTGCAATCTTATATCATTGCGCTTATGTTCAATTAAATAGTCAACCATGTCTGCTGGCTCAATTCTACCGAAAACAGGACTAATTAAAACTGTTGCTTTTTTTGATAAATCATATTTATCAGTTATTTCAACAACTCTGTCTAGCTCACTAACATCTGAGCAAACGAACTTTACTGTATCCTTTTGTGTGAGATATTTGAAATTGCTCACATCCATTTTTTCCTCCATGCCAGAACCAGCAAGCTTGTAATCAAGGGTAAATGCTGGAGGATTATCTATATTTGCAAATGGGGCAATTGACACACTACCATTTGTTTCAATTTCAACTTTAATTTCTTTTTCCCTAGCAAATCTCTTTAGGAGAATTTCGATATCTGGAGCTATAAGAGGTTCGCCACCTGTTAATGTTACTCTTGTAACACCTGTAGAATTAACATACTGAACAATCTCATCCTCTGTCATTTCCACTGCTGCCGCGTCATCAGTGCATGCCCATCTAGTATCGCAATAACTACATGCAAGATTACATTTGCGAAGTCTAATAAATACTGCAAGCTCACCTGCATGCTGTCCCTCGCCATTAATACTTACGAATTTTTCTACTACATTAAATATTGCCACTGACTACACCTCACTATATGTTGCACAGTTGTTAGGTGTTTCGTAAACAGTCACCTCTGCCACCTTGAACCCATATTCTGCAAACTTATCAAAGAAATACTTTGAGAAATTCTCAGCTGTCGGACGATAGGAAACTGGTCTCATAAGAAATCCTTCTGCGCCTAAAGCCTCAACTGTAGCATCCTTTAATGTGCCTTCTTCATATATAAAGGTATGATCAAAGAAATCTGTTTCCTTTTTAAGTGCCGACTTTACATCTCCAAAGTCAACAACCATTCCGCGCTGCTGGCCCTCTTCTTGCAATGCATCTTCTTTTATTTTTAAAACTACTCTCCATCTATGGCCATGCAAATTAGAGCACTTGCCCTCATAACCTGATAAAAAATGTGCTGCATCAAAAGCAGCCTCTGCAGTTAAATAATACATGTGAAATCTCCTCAAAAAATGAAAATAAAAAAGAGAGGCACTAATATGTACCTCTCAGAAATATCTTTTTAACGCAAAGGGCCCTCCCTTATATGCGTTTAGTCCTGGTTTTGTTTAGAGGCAGGATGGTACAAACGAACTGCCTTATTAACTTTTTGTCTTAGAGACTAGCTAATCATACTCCGATTAGTTGGGGTTGTCAATCCTGAGCTGGCTCAACAATATCAACGTTATAGTTGTCTACCAACCCAAAATCATCATCACCTTGTACTACAATATTTACTTCAACAGATTCGTCATCAAATTTACCAAATCCGATAGATACTTCATACTCGGTAGTTGATGTTCCATCTTCATCTAATATTCCGTCCATATCATAGTTGTTTTCAATCGTCTCTCCAGTGCTCGGATCCTCATAACTACTGATTGCTCCAAATGTTCCCTCTTCACCAGTTGTCTCTCTATCTGGTTCAACTGTCGTTCCAGCTGCAAAATAATCATACGATGTAGATATTATTATACCGTCATCTGCACATTCATATGCATATACAGGTATATATCCAACCTGATTAGCTTCATCAGGAATCTCATTTCCCTCAAAATCAGTACCCATAAGTGCATCATAATCTCCAACAGAGGTTACTAATGTGTATTCACCCGAATTACTGTTTGAATAGTCGATTTTCCATGCTCCATATCCCTTAGTAGAACCTTTATAAATACCGATATCAATACCACCATTGGCATTAACAGTTGCAACTATCGTCACATCTAAATCACTACTAGTTCCACTCTCTCCGCCTGCAGTGCCACCACCGACGTCTTCGCCACCGGCATCTTCTCCACCGGCGCCTTCTCCAGCAGTTTCGCCACTAGGCGTATCAGTACTTCCTGTGCCAGTGTTCTGATTTTCGTTACCTCCACCTTCTTGACCGCCAGGTTGTTCTTGATTACCTGCCTGTTCCTGTCCACCCGCTTGCTCTTGGCCTTCATTTTCGTTACCCGCAGCCGCTCCATCATTCTGATTTCCGCCTGTTTCATCAAGATAACTTGCTACCACTGTAACAGTAGCTTCTCCACTTCCACCATTTGCTACTGCGGCTGCAACAGCTTTATCATAAGCCTTTTGAACAGCATTATAATCTTTCGTTCCAAGGGTTTCAGCAATCAAGAAAGCTGCTGGTGTTATTGTAACATCTGGCTTGGCAAGTCCTCGAATTGTGATTCCGTTTGCTGCACATTGATTTAATGTTGTAATAGTACGCTCTGATGCACTTGAATCATTTGCCATATATTCATAGTATAAGAGAATATTGTTGCCAAATGCCTGATACAAATCATCATAAGCACTAGCCAATGCTGCGGGATCAAAGTTAGCATTAGGGGTTCTTCCCTCAAAAAGTCCGCAATAACAGAAATGTTTAAAGAGTAGCTCCTCATCATTGCCAAAATACTCTTCCAATTCAGGATTTTCAGACAAATAATATTTGGCATCAAACATAGTCCTTAAAAAGGAAATATCATCATCAGTTGGAATCCCGTAATCTACTTCCCCTGGGTCAACCGCCTGTGTTAAACCAGCCGCCTGTGTTGTGATACTTGGTGCTGCTGTCATCCCAATCATCGCTGCAGCCATAATTAATCCCAATACCTTTTTTCTATTCATATACCCTTTTACTCCTTTCCATTTCCTCTGTGGGAAATTGTAAAACCTTTCGTTAGCGTAGCAAAAAAGTATGAATAAATTGCGAATTTCTAAGAAAAAAGAGGGGGAGTTTTGGTATAGTTTCTTCATTGAAAGTGCCTCAAATACTCATTTTCTGTACCTATCCTTATGTTATAGTGATAAAATGGACATATGAAAAAAAGAATCGCATTTATTAGTATTTTAATTGGATTATTGTTCTTCTTAAACAGCTCACAGTACCTATCCTGGTTCTATATTTTGCCTGATTATTATGATTCATTTAATGTCGATTTTTACGGCCAATTTTTAGGAAAAATCTTTCAGGGATTGGGTATTGTCTTTTTCTGTGCTTATGTAAAATACAGCAAAAGTAGAATGCCTAGAATAATAGAACTCTCATCTTTTCTCGCCATTAATTTTCTATTAACAGCGTTTTCAATTATTTCTACGCCAGATTTTTGTATAGCACTTGGGCTACTCATGAATATTGCAATTGGCATTCTATACGCTTGGTATGTAGAGCTAACAATTGAAATCGTTCCAACAGAAGAATATGGACTTTCCTTTGGCTTGGGCATCGGTTTAAGCTGTGTATTCTCGTACTTTCTCTACAAATTTAATCCAGATTACACATTCGTAAAAAGCAAATATAGCCTACTCCTATACGCTTTCATAAGCATTATTACAATTATCATTTTTCCAATAAACGAGGAATGTACCAATACTGACTTTACAAATGAAACAACAGATGACAATTATTCAATTGCAAATCCAGCTTTAATCCGAGCAATAGTTTTTACTTTCTTAGCTGTAAGTATTGTTAATGGTCTAGGTTACTTTCAGCCAAGTGGTGATATAGCAACTTTCCACATAAGCGTGGAGGTTATGCGTTTGTTTTACACAATAGGACTTGTTATTGCTGGTTTTATTAACGATAAAAGCCGCAAAATCGGTTTAATTCTTTGCCTTATAGCTTTGACATTTGCTTTTTCAATGCCATTACTAAGAGATAATCAAACAGGCGTATATATCACTTGGATTATTACTTACTTGCTAGGCGGTTTCATTTCTGTTTGCCGAGCTATTGTTTTTCTCGATATTGCCATAAGAACCAAAAAATCTTATATTGCACCACTTGGATTATTCTTAGGACGCATCGGCGAACCTATAGGCATGATAATGAGGTTTAAGCTAGAGAATAATAATGCGTTCCTAGTCCTCGTGCTCTCTCTATTTTTTGCTATAACATTAATTCTATTTGCGCTTGTTTTTACCAAAAGCTTCGTTCCAACTGCCACTCTAGAGGTTGATGCTGTGGATTATCGAGCCCTATTTATCGATTCACATGGATTATCTACTAGAGAAATACAGATATTAGACGAAATTCTTGCAATGAAATCAAATAAAGAAATAGCAGCTAGCCTTTACATAACAGAATCAACAGTGAAGTTTCATGTTAAAAACCTTATGAAAAAGACTAACTGCAAAAATAGAAACGAACTTATAAACCTGTACAACACTAAAAGTGCGGTTTCAGATTAATTAGATTCCAACATTTCCTGAATTAAATCCATTTCCAGTCATTTCCGTTGGAAGGAATGTGTTAATCGCAACCTTTAAGTATTTGTCCCAAAAATCCCACTCGTGATTTCCTTTATCAACAGTGAGTGATACGTCCAATCCCTTGCCCTTAAGGTCCTCAAACATGCTCTGGTTTGCTGGAAGAAGTGAATCATCCTTGCCGCAAGCCATGAAAATCTTTGGACTTGTTTTGCCTGCTCTTACATTCTCGCTTGCAATGAATTTTGGATTAATGTCACTTTCAAGAGCCTTGTCAAGGTCGCCAAACATGCTCTCCGCGTAATCGCGACGCTCCATAAACATCCAGTTATCATTTGTGCGCTCTGGTAATGTATCAATAATGTATGCACCTGAAAGTGCGACCACATATCCAAATGTATCACAATACTTCAAACCATTTCTAAGAGCACCGTAGCCTCCCATCGAAAGTCCACCAATAAATGTATCCTCTCTCGCGTGAGAAAGTGGGAAAATCTTTCTTGTAAGCTCTACTAATTCTCTACCAATAAACTCACCATAATTGTTGTGAGCCCATGGCTGATCAACATAAAAAGCATTGTCTCCAGATGGCATAACAACTGCAAGATTGTTTTCCTCTGCCCAACGACAAATGCGAGTACCATTTACCCAATCAGTGTAATTTCCAAGAATTCCATGGAGAAGATATAGTGTTTTGAAAGGCTTGTCCTCTCTCTTTGGTGTACCTGGAAACTGTAGCTTGTCCGCTGGAATAATAACATTCACCGGTACTGTTCTTGCCAAACAGTCCGACATTAGTGACATAGTAATAAACGCCATTGTAAAAATCCTCCTTATTGAACCTCATCCACCGCTGTCGCGGTCCCCCTTCCCCTGAAAAGGGGAAGGCTATTAAAAGGTTACTTTTATTTCTTCTACGAGGCAGTCACGAGAATTGCCACCTACGTATATACGGAATAATCCATCTTCACATACATACTTGCCTTGATTGTTATAAAAGCCCATATCGCATTTACGAAGTGAAAGTGTTATCTCCTTTGACTCTCCTGCTGCGAGCTCAACTCTAACGTAATCACGAAGCTCCTTTACTGGACGAACAAGACTTGCTGTTACATCCTGCATATAAAGCTGAGCAACTTCTGTTCCAGAAACATTACCAGTATTCTTGAGTGTAACTGTCGCTTGAATCTCATCAGCTGTCTCTGTGAGCTTCAAATCACTGTACTCAAAGCTTGTATATGAAAGACCATATCCAAATGGATAGCATGGAGCAATTGGAGCATCAAGATACTTTGATGTAAACTTGCTCTTTGAACCTGGACGTCCGGTCTGTGGATGATTGTAATAAAGTGGTTCCTGTCCATTTACTGACGAGAATGTGCTAGAAAGCTTTCCTGATGGATTAACATCACCAAAAATCACCTTTGTAAGAGCTGTACCCATCTGAATTCCAAGATGCCATCCTTCGATAATTGCAGGAACATTCTCTGATTCCCAACCAAGTGCAAGTGGGCGACCATTCATAAGTACTGCAACAACTGTCTTTCCTGCTTCGATAAGCTTTTCAAGCATTTCACGCTGCTTTCCTGGCAGTGTTATATCAGCCTTTGATGAAGCCTCACCACTCATACTTGTATATTCACCTACAACTGCAACAACAATATCATTCTTTGATTCAATTGCAGCCTGTAGCTCTTCTTCGTTTATATCACTTTCTGGACCACATACTGGATAATAATCAAAATCTGCACCAGCTGCTTCTAATCCTGCCTTTAAAGCAACACAATCCTTGCGCTCCCAAGCAAGTGACCATGCTCCCACAACCTCATCTGCTCTGTCAGCAAGTTCACCAACAAGTGTAAATTTCGCATCCTTCTTAAGTGGAAGAATATTCCCCTCATTCTTAAGAAGTACAATAGACTTTTCAGCAGCTTCCTGGCAAAGAGCAATATGCTCTACTGGAAGGCTCTCTTTGTATGCTTCGATAGTCGCCTCATCCACATATGGATTCTCAAATAATCCAAGCCAAACCTTAACTGAAAGAATTCTTCTTACAGCATCATCAAGTGTTTCCATTGAAACCTTTCCATCTTTAACTGCCTGAGCAATATGGTTGTAGTAAATACGAGTTCCCATATCCATATCAAGACCAGCATTCATTGCCTGTACACCTGCATCCACATCATCCTCTGCAATTCCATGTGTCACACACTCTTTGATTCCATTTGCATCACTGACAACAAATCCCTCAAGACCAAACTCACCCTTGAGAATGTCTCTAAGTGTATATGAATTAACTGTACATGGCACTCCATTCAAATCATTGAAAGAAGCCATTGCAGAGCAAGCGCCCTCTTCCATTGCCGCTTTGAATGTTGGAAGATATACATTGAAAAGCTGTGAAGTACTCATTGTTGTTGTGTTGTAATCACGACCTGCCTCGCAAGCAGAATACGCAACATAATGCTTTGTACATGCAGCCACATAATCCTTTACACTATCTCTGTTGTTCTGAAGACCACGAATCTTTGCTCGAGCAAACTTGCTTCCAAGGAATGTATCCTCACCTGGTCCCTCTGAAACACGTCCCCATCTTGAATCACGAGCCACATCAAGCATTGGCGCATAATTCCAGTTGATACCATAAGCTCTTGATTCCTTTGCTGCCATCTTTGCTGTGCGCTCAAATAAATCATCATCAAATGTACCTGCCTCAGCAATTGCAATTGGGAAAACTGAGCGAAGACCATGGATAACGTCAAATCCCATAAGAAGAGGAATACCAAGACGGCTCTCTTCAACAGCAATTTTCTGTAACTCATTAGCCTTTACAGGATCATTACCCATCATCGCTCCTACCATACCTGCACGGATATCCTCCTCGTGATAATCACGCTCAGCAGTAGCCATAATCTTGCCGAAATCCTCTTGGCTAATTCTTCCATCTGTAAGCATCTCAATTAACTCTTCAAATGGCACATCAAATCCGCCAACAATAGATGGTGATTCTTGATTCAACTGACCGACTTTTTCCTCCAAAGTCATTTGTTTCAGTATATCTTCTACTTTTTGCTTCTGTTCATTTGTAAGTTTCATTTTCCTACCCCATTTCCGTATTTGTTAGTTTCTGAAATAATTATAGCCCGCCGATTACGACGGGCTCAATATTATATTTGTAATATTCATATAACTATTTTAATATCATCCTTTAACAGCTCCCATTGTAATTCCCCTGTTCCATAACCCCAATTAATTCATTTCAAACCAATCAAACTTAGCTTGGTTGTCTACATCTTCTCCATTTCCAGTGGCATACATGCCAATAAGTGTGCCTGTCATGCAGCCAACTTTTTCAGGATTAATGAGTTTTCCATCAAAATGGCATAATTCAACTAGTTTATTCTCATCTTCTCCATAACTAATTATAAAATCCTCGCCCTGAATCGACAGCTTGATTATTATTTCTTTCTTGTCATATATTGCATCAGCGAGAATTCTTGTGTTTGTTGTGGAACAAAAGCCCGGTATATATGGAGGTAAATCATAATCTGCTGTAACTTGCACCGCTCTAATCACTTGTTTACCATCTACCAACGCTCTTTCAACATGTAATTGATGGTTCATAGCCTGAACTACTGCAAGACCTGCTGATTCATTGCCTTCTGGTAAAAATTCCATCTTGCAAGACGCTGTACAATCAATGGCACACTGTCTTTCTCCAAGGAAAGCTACATAATTGTCATCTGAAAGCTCAACCTCAAAGCTCATTGGACGAATGTCATCCTCAAGCTTTTGTGTAATACATTTAAGATTTAGCTTTGAATCCGAAATTGACCAAACCTCATCCTTTGGAATTCCCCAGAACACCATGTTGAGAGGAAGCTTTTCATTATCAAAATCTACACGGGACGCTGGAGCTTCAT
>JAEEGH010009192.1_pt1 | contig 23120 bp, 24 predicted proteins | sample 9134181 | NCBI WGS metagenome assembly JAEEGH01 (sample SAMN16246544, study PRJNA631951) | gut metagenome | biome: gut microbiome; feature: rumen; material: DP-attached | host: Bos | place: Iran: Karaj | collected 2018-10
CCCATACCCCGTAGCAGGAAATGTCGGTACAATTCCAAAGGTAACCATATACCCTTTCAGGGCCTGTTCTGCAGCCTTTACAACCGCTTCTCTATAAGTATCCCCATTTTTAATTACATGATCACTCGGCAAAACAATAACAACAGCATCTTCATCTTGCTCCATAGCCGCACAACAAGCTGCTGCAATTGCCGGTGCAGTATTCTTAGCCATAGGCTCAAGAAGAATCTTTGGAGGAAGCTCACTCACTTCCCCAATCTGCTGTGCAACCATAAAACGATGCGCTTCTCCACAACCTATAATAGGAGTTCCCAATTCTAAACCTTTAAGTCTAAGCAAAGGCTCCTGAATCATAGTACGTTCAGTAACAAGAGGTAAAAACTGTTTTGGGTGGTCGCCCCACGAAAGAGGCCATAAGCGGGTACCGGCGCCGCCACTAAGAATAATTGGAATTATTTTCATATTCTATTACATCTTTCCATCAAGGAATTTACCAGTTTCTTTATGATTAAAATTAGGTATCATCCAGTTAAATAAGTCTATTAATTCTCCTCGGCTCCATTTACCTTTCTTTTTCATAGATTCAATTGTTTTTGAAAAATGAGCAAGCTTTGATTCATCAAAATCTACGGGATTCTTAATGATACCAAGAGAATTAAACTTATCCATAACTAAAGTTTCTTTATCTGTAAAGAACTCTTCAAAATCCTTCTCACCAGTTGTATCACTTTTAAAGAAATATACAGGATACTGATGCTTTTCTTTAAGTTCATTGACACGCTTACGTGCTTCATCTTCTGTTGCACACTGTACAGGCTCATAACCAAGATTTCTAAGATATTTTTCTGCAATGCTGCTGAATGTAACAAGGTTCAAATCATGGTCAAGTTTTGGGAAGAATACATCACGGTTTTCACCGAGGAGACAAGACATTACACAAAGCTGGCCGGCCTCTTTTGGAGTTACAAAATAACGGCGTACATCATTTGGTGCACTCAAAGGCTGATTCTTGTCCAAACGACGATTAAAACCATAAAGCAAGCTACCATCACTAAATGCTACATTGGCAAAACGCGCTGTACTTACAGGCATTTCTACAGAACGACGATTTAGAAAGAACTCCATAATACGTTTACTGGCCCCCATCATGTTTACAGGGTTAGCTGCTTTGTCTGTAGAAACACAGAAATACTTTTTGGCACCACATTCTTTAGCCATGAGCATAGTACTGTCGGTATTAAAGATATTTGTATCTATCATGCGCATGAGGGTAAAAGGATCTTTTTCACTGCGTACATGCTTTAAGGCAGAGGTATTAAAAACATAATCATAACCGCCAATGCGTTTTTTCTGTTCGTTTATAAAGGCACGAAAAATCTCGCTGCCACAGTCCAGAGCAAAGGTTGCAAACTCACCATCGCCATAACCAACACTGGAACGAATATCACGGACAAGTTCTACCATGTTATTTTCGCTTATGTCTACAACATGCAAAACTTTTGGATTACGTGCAAAAAGTTCACGGCAGATTGCAGAACCAATAGTTCCGGCACCTCCGATTACAAGAAAGCGTGAGTTACGAATTGTTTCACTAAGAAATGTTTCGTTTACAGAAATGTCTGTTTCAAATAAAGGGGCTGTACGGCCGATTAATGGTAAAATGTTGTCTTGCATAAAAAATTCCTATTTATTTATATCTATATATTGTAATACAGAGAAATATATCTTCTCTACAAAAGCTGATACATAAAAACACAGCCTTCATCATATTTTGGTTTTACATGTTGATGTACAAACTGTTCATCTTCTGGGTCAAGTCTATTAAACCCCATAGTCTTATAATGCTTTATAAGCTTGTCTTCCGGCAAAGCATAAATGTAAATAGCCTGAATTCCTACTAAACTTCTAATAAAAGTTACAAAAGGTAAAACAAACTCTGCAAAAACTGTAGATCCTAAATTCTTTGCATCTGGATGATTTTTTCTATATGAAAAATTAACAGCAAAATTAGCAAGTTCTATTCCAGAAATTGAATAGAAGAAATCATTACCTGCATCAATAGTAAAAAGCCCCGACTTTAAAGAAAAATAAGCTACAATCTCATGAGTAAACTTATCTTTTACCAAATATGTTCTTGCAGAGCCATCTTTTTCATCCGATTCAGAAAGTTCTTTTATATATCGTTCCAGTCCATAACCGGAAGTATTAGTTACACAAAAATCCTGAATAAGTCGCAGATTATCAGAAGAGTCCAAAAGATGTTCATAATAAAAAAGCTCTGTCTCTAAAGGCAGGAAAATCATTACTTTGTCTCCTTTGATTCTGCTTTTATCATTTCAAGAGCTTTTCGTTCATATTCAACAGCAATTTTTCGTAGCTTTGAAAAGTCTGCTTTTGGAGAATTTAAAATCTTCAAAAGTACGTCTTTTCCCTTACTTGCAGGAATATCATTAATTGTCTGATAGCGATTAATTGAAGCCATAAATTACCTCCACTAATAATAGTATAACACTTTTCTAAAAAAAAAACATTAAAAAAGGCTGCCTAACCTTATGATTAGCAGCCTCTTTGATATTTTTATATTTGACAATAACTAAATACTTGTTCTTACACTACTTGGAATATTAACCAGATGATCTTCCAGCCATTCAGCATTTGTCATATCCGTTCGTTCACATTTTTCGTAAGGTGGCATCTTGTACATCAAGGTCCAAATAGGGCGGGTTTGAACGCCATTTGAGTTTGTGTACTCAAGGAACTCTTCTCGTTCGGCGCGGTCTTTTAAGAAGATTGCATTAAGCCAGTAGTTTGCACGAGAGTTTTCCGGCTCTGTAACAAAAGGAATTCCAAGTTCTGCAAAGAACTTTTTGTACATTTGGGCAGTTTCGCGCTTGTTTTCAATAATCTTGTCAAAATATTCAAGCTGGGCAGCACCAATGGCAGCGTTTACTCCAGGCATACGAAGGTTCCAACCGGCTACTTTGTGGTAGTAACCCCACTTTGCAGGTTCCTTTGCAGTTGTTGAAAGATATTTTGCACGGGCAGCAAGCTCTTCATCATCAGTAATAAGCATACCACCGCCTCCGGTTGTAAGAGTTTTATTACCATTAAAACTAAGAATAGAAACTTTGCCAAAAGTTCCAGTGTGTTTTCCTTTGTAGAAAGAACCAACAGATTCTGCAGAGTCTTCAATAAGCATGATGTTATGTTCATCACAAATTGTACGAATTTCATCAATGCGACAAGGATGTCCAAAGGTATGCATAGGAACACAAGCAGAAATAAGGCGGCCGGTATTTTTATTAATACACTTTCCACCTTCCTGCTTTGTATTATTCTCTAAAAACTCTTTTAATGATTTTGGAGACATTCCCATTGTATCACGGTCAACATCTACATAAACAGGAATTGCCCCGCAATTCACAATTACTGAAGAAGTAGCTGCAAAAGTTAAAGGCTGAGTAACAATTTCATCACCCGATTTTACACCTGCAGCAACAAATGCCATATGCAAAGCTTCTGTACCACTTACCATAGCAACTGCACATTTTGCACCCGTAAGTTTTTTAATATGATCTTCCATATCAGTTACAAAGTGACTTACATATGATACAAACTTTGTATCAATACATTCATTCAAATACTTTTTTTCATTGCCCAAGAACTGAGGACAGTGCAAAAGAACTGGATTCATTTCCGGGTATAATGATTTAATGTAATCTGTAATTCGTGAAAAATCTTTCATAATTATTTCTCCCTAAAAAAATATATTCACAAAATAAAATTGTTCGCTTATTTTAGATTCAAATTTTATGACGGTAGACAATTATTCATAGCCAATAACTTTTTTTCTAATGCTGTTTTAAGAAATGGATGTTCCCCTTCCTCAATATTTGAATAAATTACAAGATTCTTTTTTGCTCTTGTAAAAGCAACATAAATTTTTCTATACCAGATATGAGTAAAGAACTCTAGACTCATAGAAGCATCAAGAGGAGGTACTCTACCAATATCAAAACCTAATAGATATACATTATCAAATTCAAGTCCGCCAACAAAATCTATATAGCCAATTATCAATTTTGAATCATTTTTTGCTGATTTCAGTGTTTCATAATCATTTCTGTTTCTTAATACTAAGAATGGAATTTTAGCTTTTTCTAATGAACTTGTTATCTGATTTTCAAGAGAATAATCAGTAAAAACAACTATAGTATTTTTACGATCTTGTCGCTTTAATGTATCTGTTTTTAGAAGATTATTAATCATTTGTTTATCATTAACACAATTAACTAGTAATGGAAGTGTTTCTTCAGCATTCTGAAGAACAGATATATTATGTAGAGGATTAGAGTTTGCAAATAAAGTAAGCTTAAAATCAAATAAAAATTTTGTCAAATTAATAATTGGTTGTGAACTTCGAAATACGATGTTTAAGTCACTAATTGGCGAATTTTCTGAATCTTGATTCAAATAAGCAATATTTGACTTAACAATTTCCATATCTCCAGAAGACTGTGTAATGTCCATTGCACAAACAATATGATTTAAGTTTTCATCTTTCAACATATACTTCAATATAGAAATTTCAGAAAAATCATATAGGTGCAATTCATCAACAAATATAGCATCATAACCATTGATTTTTCTATTTCTCTTCCATATTGCTTTTGTTAAAAAGCCTAGAGCAACAGATGAAACATCGTCTATATCATACTTATTGATATCCGATAGACTATTTTGATATATATCATAAATCTGAAAAACAGCACTAAAATCTTCATCTTTTTTTAAAGGGAGAATCTTTCCTTTTCCATTCCCTTTTTTGTAATCTTCGAGTGATTCTATATTGGGCCCTTTTATGAAGACAGATATTTCATTTCTTATACTTTCAACAACTTTTGGGCGTGGCGTATTTTGTATATAATTTTTGAATTCTTTTGATAAAAAAGGTTCAAAAGTATTGAAATGTTGAGACATAAACTTTTCAATAGAATTTTCAATCATCATTTGTTGCATCAATTTTGAATCACAGGAATCTACTTCTAAGCAATCATCTAAAGAAAAACCTTTAACTGCATTATCACAACACCATTTCATTAAAGTCGTAATATCAACAGAAACAGGATTATTTTCATCTAAAAACTCCATACCATCAATTGCAAAAATACTGTTTATATACTTCTTCATGGCTTCAGAATGGCAAACAAAGCCTATTTTTAATGGTTTATTTTCTCGTTTATATTTGTTTAATAGAAATAAAACTTTTAAAACTAATGAAAGTGTTTTACCAGTTCCTGCAGGACCTATAATTTTTACAGGCCCTAATGAATCTGAGAAAACAATATCTTTTTGATGATTAGTTAGATATTTTTCCCATTTAGTAAAACCTATATAATTAGTAACTAAATCTAATTTTTTTTCTTTTTCAAATTCAAATACTGTAACAGAATTTTCATTATTCTCACTCTTATTCTCGATTGATGATAATGCTAAGTTTTTTGCAGATTGAAAACTATCTATAACTTTATGATAATTCGCCTTTTTAAAATCGTTATAATCTAGTTGACCTGTTCCATCAATAGTATTTAAAAATAACTTAATACCTCTTATACTATCTCTTTTTTGTTCTGGTGAAACATTAATAATATATTTTATAAATCCATCACTTGGTGAATATGAAAAAGGATTAACTATATAATTAGTTGTTCCATTAATATGTATTTCTGTAGTAGACAATGGATAATTCTGATCAATTTTAATATATATTCTAAAGAATTTTTCTATAATTAATAAAACATTATTTTCATATCTTTTTTTATTTCTGATATTATCGACATCAAGAACAAACCCATGCAAAGCAGTATCTTTATCTGAAAAGAGATATAAGCCATCATTTTTATATACAGCATGAAAAGTAAGAAAAGACTTTACATAGTCATCCTCATAACTCTCAAGCAATTTCAAGAATTCACTTCCTTGCCTAAATTGAGTATTATGTAATTGTGTATATTTCATAAAAAAATGGATAAAATCATTTGAAAAAAAATAATATTTTGGTTTCATATACTAGTTCCCCCATTTTGCTGAATTTCAAAATTATCTGCTCTATCTATTCCAACCCGGAATAAATCCACCATTTTTTGTATAAGATGTTCGATATAAGGTGATGTCAATGTTGAACAAGGTATTATAAGCTGATCATTTCCAAAAAATTGTTTCAATTCTTCATGAGACTCCAAATCAATTCCATTCTCCAACATTAAAATTGCCTTTTTAGGAATAGAATGAATTTCTGTAATAAGTACAACATAATGACCTGTCTGTTGTTTATTTTGGTCTTGTATATCTACATTCTCAAGATATACAGAATCAGGCAACTTATTATCAATTAAGTCTTTACGTATTGCATTAAAATCAGAAGAAAAGTAAGTTTTGAAATCATCAGTTTCTTTTTTTAAGTAGTCCATGTTTTTTTCATACTTTTCATAAACTTTGAGAAAAAATAAAGCATTTTTTATTTTTTCTTGATCTTTAGGCTTTTTGATATATTGCTCTATTGTCTCATTTATGTGCTCTGGCATATATAAAAGTGCACTATATGAAAACTTTTCCTCATATGATTTTAGGAATTTTATTATATCTTTATGTTTACGCTCTAAGACTTTATTTATGGCAATCTTCGATTCCCAAAGTTTATAAGGAATTATGGGCAAATATAAATAATTATCATAATGATTCAGATGCTCTAAATCACATCTTCCATTTACAAGTATTCCATAAACATTATTATGAAAATCATTACTTTTTGCATTTGAGAATATAGTTCCTTGTGTAATTTTATGGCAATCTTCTAATATTTCTCTCATATATTACTATCAATCAATTAAAAATTTTTCATTTTTTGTTAGATCAGATGAATGTACCCGCTCTCCAACTTTTACATCTTACAACATTAACATATTTCAAAAGTAATAGAGAGTATTCATATATGATGAACCTGCAAGGTATCATTTGAGATATTCCTCTTTTGAAATAAATTTATGTAAAATATGAAAAAGAATACATGACAATATTTATCCAATATATTCTTTCAAATTCTCTGGCACAGGTGGTAAATCTTTAAACCACTTTTGCCAGGCTTTGCTTTTAGGATTAAGAACAACAAGTACTGTTGCGAAAATAAGCTTAAAATAATTTGAAACATTTCTGTGTTGAACATACCAGCATTCAAGTTGTCCTTTATAAGGTGTGATAATGTTATCATGAACATTATTTGGATCTTCTACAGTATGAAGAATATCTTCTTCATCACGGAAAACAACAGATCCAATTCCACTAAGCCCAGGCACAATCTTTGCAATCTGAGCTTTTACTTCATCAGAATACAAATCATAATGTTTTTTCACAAAAGGTCGATAACCAATAACACTCATATTACCAATAAAAATATTAATTAATTGAGGAAGTTCATTTATCTTTGTTTTTCGCAAAAATTTTCCCATTGGTAAGATTCGAGGATCATCTTTTAATGTAACAAGACCACCTTTCATGTTTGCAGAATTACGCATCATTGTGGCAAATTTAAAAACCTTGAAAGGTTTGCCATTCTTACCTATTCTTTCTTGTAAGTAAAAAATATCATGTTCACCTGTCAATTTTAATCCAATCATGATTGGAAGCATAAATGGAAATAAAATTATTATTGCAATTCCAGAAAAAAGTATATCAAAAAAACGTGTCATATAATTTATCCCTATATATTTTTAAGTAATTTATTCATGCAATTTCTTTGCAGGCACACCTGCATAAACAGCATCTCCGTCAGGGATAGATTTTGTAACTAAAGAGCATGCACCTATTACAGCATTTTCTCCAATAGTTATTCCATTTTTTCCTGAAAGGATTGTTGTTCTACAACCAATATATGCATTCTTTTTTATTACAATTGGCGTATGCTTTTGAAATCTTCCATGAACACACATACAAACTTCAAATGATACAATTGCATCATCTTCTATAGTAATCATATTTGGTTCCATATCATCTATATAACATTTCATTCCTATAAAGACATTTTTTCCAATATTAAATCCTGCCATTCTATAAAGTTGTACCCGTAATTTATTAAATGGACAATAAGGAATAATATTATGTATAAATATCTTCCTAAATGGTTTTGAAATTATTTTTATAAATGAATAATTTGCATAATATGGAACTTCTGTTTTCTTTATTTTCTTGTAATACAATTTTGCTAAAAACATTACTCTTTCCTATACTTAATGGTAGACTTTATCAATACATGTGTAAATACACAAAAACATGCAAAAAGGAAAGACTTTTTTTCGAAATCATGTATAACTTTTATGTAATATTTTATGATATCTGTTTTTTTACTTGAAATACTTCCTTTTCGAATTCTATATTGCGCTAATACTTCATTAATCCCCATCGCATTACTACATTTTTTTAATACTCTTAAAAATAATGCATGGTCATTATTTTTTTTTATATCATTTGCATATACTTTTCCAGTAACATTTTGATTATACATAACAGTTAGACAACCAGGCCAGCAATGAAACATCATCTTAAAATAAGATAATTTTTTAGTAACATTCGCGATTGTATGTAAACTTTCATTATTTTCATCTATATGTAAATATTCAGTAAAAGAAAAGTCACAATTATTATTTTCCATAAATAATAACTGTTTTTCAATTTTCTCTGGATACCATAAATCATCTGAATCAAGAAAAGCAATAAAATCACCTTTTGCAACTTGAATAGCACGATTTCTTGAAAATGCAGCTCCAGAATTATTGTCGTTTTTAAGCACGTTAATTCTTTTATCATTTTTTGCATAATTCAAAGCAATCTCATAACTACCATCTGTTGAACAATCATCAACAATAATCATTTCCCAATTAGAATAAGTTTGAGCTAAAACAGATTCTATAGTCATTGAGATAAAACGAGCACAATTATAATTTGGAGTAATAATTGATACTAAATATTCTTTCTTCATTTTTTCGTTAGGACTCCATAATAATCTCATACAATTGTTTATCTGTGATATGAAAATGATTCATAACATTTCGTATTTGTACATCATTTAAATTCTGATTCACATTCAATGATTGTAGAGTATATTTATTATTTAATCCATATTCCTTATAAATATCCACATATCTCAAATGATTATATGGATGAGGAACAATTTTTGTTTCTTGCTCTGACAACAACCCCATAAAATAGAACCATACATCATCAGCGTTAGGACATAATTTTGTGAATAAATTATTATCTAAAAATTCTGGGCTATATAAATTTGTTGGATATAATATCCCCCCTACACCTGTTGGAAAACATGCTTTCGTTTTTTTTGTTTTACAAACATTATGTTTCCATTTTGTATAAGGCATCAATGCTCCTTCATCAGAAAAAACTACATCATGGACAATATGAGCTATTTTACAATCAGGCCACTTTATATGATATTTCCATAGTTTTTTTACTAAATTTTTATTGTAAAAAATATCATCATCCACCGTTATAATACATTTATTAGGAAACTTTCTAAGAGTTGGTATTAATTTCTTATATGACTTAATATTTTCACAATAAGAAAATTCTACACCATAAGTTTCAAAAATGCGTAAATATTCTGGAATTACTTCTTTATCATCTAACCAGACAATAATCTTTTCTGGTAAAACAGTTTGAGTAATTAAAGAATATAAAGTATATCTTAAGTCAGAAAGCCTTTCTCCATAACTTGTCAATGATACAATAAGATTATTCTGCCTCTTTTGATTTTTTGTTTTAATTAATGACATTTTGTCAATTTTTTTATCCAATTTACGTTTATTTATCTTTTTTTGAAATATAAAAAAAAATAGCTCTCTTAAAAAATAATTATTTAATACTATTGACTTAATTGACATTTTTTTCACCTTTCCTTGAAAAAATATAAAAAATAAATGGTGTCATATATATATATGCTTGTTCAAAAGGACTAACAGAGTTACCTTTCAATAAAACAAAAATTATATAACAATATAATACCTTACAAAAGATTGATTTTTTTTTCTTTGTATATCCTAGAAGACCTCCTAATAGAAAACTTCCAGCAAAAATGCCCGGATATGAAAAATCCCTATAAAATGTAAATAGAATTGTATCAAATGCATTTGATATAGCTCCATTCATTTTTGCAGGAATAAAAATCGCATTATAGTCTATATTTTCAGTATAAACAGGAAAAAAAATAGAGCCAAGATGAATAGTTCTAAAAAACTGATTAATATATAATTCAATTGGACCTAATAATGATCTACCAAATGAAAAATCTAAACCGGCAGCCTGCATGCCTTGAGTTTTTTCCTGAAACATATAAAATCCAAGTGTATAATAATCAACGAAGTAATACCGAAAGATTTTTCCAAAAGAAAATTTCCCAAATCGCGTAGTAGCAGCTACCATAATCAAAATACAAAGAGGAATAACAATTTTTACAAACTGTTTTGTGGAAAAAACACCATAACCGGAAATGAAATAAACCCCTAATACATAAATAGCAGCTAATAATGCATAGTTTGTTTGAGTAAGATAAACATAAAAAACAATTATTCCTAAGGTGAAAAAAACTAATTTTTTTGAAATATTTCTGAAATATAATTCAATAAAAAGAAATGCAAGAAGAATTGGATATATAAATATTTTTATACCAAAATCAAGCAAACCTATCCCAGTAAGAGCTTCTGCATCTTTACCTCGCATACGTAGAAAATAAGCCTTGTATGACATGCTAAAAACACCTGAGCGTATACCAATTAAAATAAGAATTAACGAAATTAAAAGCAACCATAGAGTTATTGAATGTTCTAACTTTTTACTACTAAAAGGTCTACTAATTTTTCCCAAAGTACCAGTCTGTTTTACATAACAAATACAAAAATAGCCAATATTAATAAATAAAAGCATTAATACAAAAAGTAACTGTATTTTCAAACTAGCTTTTCTAATAGATGACAAACTTGTATTATGTAAAACAAGTAAGAATAACCAATAAATATTTATCATGAAAAGCGCTAAATTATTTTTTAGAAATTTTATTACCATATTTTTCCAAAAACAGCCTTATTATATAACCAAACCTATAATATACGAAAATTTTTTTTGCAATATTACAAACATCTTGTTTTTGTTTCTTTTTATCTAAGAAAGCAACCAAAAAAGCCTTAAACAAACCAAAATCCAAAGAATGATTTTTTATCTTTTCTGGAACGAACAGCTCGTATATTTGTTTTGTCCATTCCTCATTTTTTAATGCCCATAAATATTTATTCGTATTCTCTGTAACACCTTGAAGTCCTCTTCTATATACAGATGAAACATTCGGTATATAATCAATTCTACCAACAGAAGCACAACATGCCCAAATAATAGTATCACAAGATGTTTTTAATCTGGGTAAAAAATCTTTTAATACACTAAATCTGAAAATAACTGAAGAAGTTGCAAATCTTCGTTTATATAAAATTTGTTCTAATGAAAAAGATTCTGTTGTTTCAGATGAAAATAGATATGAAGTATTTTTAATTGAATTCTCAACCCGAGTATTTTCGGCAAGCAAGGTCGTAGCAGGACTTTTCATTAAGTACTGAATTTGTCTTTCCAATTTTCCTGAATCAATCCAATAATCATCACCTTCACACATTGCAACAAATTGACCTTTTATATAAGGAAAAACATAATTAACATATATTCCTCTTACACCTTTCGAATATTGGTTTTCATCCTCATAAAAAGTTACAAATATTTTTGGATATTTATCAACATATTTTTTTATTATTTCTGTAGTTCCATCAGTTGAACAATCGTCATGTATAATTATTTCAAAAGGAAAAGAAGTCTTTTGCATTAAAAAACCATCAAGACATTGTTCTATATAATTTGAGTGATTATAGGTTATACAACAAATAGAAACTAGAGGAATATAAGAATCCTTGTTATCCCAATTGCTCATTATTTCATCTTGAGTTATATTAATCATATAATTTTATATCCTTACTGGTAATAAATCTTTACAAGATTTTACTCCGATTTCTGCTCTTAGAAGATTAATATCAGTTTTTTCTCCTAATAACCATTTTACAATTTGTTTAGGAAAATTTACACCAGCTAAATGGCTAAAAGGATATTGTCCCCCAAAGCGACAATTTAATTCCAACACAAAAAGTTCACCTTCAGATGTCTTAAACACATCAACATCCAGATTTCCAATATGTTTTAACTTTGAAGATAAAGTTTTTGCTAAAGGTAAGAATTCCTTATTATCAATAACTTCTGCTATATCAGTCTCACCAGCGCGCATTGAAACTTTTTGCTTAGCAACAACAGAAACCAGTTTAGCATCAAAATCATTCAATATATCTAAACCACATTCTTGCCCAATAATTTTCTCTTGATATATAACGCACTTTTCAGCATCCTGATTTGATTCATATTTTAAATACGAATCGAAGATTGCTCTTTGCACTTTATTTGATAGAACTTTTAATTCCACTTCATTTTCTGCAATATATATACCTATTGACCCCATTCCCCACCTTGGCTTAATTATAATAGGGTAACAAACTTCTTCAGAACGAAGAGCTTCTTCTATATCACAAATTGTATTATAAGTCTTGGGACATTTTATTTTACAATCTTGTAAAAACTCATAAGTTTTCCACTTATCATTACAAATAGCAATTGATTCCGTATCAGCCACAATTACTTTTATTCCATTTTTAGCAAAAACAGATTTATTCTCAGCAAGAATATATAAATCAATATCAAATAACGAAATAATTGCCGATATATCTTTTTCCTTACAGTAGTTTAATAAAAATGATATATAATTAGCATCATAAATAAGTGGTGTAATTACATAGTCATCTGCATGAGAAAGGCTATAAGTATATACACTATTTGATGCATATACATTTCCAATCCCATTCATTGCATCCTTAAAATAATCAATTAAATAGGTTCTACGACCTGCAGATGTTAATAAAATATTCAATTTACAAATCCTTTATAAATTTTATATCCTCTGGCCTTATATCCTGAGGTTCTTCAATGAAGCCATTTTTTCTATAAAATCCTATAGCTTTCTTATTTGAATTATGAGTAAATAAAAAAACTCGTTTTATTTTTTTCCCTTTCGCAGCTTCAATAAAAGCAGCTATAAGAAGTCTTGCAAATCCTTTATTCTGAAACTCTGGTTCTACAGCAAGCAAAGAAATATAACCAATTTTTGTTTCCTCGTCATTTATATATCCAGCAATCAAAGCAATTACTTCATCATTTGAATCACAAAAGCCAATTAATAAAGCCTTTTGAATATATTTTTCTGATAATTGTTCTAAGTCAGTTTTTTCAGAAATATGTATGGGAAACAAAGTATCAACTCTTGTAAGAAATTTTTTAATTTGTAAAACTGAAAAACCGTTACACATTCTACATTCATTTATATGCAACACAATTCTCCTTTATAAGTTTTTATTAGTTGAAAAAGATAAATCAACTTTTACAAACTATCTTCATTATTCTTTTCACATCTTCATCTGTTAGATCTGCGTACATTGGGAGACACAAAACTTGATCTGCGAGTTTTGTAGCAATTGGAAGATTTTCACGATTTGATGATTCAAGACCTTTATAAACAGGGAAGTTTGAAATGAGAGGATAAAAATATCTTCTAGCAAGAATGTTCTGACTTTTCAACAGATCATACAAAGCATCGCGGCTCATACCATATTCTTTTTCTGTAATAAAAATCGGGAAGTATGAATAATTATGACGAACGCCTTCTATATCATTTAAGAATCTGATACCAGAAACATTCTTTAATGCTTCACGATATAATTCTGCGACATGGTTTCGTTTTGCAATTGCATCATCTACTTGTTTTAAGTTCAATAATCCGTATGCTGAACGAATTTCATCCATCTTACTGTTAATTCCAGGAGCAACAACTGTTGTTTCACCTGCAAAACCAAAGTTCTTAAGATAGTCAATTCTTTTCTTTGTTGCTTCATCACGGCAGATTAAAGCACCACCTTCTACAGTGTTATATACCTTTGTAGCATGAAAACTTAATGTACTCATATCTCCGTTTTCAAGAATTGACTTACCGTTTACGTTTACCCCAAAAGCATGAGCTGCATCATATATAACTTTAAGTCCATAAACATCTGCGATTTCTTGAATACGTTTTGTATTACATGGAGTTCCATAAACATGTACTGGCATAATAGCAGTTGTTCTTGGAGTAATTGCAGCTTCAATTTTTTCTGGATCAATATTACCAGTTTCTTCCTCTACATCGACAAAAACTGGTTTTAAGTTATTCCACCAGATTGAGTGTGTTGTTGCAACAAAACTGTATGGTGTTGTAATAACCTCGCCAGTTATCCGCATTGCCTGCAATGCTGTAATAAGTGGTAAAGTTCCATTTGTAAACAAAGAGATATAAGGAACTCCCAAATACTCTGCAAGAGCTTTTTCTAATTCCTTATGATAATAACCGTTATTAGTAAGCCATTTTCTCTGCCAAATATCTTCCAACATTTTTTCAAATTCTTTTAAATCTGGAAGTAATGGTGAAGTTACTGTAATTGTTTTATTTTCTGCCATTTTTCAATCCCCTTATTGTTTTTATAAAATATGAGTATGTTTCTATTTTTAGGATTTTACAAAGCAATATATATATTCCGATGCCAGATACAATCTGAAGCAATAATATACAAATTGATGTAATTGGAATCAAATTAATAAACCATACACAAACAGCCATAATTATTGAAGACAAAAAAGATGGCATTAAATCTTTCCATTGTTCAAAATAGGTATAATTCATCAATTTTTTATTTGGCCAGGCGTTTATAAAAGAGGCTATAAAAGCAGATATTACCTGTCCTATTGCCATTGCATATATTCCTAACGGAATTGTAATCACAATATTGAGAATTGTAATAATTTTTTTTATTATTTCCAACTTTAAAAATACATCACTGCGTCCAAGAGCATTAATTCCCGTAAGATTTGCTGTATGTATAGGATAAATAGCATAACTTATACAAGCCAACTGTAAAAATGGTACACAAGGAAGCCATTTATCTGTAAGCAATACTTTTACAAGCGGTTCAGCGACAGCAGCAAGTCCAAACATACAAGGCATTAATAAAAAAGCACTCATAGATATTGAACGTCGTGTAAGTCTTTTTATTTCAGAAGGATTATCATTATGAGAAGAAAGAGTTGGTAGCATAACACTTTGAATAGCTCCATCAAGATTAGCCGCTATAACTTGAGGAAACTGATGCCCCCTATTAAAATATCCCAAAGTCTCCTTATCATAAATACGTCCAACTATTAAATTATAAATATTTCGAAATACAGTATCTAATAAACCAGAAACTAAAAGCTTCCATCCAAAGGAAAATAAAGATTTTACCCTTGCAAAAGAAAAAATAAATTTTGGACGCCATTTAACTGTAAACCAAAGAATTATGCATATAAGGAAATCCCTAACTAGTTGTTGTGCAACTAAGGCCCAAACTCCAAAGCCTTTATAGGCCATTACAATGCCAACAATACCAGAACCAATTACAGCCCCCATACTGCTAAAGAAGAATCTGCGGAACTGCATGGTTTTAGAAACATAGGCATTCTGTACACTATTAACAGCTCCAAAGAATAAAGTAAGGGATATTACCCGCAACAACTGTGTAAGTGTTTCAGATTTATAAAATCTTGCAACAAATGGTGAAGCAAAAAACAAAATTACATATAAAATACCGGCTACAAAAAGACTCAAATAAAATATAGAAGAAAAATCCAAATCATCAGACTCTTTCTTCTGGATTAATGCGGTATTAAATCCACTCTGAATAAATACTGTTGCAATCTGTATAAATACCAGAAGAATTGCGATTACTCCATAATCTTCCGGCGTAACAAGGCGTGCTAATATAATAGAAAGAACAAACTGAACTCCTTGAACCCCACCGCGTTCAAGAAACTTCCAAATTAAAGAGGAAATAACTTTATTCTTCGAAACAGCTTGCTGTTGGATTGGTGAGGATTTTTGTTCTTCATTCTGTGGAGAATTATTTGTTGTATTTTCGTCGGACATATTAGATTTCTAATCCCTACCCATCAAATCACGTGTGTATATTTTCTCCGCTACATCAGCCAGTTCATCTGCTTTTCTATTCGCAATAATCACATCGCACTCGCTCTTAAACTTAGCCAGATCTTTTTCTACCTTAGAATTAAAGAACAAGTCTTCATGCAGCGTTGGCTCGTAAACAACTACTTCAATCCCCTTTGCCTTGATGCGCTTCATAACGCCCTGAATTGCACTGGCACGGAAGTTATCGCTGTTTGATTTCATTGTAAGACGGTAAATACCAACCTTTTTTGGATTTCTGTCTATAATCATCTGAGCGATATGATCTTTACGAGTTCTGTTTGAATCAACAATCGCCTGAATTAGATTTTCTGGTACATCCTGGTAATTTGCCAGCAGCTGCTTTGTATCTTTTGGCAAACAGTAACCACCATAGCCAAAGCTTGGGTTATTATAAAAATCGCCGATACGAGGATCCAGAGAAACACCTTTGATAATGCTGCCTGTATCAAGGCCTTTAATTTCGGCATAGGTGTCGAGCTCGTTGAAGTAGCTTACGCGCAAGGCAAGATATGTATTTGCAAAAAGCTTTACAGCTTCGGCTTCGGTAAAGCCCATAAAAAGGGTTGGAATATCCTGCTTGATTGCGCCCTGCTTCAAGAGTTCTGCAAAGGTATGTGCGGCATCTACCAGACGTTCATCTTCCAGATCTGTTCCAACAACGATTCGACTTGGATATAGGTTATCGTAAAGTGCCTTACTTTCGCGCAGAAACTCTGGTGCAAAGATTATGTTTTTTGTATTGTATTTCTGGCGTACTGATTTTGTGTAGCCAACCGGAATTGTTGATTTGATAATCATTATTGCATCTGGATTTACTTCCAGCACCAGTTCGATTACCTGTTCAACGTATTTTGTATCGAAAAAGTTTAATTTTGGGTCGTAATTTGTTGGAGTTGCAATGATAACAAGATCTGCATCTTTGTAAGCCGCACGACCATCTGTTGTTGCTACAAGTTTAAGAGGCTTTGTAGCAAGAAACTCTTCTATTTCTTTATCTTGTATTGGAGACTTTTTATTATTTATAAGGTCTACTTTTTCTGGAACAACATCTACAGCCACAACATCATTATGCTGTGCGAGTAATGTTGCTAACGAAAGACCTACGTAACCTGTACCGGCTACGGCGATTTTGTTGATTTTCATATTTATGTCCTATATAATAATATTTATCCTATGAATTAACCAGTTCAACTAATCTTGTATATTCCCCATAAGCCTCTTGCAAAGCAGATAGTTCAGAAACAAAACCTCCGGAAGAAAACTGAGCTGACATACTTTCAGCAGCAGAATAACAATCTGATTCATGCCCATTTAAGTAATGAGCATAATCCTGTTCTTCATCAACTGTTTCGCCATCAAAATACTTAATCCAAGTTTCTACGTTTCGTTTTGGAATAAAAACAAGCATTTTATCAGTTTCGGTTCGCACAGAAACATTTGCGGCTTCACAGGCTTCATTAAGCTGAACTTTTCTTTCCTGTAAAGTCTTTTTATCTGCATCTATGGCAACAACCAGAACATTTGAATCAAAACTCTTAGACCGTAAAACTTGCAAATATCTTGGAAACTGCAATCTTACATATTGCTCACCACATCCATCTGCAGGTAATGGCAAAGGAAATATTTTTCTTCCGCTAATCCCCTGTGCAAGTAAAAATCGGCGGATATAACAGTGTGTGAGTTTATCTTCACATAAAACTGTATATTTATGAGTTTTACTAAGCTTCATCAACACCACCATGTGCTATTATTTCTGAATAAGTAAGCCCGCAATCTGATTTTGGAGGCTCAGCAACTGTTGATGCTCCATAAGAACGTCTTTCCAGCCATATTCCATTTGCTGGTGCCAGATAGTCAATTATACTTGGATGATGCGAAATAAGAACACATTGTTTATTTGCATCAGATTCATCTTGAATATACTGTATAAACTGCCCAACTTCCTGTAGTGATATGTAATTATCTGGTTCATCAAGGAAAATAGAATGCTCATCATCAAAGTACATTACAATAATGAAATATAAGGTAAAAAGCATTCTTTCTCCATCTGATATTTCTGATAAAGTATATGCCGCTTTTGCTCCCTGATGATCGTACTCAAAATAAAGGATTTTATCTGTGTCGCCTTTTAAGTAGGTTCTAGAAAAACAAGGATTTATTTCCTTTAAAATCTTCCATAGTTCAAGCATTTTTTCTGGATTACTCTGCAAAACATACAGATAGGCTTCAGGCATATTATCCGCAAAATAATCAATATTCAGCTTTTCATAATACGAATCTATTGAATAATGATTTAAAGGTAAAGGATGACAAACTATTATATTCTCTACAGCCTTTTTGAAGTCACATATTTTTTTATTGTCTGTGCGTTCATACACAGAGCTTACACCAGAGGAAAGCCAGTTTACAAGAAGTTCTGGACCTTTTTCATGCGAATCATTATATAATACAGCTTCACCATCTGAAGCTGAAAAAAGCGGTTTTCCATCACAGAGGACAATTTCTTTTTTTACACGATTTTTCTTATTATCTCTGTCAAACTCAATTTCTAATTGATATGTATATTCATATTCTTTATAGGCAAGTAAAAACTCAAAACTCTGAACTGGAACCAACTGCCACCTTGTAAGAGATTCAAAAGGGAAAGCTTCTGCCACATCTATTCTTCCCTGAATAAACAAACGTAAATCTTCAAGTAATGCAAATATTGTTGATTTTCCTGTCCCATTTCCACCGAGAAGAAGGTTTATAGATGAAAAATCAATTTTAAAATTCACTAAAGAACAATAGTTATCAACTTTCAGATAATGTATCATAAAACCTCCTATCTCAAATTATTCTGAATACAATAAAAATCCACCCACCACCCCCATTGGCACGCCATTTTTTCGCAAAAAAAAAGAAGCGGGAACTTCCCTTTTACGCAAAAACGGTACCCTGCACTTTCATCCATGTGCGATGGAATGAAGACCATAGTTAAAAACTGCACCTCTATCAGGCATTGACAGCGAACTATGGCTGCTGTGGGGTATGTTCAAGGTCGTCAACATCAGCGTAGCACAAATCTACCTTTTTGTTGTAACCGAACATATCTATTTCTACGGTGACTCGCTTGCAACGGCGGTTTACCCGTATGATTTTTCCTTCAAAGCCTTTAAGAGGTCCTTCGACTATTACAATCCGCTGATTTTCATCGAACTTGGCTTTTGATATTCCAAGCATTTCACCGCTTTTTCTGAAAACAGAGAAATATTCCAGGTCATTTCCCTGCAATTTCTGCGGCTCAGCGTTGTCGAATAAAAAATGATAGAAACCGCTTACCTTTTTGAGCGCTTCCACACTGGACCGTTCCAGATTTTCGGTTTCCATAAATATATAGCCGGGAAACAAAGGTTCTTCAAAATCGGGACCTTTTCTTGCCCTCATCTTCTTCTTAAAGAAATAAAGCTTTGAATTATCTCCTTGCAATGCAAGTTTTTCTGTTGCCGCATTCCTGAACTTTTCTTCACTACCAGTTTTTACCATTATACAGTAGCAATCCAAATCCCACTCCTTAGCATAAGAAGTTTTCCGCATGCATTACGCAACAGATTCTGTATCAAAAATATAACATATATTTAATACATCCTTATAATAATAAATCAAGTTGATTGTATCGTCAATATATAGGAAGAAAAAGAGTATTTACTTTATCTGCGACTGAAGTTCGAGGACTTTTTGGAGGGGCGCATTCATTTTTTCGGCAGCAACTTCTGGAGATACATTGAAGTCTTTTATGAGGATTAGGGCATCTTCAATTGCTTTCTGCATCTGGCCATCTTCAAACGCTTCCTGTTTTTTTACGGCTATATCATCTTTGTAACTGTACTTAGCACAGAGCATGTTAATAACCTCCCGCGATTTCCGGTCAAGGTAATCTGTAAGGATTCCCTGTTCCATCGCAATTTCGATTGCCTTTTTGAAAGACTTTTTAGGCAAAAGTCTGTTGTAATTCTGCTCAACTATTTCTATAAACTGGCAATACTGTTTTAGTATATCGCACTTTTTTATAACGGGCAATAATTTTGGGTCTGAGCAGTTTTTGACTTTTACTACAAGCTCAAGTTTACTGGAATCCTTGGTAAAAAACGCATCAGACAGACGCAGCTCCTGTTCTGCCGGCTGAGGTTTCTTTTCTGCATAACGTGCCTTTACCGGAACAATTCCTTCGTAAATACGCGTTACATACTCAAGGCATCTGAACGGCATATTTTCGTTTACTGTAGATTGATGTTCTACAAGTACAATAAGCTTACCGTTTATTTCCCAGCTGACATCATTATTGATGAAAATGTGTGGTTCAGGCGAGATAGAAGGCCCGGCGGACATACAATGGCCGGCGGGGGGACCGCCCAGAGCACAAATTAAGAAGCGTTTAAAATGTGGAAACATTTAAAATGTCGCTCCAGGTTACCTGCATTACATTGCGCATGCTTTTGAGTTTTTCGCGGGTTTCGTGGTCGGAATAATGTTTGGTCATGATTTCGGTTTTGTGGCCGAGGATTGCCTGTACCATTTTGAGGTCTGCGCGCTGACTGAGGGTTGTTGCGCAGAAATGGCGGAGGCTGTGGAATACGATGTTCCGCTCCTTGCGTTCTGTCTCACTGATTCCGATTTTTTCCAATGCATCGCAAAGTCCGTCTATATAGCACGATGGCCACACAGGCTGTTCGGTTTTGACTGATGAGAAAAATACATAGCTTGTTCTGCTGAACTGTGGATTTTTTCTGGCCTGCGCATAAAGTTCAAGAAGTGTTTCGTGGTCTATAGGCAGGTTGCGGACATCTGAGTTTTTGGGCGGCTTAAGGCCATCTACGTCGTTCCAGCTGTGATTTACGTGGATTATATCTTCCTTCAGATCCAGATCGCATACACGAAGACCACTCACCTCGCCGGCACGCAACCCGCAAAAAATACCGAGCTTAAATGCCAGCTTATAAAAATGATTACTCCACTCAAGGTTGAGGAGCTGCCTGACTTCTGATTCTGTAGGGATTCCGCGTTTTACCTGCTGAGGATTAAATCTTTCTATTCCTGCCATGGGATTCGAATCGATTTTTTTATTTTCGAAAAGATAACGCATTGCACGGCTTCCGCAGTTGATGGCTTTGTTTACTGTTGCACCGCTTAGCTGCTTTTCTGTATGCAGATAAAAAAAGAAATCGTTTAAGGTTGGAAAATCTAAGTCCTGGATTTTTATACTGTCTCCAAAATATGGCCGCCAGTAATTACGGACCAGACCGAGCATCATATCGGTGTGACGTTTGGTGATGTGGTGGCCGTGCGCGATGTAGCGTTTGATGTACTCGGAATTATTGAAATCCCAGAAATTAAGGAGATACGGGATAAGTGGGATAGCTTTATCTTCCGGGGTAATGATTTTTACTTCTAACTGAAACTTATCTGACAGTAATTTTATAAGCTCCAGAGCCTGGTTTTGATTCAGCTGATTCTGGATATTTAAAAGATTGATGGAAACCTTATTTGTTGCAGCACTGAATGCACGTGAATTAGACCGCGCTTTAGGAATACCATCCATGAGCCATCCTGCAGCAATTACGGCCGCTTCCATTTTATCCTTTGTGTGTGTACTTTTTGATATTGTTTTAGCTCCAGTTTCCGGATTCAAAAATCTTACATTGTAATATCCGCTGTTGTTTTTTGATAAATAAAATTGACGCATAGAATCCTCCTTTTGTCTGCGTTCTGATGATGTTTATTATAATCGTTATTACAACCGGGGCAAAAAGTGATTTTGAAAAAAGGATGAATTGACTGCTGATTAAGGGAAAACTGGAATTGGGCAGAGGTATAAGTTGTAATAATATATAGATTTAGGCATAAAAAAAGCTCGTCAATAAGACGAGCCATTTTTGAGACTGACACGATTCGAACGTGCGACCCCCACCTCCGCAGAGTGGCTCAGTAAGCTCAAAAATGCAGCCTCAAAACAATTGAATTACAGTCAATATTTACCCGTTTCTTACGAGTGAATTTGATTTATATTATCATATTTGGGCCAAATTTTCAACTGAATGGCTTTGAAATGCTTTGAATGACTGTTTTTTTCCGAAATCTTTCCGAAATCCTGTTGAAATTCTTCTGAAATGAATTTTCCGACCCCCACCTCGCGAGGGTGTGATCCCCACCCTAACTAGGTGGGGGTCTTAACTTTTGCGAAAAAATAATCTTTCCAAAAAGTTAAGAATTATTAACCAACGGGAAAGAACAACCGGGATTATTATTAAGCCATAACGGACGGACCGTTGTGGCTTTTTTTTATTTCTAAATGTTCAGGAGGAATTTTATGACTGAGAAAAAAAGTGATGACTTGGAATTGCTCAGTGTGAAAGAGGCTGCGGCTTATTTGAAGTTCAGCACCACTTATCTTTATAAGCTGGCGCGTGACAATAAGATTCCGCATATCAATTTTGGCAGGCACATCATTTTCAGAAAGAATGATTTGTTTGGTTGGCTTGGAACTATGGTGAAAGGAGCGTAACGATGTTTGGCGAAAAAAGAGCACTGACTGTAAAAGAGGCTGTTGGTGTAGCTTCTGAGTATCTTGAGAAAATGGCTTATGAAAATGACTACGGTGATATCTGCGTCACTCTGACTATGTATGAGGGAGAGCCTGTGAAATTGAACACGGCTTTTTGTGAACACTTAATCAAACGCAAGAAGACAAGTTTTGTCGTTGAAAAAAATTGTGGCTGACAGTTGTTAGCTATAGCTAATCATTAGGCAAGAAGGAGGTATTACAGGTGGGAGAAAAGGACACTGTTAAGACCGCGAACAGTGAACTTACTTTAGCAGAACAGCCTTTGAA
>JAEEGH010009193.1_pt1 | contig 23119 bp, 16 predicted proteins | sample 9134181 | NCBI WGS metagenome assembly JAEEGH01 (sample SAMN16246544, study PRJNA631951) | gut metagenome | biome: gut microbiome; feature: rumen; material: DP-attached | host: Bos | place: Iran: Karaj | collected 2018-10
GTTAATGTACTTTTCTTTCGTCATATAAATCATGATTTTTTTGTCATTTGCTGGTTTAACGGCAATGTTGGGGGTTTATTGTGTCACTTCCGGAAAATCATCCTTACATATCATTGGCTCGGCAGAATGCATCTTGACCATTCCCATTTTATTTTTGGCTCCACTCGTACAATTACATTCAATTATCCAGAGCGGGCCATATCCCGGATGTTCAAATTCAATATTATACCTGCCCTTGGGTACCTTTACTGAAAAAACACCCCTCCTGTCAGAAACAGTGGCGGCAACCATAGTTTTACCATTTCTGCCATAAAATACTTTAATTATGACCGAATCCAACCCTTTTTCCGATAAGTTCACCACCCTTCCCTTAATGGTGACATTTCCAACAGGCTGCACAGTGTCTTTTAAAACATTTAAAAACACCAAACCGACAGTCCCCATCTCAAATTCACCGGTTTTTACACAGTCGCAATTAATTTTTAGCGATTTTATGCCCGGATATGTGAATGTGATGTAATATTTTCCCTTTGGTGCACAGAAAGAAAAACTGCCATTTGAATCGGAAATGGTAGAGGCATACATTACGCCATCACTGTCCAATGCCCTAATTCTCACAAACTCCACCACTTCTCCAGTCAAGGAATCCACCACCCTGCCAGTGATTCTGACACTGTCGGTGGGCAGCACCAGCTCCTTCACAACCGGCTGGACGCCGGAAAAGGCCACGGTACCGGATTCAGCGGACAACGCATTAGTGACAGTCAACAAAAAAGTGAAACAGATGGCGAATGTTATCTCCTCCGCTATCTGTTTGCGGAGTTCCTTCAACTCTTTGCAGATTTCTTTACCGGGGTTCATAGATGTGGTTGGGTTTAAAGGTTTTTGATTTCATCAACTTTGCTGGTATAACGACGCTTTCCCTTTTTTATTGTGTCCCTTTCATACTTTTTTTTTCTCACATTACAATCCGCCAGTTCACTTTTTTCCGGTTTGCTGGCAGGGTGTCATCTCTGCCAGCCGTCAACACGGTATGTTTTTTCCATGAGCTTTTTCTCCTTGCCTGTGGCGGCATTCCGATACCAGACCTCCACCCGTGCGGCATAATAATCGCCAAAGTCCCCTTCGTAAATTGTAAATTCTGCCTTATCGGCAAGTTTTGAGAACGAATGGGTTGAATCGATTCTGACCTTGCTACTTTCAGGAAGCCTGTCCTCCGAGAGGGGAATGTTTTTCGTGGCCTCATAGCAACGCAGGAATAACTCTCCGGCCGGTAATGCACCATAATAAAAATCGTATTCATAACAGCCGTCATCTCCCCACAATTGAAGATAGGAATCCGCATCAAGACTGTCAACCGTCACCGCTGTGTCCTTACTGCATAATGGTATGTTGTACGACATGCCTTCCGGAATCGGGTGCCTCCTGCCGAAATGATCCGCGCCGCCCATCGCGCCAAATATAAGAGGCTGCCACATGAGGCAAACCACCAGTACGGACAATACAACAGAGATGAGACAGTGCTTCCATTTGAAATTCCATAACAGAATAACCCACGAGACAGGCAACGCGACAAGTGTCAGCAGCAGCAAGATGCTCACCGTGTTTTCAATGATGGGAATGTCCGTCATGAACAAAAAAAGGAGTGAGACCAGTATCACCAGCAGCGACAGTGGGAACACCCACCAGTATTTAAGGACAAAGCGTTTCATCGGATATAATTATATTTCAAATCACATTAACTCAAGGCAATGGCATCACCTCCTGCTTCGCACTGTCCGCTGGAATAGGCTGCGGTGCAAGCGTGTCCGCAGGTGCCGGCTGCTTAAGGGTGTCGGATGGTGTGACGGCAGGTTTCGGGACAGGCTTGTACACCTTTGTCTGCCCGACTATCAGCCTCTCACCAGGATGTATCATTGTGCTTTTACGGTGGTTCAGCTGCAGGAGCCTGTTCACGGTCGTACCGTATTTGCGGGCAATCATGGTCAGCGACTCCCCGCTCTTCACCACATGGTACTTGTTTTTGAGCGTGTATTCGGCGCCTGTCTCCTCCCCGGAGGAGGGAAGCGTGATCCGCGCCAGCTCCTCCGCCTGCTGCATCCGGTAGATGCTGTCCTCAACCGACATGAATATCGGCACATATTTGGCCGGAAGCGTCAGCGCATAGCCCGAGGAGGATGCGGGAATGATCTGGCATTTGTACTGCGGATTATAATGTTTAAGCTCATCCAACGGGATGCCGGTCAACGAACTGACCTTGCGGAAATCCAGCTTCTTGTATATCATCAGGGTGTCCGTCGCCTCGACCCTCACCACCGCAGCCTCAAGCCCGTAAAGGCGGTAGTATTTCATGGCGAACATGGCACCGTAGAAGGCAGGCACATAGCCCCTTGTCTCCCGTGGCAGGTAGTTGTATATCTGCCAGAAATCCTGTGCGCCGCCAGCCCGCTTTATCGCCTTCACCACATTGCCCGGACCGCAGTTGTAGGCGGCCAACGCCAGCGGCCAGTTGCCGTCGAACATCTCGCTCAAATCGTAAAGGTGCCGTGCGGCGGCATCGGTCGCCTTGAGCGGGTCGAAACGGTCGTCCACAAAGGTGGATTCCTCCAGCCCGTACAGTTTTCCGGTACCGTACATGAACTGCCATAATCCTTTGGCTTTTGCCCGCGACACAGCATCCGGACGCAGTGCGGACTCGATAACAGCCAGATATTTCAGCTCCAGCGGCACGCCGTAACGGTCAAGCGTCTCCTCGAACATGGGAAAGTATTCCTGCGCCCGCGCCAGAATCAGCGGCATGGATTTCAAGCCTTTGGTATAAAGATTGATGTAACGGCGTATCTCATCGTTATATACCATCGGGAAAACCGTCGTGTTCAGCAGCGCCTGCAGTCGCAGTATATTGACCGAATCCACACTTGCGGAATCCGAAACCACATCCGGCATGCTGATTTGGGAATTGATCTGATATTCGGCAATGCGGGCGAACCAGGAATCCTGCAGCTCATCCCACATCCGCCGTATCTGCGTCTCCGCCTCCTCCCCGCAAAGTGTGTCCGAGGGGGTCACATGCAGACGTGGCTGCGCAGGCAGCACAAGCTGGCAGGAAATCAGCAGAAGCAGACCGATGCAGCGGAGGAACCTACGCATTCACCGCCTCCTTCAAATAATCCTTCAAATACGAAAACACAATGTCGATGCGGCTGTCGAACGCCTCCCGCGTGGCATAGCCGACATGCGGCGCCATCACCACATTGGGCGCATGCAAAAGCGGATGGTTTTCCGGCAACGGCGGCTCCTTCTCATACACATCAAGCCCCGCACCGGCCAGACACCCTTCGCGCAGAGCGACCGCAAGCGCATCCATATCGACCACATTACCGCGCGCCGTATTAACCAGAATTGCAGTAGGTTTACACAAAGCCAGCTTTTCAGCCGAAATCAGGTGATGCGTCTCCGGTGTAAGCGGCACATGCAGGGAAATTATATCCGACTGCCGCAGCAGATCATCCAACGGAAGATATGGAATGCCCATGGACTTCACCTCATCATGCTCGGAACGATTCCAGGCAATGACTTTGCATCCGAACGCCTGCAGAAGTTTCGCCGTATAGGTGCCGATAGCCCCCGTACCGACGATGCCGGCAGTTTTTCCGTACAATTCCCTTCCCAAAAAAGCTCCGCGGACTCCGCCGTGCCGTGTCTCCGCATCCAGCGCGGTGATGCGCCGGAAAACATCAAGCATGAGCCCTACGGCAAGTTCGCCCACCGCCCGGGTGGCATATCCGGCTGCATTGCGGATGGTGATGCCGTGTGCCGCGCAATATGCCCCGTCGATATGGTCCTTGCCGGTGAAGGCCAGCGCGATATGCTTCAGTTTCGGGCAGGCCGAAAGAACCTCCTCCTTCAAAGGTATGTTGGAAATCACTACCACCTCAGCATCCCTCATGCGGTCGCGCAGGCTCTCCGCATCCTCCCTGCGGTCGGGAAAAAAGACAAACTCATGCCCCATCGCGGCAAGTTCCGACTTGATCTCCTGTGCCTTTTCCGGCGAAATTCCTATAGGTTCAACTGCAACTATCTTCATAATCTACTGTTCTTTTGATGGTACTATAACACACCCGACGGAGACGATGCCATCGAGGTCAAAATACTGCGTGAGGTGTTCCACCTCCATGGTGTGCACCCCCTCCTTCCCGAATTTACGGTGTGTATGGACAGCCTTCTCAACCGTCCACACATCGCCGAAGACCGTGCCGGCATATCCGCCGTCCGCGTTGCGCGTCCCCAAGACCTTCCGCATCACGTTCACCTGACCGTCAGGGCTTTTAAGCACTGTATTGACGGGGATTTCATCGTATGGAAACCCGTCCATGAACGACACACGTAGCAGAATGTCATAATAGGTTTCCGGATTGCGGACTGTCACTTGGAAAGGCACCTTGTTAAAACGGTTCCACGCATGGTTCGGAAAAGAGACCGTCTCCTCCAGGATGGGCTGCTTCTGACGGCATCCGCATGATAGCAGCACAAGCAGCAACAAAACTATATTTCGGATATATTTTCCCATAACTATTTTTTTCTGAAATACAATTCTACAGGAGCACCCTTGAAATCCCACATCTTACGGATTTTATTCTCCAGAAAGCGTTTGTAGTCGTCCCTAATGTACTGCGGCATGTTGCAGAAGAAGGCGAACGCCGGAGTCGGGGTCGGCAGCTGCGTGACATATTTTATCCTGACAATCTTGTCCTTTACAATTGGAGGCGGATTGTCGTCAATAATCTGTTTGAACGATTCGTTGAGTTCCGATGTCGGGACACGACGGCTGCGGTTGCCGTATACATTCATCGCGGCATCAAGCACATCCAGAATCCGCTGTTTTTTCAGCACGGAGGTAAAAAGGATTGGGATGTCGTTGTTGGGCGCAACCTTCTCGCGGATACGCCTTTCAAACTCCAGATGCGTGTTTGAATTTTTCTGCACCAGATCCCACTTGTTGACAACAAGCACAATCCCCTTTTTGTTGCGCTGGGCCAGGCTCAGGATGTTCAGGTCCTGCGCCTCAAAACCCTGGGAGGCGTCGCACATCACCACACACACGTCGCTGTTCTCGATGGCACGGACGGTGCGCATCACAGAATAGAACTCCAAATCCTCCTCCACCTTCTTCTTCTTGCGGAGCCCGGCCGTGTCGACAAGGTAGAAGTCGTAACCAAACCCCTTATATCGCGTGTAAACGGAGTCGCGGGTGGTGCCGGCCAGCGGCGTGACGATGCTCCGTTCCTTCCCAAGCAGCATGTTGATGATTGAGGATTTGCCCACATTCGGACGACCCACAAAGGTGATCTTGGGCAGATCTTCCGGAATCTCCTCCTCCTTTTCATTTGTGCAATGTTTCACCACCTCGTCCAGCAGGTCGCCCGTACCGCTTCCGGAGATGGCTGAAACCGGATAAAGTTCATCCATCCCCAACGCATAGAACTCCAGCTGGTCGGAGAAATTGGAAGGAGAATCAATCTTGTTTACAACCAAATAAACCGGTTTTTTGCAAGGACGCAGCAGAGCGGCGATATCCTCGTCCATCACGGTCAGCCCCTCCCTGCCGTCAACAAGGAAAAGGATCACATCGGCCTCGTCTATCGCCAGACGGACCTGCTTCTGGATTTCGCTTTCATAGATGTCGGAGGAATCGGAGACATACCCGCCGGTATCGATGACGGAAAAAACGGTGCCGTTCCATTCGCATTGCCCATAATTGCGGTCGCGGGTCACACCGGCCACACTGTCCACAATGGCCTGCCTTGACTGGACAAGCCGGTTAAAAAGAGTTGATTTACCAGTATTTGGACGCCCGACAAGGGCCACTACACTGCTCATAAGTTTTATTTAAAAAAGAAATTGCAAATATAGTCAAAAAAGCAATATGTGCAGGGTATAACCGGAGTTTTTTCATCCACAGGCAATACCCGGCAAGCTTATACGCCAGGAACTGCCGTACCGCTATGCGCGGCCCCTGCGCAACAGATATTTGTCAATCAGCCGGTTCACCTCATCCGACACTCTGAACAGATAAACCATTGCAATCCCAAACGAACAGAGCAGCACAGTCCGCAGCAGCGATTCGCCAAAGAAAGCCGCCTTGGAGGCCTCCACGCCAAACAACGGCGTAAGATAACGCACCCAAACAAAATCAATCAGCAGAAGAACAGCCATCAGAACCACCACCTTACACTGTGCCACTGAGAACGGATGCACACGGATGCTGCGCCTTACCACAAACAACAGCAGCAGGAAATATACCGAATATGAAATCAGTGTGGCCGCAGCAGCCCCGCACATGCCCCACACCGGTATCAGCTTCACATTCAGAAAGACTGCGGAGGCGGTCAGCAGGAAGGTGAAGAGCAGCGAATAGGCGTAGTACTTGGAGTAGTTCAGCACCGTGCAGCCCACACTCAGGGTGGAGTTCATCAGACGCGCCATACCCAGAATAAGCACCACCCATTTGCCATCCGCATATTTGTCACCGTTTGGAATCAGCTGGAACAGCAGGTCAATGTTTATCCATATAATAAGGAAAATGAAGGAACCGGCCAGCAGCTGGTGCTGCGACACGCTTCGGCACAGCCGGTTTGCCTTTGCAATGTCGTTTTCCTTCACCGCTTGGGAAATCTCCGGCTGGGCTATTGCACCGAGCGACCGGTAAGGCGCCTCAATCACTGCGGCAATATACATGGCTATTGCGAAGACACCGGTGGTCATCAGCCCCATCTTCGCTCCGACAAAAAAGGTGTTCAGCACCGGCATCAGGTTGCCGGCCAGCGCCGCCGCCATCATGAAGAGCGTGTACCAGAGGAAATCCTTCCGGAGCTTTTTCGGGACAAACTTCAAATCAGGTTTGAAGGAGATTTTTTTAAGGGAGAGCAGGTAAAGAAGGTCGCAGAGCATCGCCACCGCATAAACAAGGCAGAAGGCGATGACAAAGCGGTCCAGATCAAGCACATGGAAAGCGTAAAGCAGATAGCAGGCGAGCGTCATCAGACGCACCCCGACCTCACGCACGAACTTGGGGACGGCAATGCGCATCAGCACGTTGGCGTTGACCTCGAAAACCGCCTGATAAAGCATGAACAACGCAATGGGCAGCACCACATAAAGGTAATGCACAAACAGCTGTGATTTCGGAGCGTACCACCTGACAACCTGCTCCTTGAAGCAGAGGAAAAGCAGCGCATAGATGGCAAAGCCCACAAGCGGGACAATCAGCGTCCAGCCGAAAAAGCCGTGATCCTTCCGCCCCTCATCCTTGAAATAGGGATAATATCGTATTGCGGAGGAATTGGTGCCCAGCTGCGCCAGACCGGAAAGCAGCACGCCTGCATCCACAAGGATGCGGGTCAGCCCTATCTCCTCGGCAGTAAGGTATTTTGTCAGGATAAAGAAGGTTGTGAAAAAACCTACCGCAATGCCAAGATAGTTGGCCAACGTTCCCTTTACACTCTGCCTTATAATGACTCCCATTCTGCGCCTCCCATCCTATTAGTTGTACGATGCCTTGTCCGGAATCTCCAGCCAACTGCCGTAAGAGTCACCTAAAGATCGCACCACACTGCGCCACAAGCGTTCACCAGGCGTCTCGAAATACTCCCGGCTCATGTCGGCAACCACCCATACCTGCTCGTCCAATTCCCGTTCCAGCTGTCCGGCGCTCCATCCCGAATATCCGGCGAAGAAACGGATACGCTCCTCCTCCATCAGGCCGACACTCAAAAGGGAACGGATCTCCGATGCGCTGCCGCCGAAATAGAGTCCCTCGGCCAACTGCTGCGCATTATCCGCAAGCTGCTCATACCGGTGCAGATAAAAAAGCCGGTCCAGACCGACAGGACCGCCGTTGTGCAGCACATGCCGGCAGCCGGACAAATCCGGCAGCACATCCTTAAGATACACATGCATAGGCCGGTTCAGGATAAACCCCATGGCACCTTCACTGTTATGCTCCACCAGCAGGATGACTGTCCGGTCGAAATAGCCGTCCGAGTTGAAAGGGACGGAAACCAGCAGTCTGCCCTTTTCCAGAGGGATGCCGGTGGGCGGCGCTTCAAAGAATTTCTCCTGTAGAGTACGCATCTGTTTTACCATTGATATTTAAAACACGCTAACAAATACGTTTTTTTTAAAAAAAAGTTCGCCTTCCGTATTGAAATTATAGCTAATTTTGCAATTCAATCATTGCATGGCATGAAAAACTGCAAAAGGTTCACAGGCATCCTCCTACTGGTACTGTCCCTCCTTTCAGGAAGGAACGGGACAGTATCGTATTCCGTCGCCAAAGCGGCCGGAGGGTGTGCCACATGCGACAAATGCACTGCAGTACGTCCATGCAAGGAGACAGCCGGTCTGCTGGCGGAAACATTGGTCACCGGTGCGCCGCAAACGGTGCGCCTGCCGCAACAGAATTCAAGTAACGGAAATTCCTACGGAAAAAGGAACCAGGCTCCGGCACAGGCCGGAACAGGATGCTCCGCCATAGGCCGTAATCGGCAGACCGCCCCGTTCCACCCCGCCCGACAAATTCATCCAACACCATACGGCATCCGCTGGCTGCAGGTGTTCCGGATTTAGCGGAACCGCGCCTGTCCCCAACAGGCACACTGACAAGCCACTGGCCTTAAGCACATTTATTTTTCGTAATTTCCTATACGGGAAAAGGTTATTCCTTTCCCAAGGGAGAAAACATATCATTATGTCAAAAAGAGAAAACATTGACAAACAGATTTACCGTTTGTCACCCAATATCGGCAAACGATACCTGCCGCTCTATGGAGGATACGCCTGCATCCTCATCGGTGGTATCGCACTGCTGGTTTACACTGGCATCGGCGACATGCAACAGCACCGGACTTTGGGTGAGCTGCTGGCCGTCATCATCTTCACAGGCGCCACCGCTCTGCTGACAGTGCTGTGCTACTACCTTTTCGGCGACTGCCGCCGTCCCTGCTACAAACCCGACCGCAGCCCTATCGAACGAGAGGAGCTCCTCTACGATTCGGAACAGCGGAACATTATCGTCAAAATGGTTAAAAACGGGGATACTGAAGCGCTCATGCAGCTTCCCACCAGCACCCGCGCCGATCTGATTGTAATCCTTTACAACGATGCAAAAAAACGGATTACAGCCATGCAGGCATTTGAAAACGTGACAGGCGAACCCATCCCTGTCACAGAAATTATTTTTAACGAAAAAAAGAATCAGTAATGGAAACTACAGAAAACATCAAAGCACAATTCCAATCCGGAACCGTCAAGGATGTCCGGAAAAGCATTTTCGGTTATGTCCACCAGCCGACAGGAAGCCGTATAAGCTATCACGAAGCGAGTGTTGACCAGAAAGACGCCAGCCAGCTGGTGCGATTTATGGAGAAGCACGACCCGGCACTGCTCCGCAACATCCGGCTGCAGCCGCTCGGCTCGCACCGTCTGCAGGGCTACCTCTGCAAAAAACATGAGGCGGCATGGGTGCAGCTGAGCGAATTTGTCCCTTACCGCTATGTTCCTCTCACCGGTGTGGTGAAACTGGAAGGTTCCGCAGCGGCAGCCGTCGCGGAACTGCTGGGCAAGTAAGATTCCGGTATTCCCTTTTAATCTATTGCAGTGTCCGAATTCCGGACACTGCTTTTTTCGGATACCATGTAACAATCAATACTGAGTTTTTTCCAAAACTCCCGAATTTTGCCAATTTTGGAAAAAACTCAAATTACACTCTATAATATAAATAATTGTTTTATAGGAACAAATCGTCCATTGTGAGTATGGCGACAAATGTAGACAAATGAACACCTTTTGTCAATCCGTATGTCGTTATGAGTGTCGGCCATAGCGCCTGTTTCGCTTCCGTTTCCTTACGAAACGCTTCAATCCTGTTGCACAGCTTTCCCTCTTCCTCCTTGTCCAAAGTGTATTCCGCCTCGCTATACTTTATCTCGAAAATATTTATAATGTTGTCTGCGCGTTCCAAGATCATATCAATCTGGGCTTTGGGAGTTGTCTTCCTGCTTCGCCACGAGTAACATTTGGTCGATATGTTGTCAAGGTGCATCACCTGCTTGATTTGTGAGATATGGTTCATGCACAGGCGTTCGAAACTCAAACCGAGCCATGTGTTAACCTCCGGTGTCCCGATGTGGTTACTCCAATAGCCGGTTTCAGCTTCCGCCTTGGGAACAAATGTCAAATAGAATATGGAATAGAAATCCGTCAGCTGATAGATGGCCGAGTTTCTTTTTATCTCTTTTTCTCGCACCACATACTTTCGGATGATGTCGCAGTTGACCAGATCCTCCAGCTTTTTGCTCAACGAACCGCTGGATTCCTTGCCAAGGACTTTCCCCAACTCGTTTCGTGTCAATCCTGCACGCGCCTTTGAAAGCGCTGTAACAATGGCTGTATATGAGTCTGGCGACTTGAACAGCGTGCCATACAGCCGCCGATATTCCCTTCTCATCTCCTCATCCTCACTGAAAAACAGGCGGTCAATGTTCATTGGAAAGCTCTTTTCCCGATGTAACAAACTCAGATAGTAGGGTATGCCTCCGAGAGCCATGTAAGCTTGCATTACCGACAAACGGTCCCACAGAAAACCGCGGCTTTCCAGGTAGAGTTCCGTTTCACGAAGGGTGAAAGGACGCAGATGGATTTCGTGAGTGATGCGGTCATGAAGCCCACCCTTGTCATCCACGATGTGGCGGATCATCCATGAAGTGGCCGAACCGCAGACTATAAGCGTAAGATTATCCTGCAGCGAAGCCCAGCTGTTCCAAAAATAGCCCAAAGCTCTGACAAAACCTGAACGTTGGGTGTCCATAGAAGGTAGTTCGTCAAGAAAAACGATGCAGCGTTTCTTCAATACCACCTTTTTTTTCAGGAATGCTTTCAAAATGCGGAAAGCCTCCATCCAATTTTTCGGTTTGTCTATCAGTTCGCCACTGTACTCCTGCATTGCGTCAATGAATGCCTCCATCTGTTCCTTTTGAGTGCCATTAAGAACACCTGTCATCGAAAATGCCAGTTTTCCTGCGAACAGTTGGTTTACAAGAAACGTCTTGCCAACACGCCTTCTGCCGTATATGGCTACAAATTCAGGCCGCCCTGATGCGGAATATTCTTTTAATAATTTTATTTCCTGCTCTCTACCAACCAGTTTGTCCATATTGTAAGATTGTAGTATTTAATTTGCAAAAGTAATAATTTTTTCTGAATCAATACTGAGTTTTTTCCAAAACTCCCGAATTTTGCCAATTTTGGAAAAAACTCAATCTTCTGACAGGCCGAATCACAGATAAAAAAAGTGGTACCCTGTAATAAATGCCCATACTCATACGTTATAGCCATATAAATCGTAATAAAACACCTACATCGCATGAAGAAAGTTTTTTCGCTACTGGTTGGCCTGCTGATTTGCGCCAACGCATTCTCCCAGGAGGTCTGCTGGGTCTTTTTCACCGACAAGGCCAACACCACGTTTGACCCTTACAGTTATTTCGACGCCAAAGCCATTGAGCGGTACCGGCTCAACCATGCCGACCTGTACGACAGCACCAACTTTCCGCTGAACGCGCAGTACTGCGGAAGCGTGGCAAACCTTTCCGACGAGGTGGTCGGGGAAAGCCGCTGGCTCAACGCCATGGCGGTGGTAGCCGATGAAGAGGCCATGGCAAAAATCCAACGGCTTCCCTTTGTGAAAAAGTTGGTCATCATCCAAAGCGACATGAACCTTTGTTCCCGCGAAACATCGGAGGAGACCATGGAGAGCGGCATGGCCGAGGCGGAAAAGCTGCTTTCGGCTCCTGCTGAGCCCTACAGCCTGCATGCGCAGCTGAAGCGAATGGGCGGCGAGGAGTTTGTAAAGGCGGGATTGCGTGGCAAAGGCATCCGCATCGCCGTGCTGGACGGCGGTTTTCCATTGGTGGACAAACATGCCGCATTCCGGCACCTGCGCGACAACGGCCGGATCCTGAAAACCTACAACTTCCCCAAAAAACAGGAGAATGTCTATGGCTGGAACAGCCACGGCACCATGACCCTGAGCTGCATCGCCGGCAAGGATGTGCTGAACGGCTGCGACATCGGATTAGCCACGGGGGCGGAGTTCCTGCTGGCCCGCACCGAAGTGGGCCCCGAACCTAAGAAAGAGGAGGTCTGGTGGGTCATGGGTGTGGAATGGGCCGACAAGAACGGCGCACAGCTCATCAGCAGCTCCTTAGGCTATGGCAACATCAACCACTGGCCCTCCGAAACGGACGGCACCTCCCCTATCAGCAAGGCGGCCAACATGGCCGTGGAAAAAGGAATCCTGATCTGCAACTCCGCCGGTAACGAAGGTACGGAAAAGAGCTGGCCGGGCATCATCCTGCCCGCCGATGCGGAGAATGTGCTCACCGTGGGCGGCATCAACCCGACCAATGAAAACCATCAGGATTTTGCCTCCTACGGCCCCACCGCCGACGGAAGGCTGAAGCCCAATGTCTCGGCCTACGCCTTTGAATGCCGTGTGGCCGCCCCCAACAGCGAACAATCTTACAAATGGGTGGCCGGCACCTCCTTCTCCTGCCCATTGGTGGCCGGATTCGCCGCCTGCGCATGGCAGAACCATCCTGAATATACCGCCTTGCAGCTGAAGAGGGAAATCGAAAAATGCGCAGAGCTCTACCCCTATTACGACTATGCGGTCGGCTACGGTGTGCCGCAGGCCGGACGGTTCCTGAACCCCTCCCTGCCCCAACCTGAAAAGACCTTCGACATCACACAGGATGGAAAAACCGTGTACATAACACCACACAACTATACCATGGGGGATGCGCTCCATTACCACATCCGCCGTGCGGACGGACGACTCTACACCTACCGTCACGTAAGGTTTGATTTCGCCTTCACCGGAAAAGTGGAGATTGAACTGACAAGCTTTGGTCCTACAGACACACTTTGCGTATGGTACAACGGATACAGCGAGGATATCGCCTTGACCAACATCCCAAAAGACCAGATGATGAAGAGCACCCTGATGACCAAAGGTTCGCATGAATACAAATGGCTGGAGAGCTACGCCATGGGTGACCACCGTGACATACCATCCACTTGGGGCAACCACGCCAAAAACAAGTTCGGGGCTTTCTACGGCTTTGGAACTAAGATTGCGACACGCCATTATGACTGCATGTGTGATGTCAATATGAACTCAATAGCACAAAACATAGGTGTGTACTACCAGCGCAACATCACAAAAGGCTACGGATTAGGCGTCTCTCTCTCCAACAGTTTCCAAAAATACAGCCTCAAACCTGCGGCAAAAGCGTTTCCAGCCACCACAACCAAACCAGCCGCAAAAAAGGCATTTTTCAACGAAAACCAACTGGATTTGGAATTGTACCAGCAAATACGGCTTGCAAGCGGATACAACGGCAGCGGATGCAGCCTGGACATCGGTGTCTTCGGTTCCTGGGTATATGACTATACGCTGACAAGTATCTATCCTTCAGAAGGGAATGTGGTTTTGAGCCGCCATTCGGAAACCTTCAAATTTGACGGCTATCCTTTTGACTGGGGATTCAGCATGCGAGTGAATTACGCATTCCTCTCCCTGTACGCAAAATTAAGGAGCGGCGTGTTTGATAGCGGCATACATCTTAATCATTACATCCCGTTTCAACAGTACACCCTTTTGGTTGATACAAAGAATCTGGAAATCGGCCTGATGATGAAGTTCTGAGCGGAAAGCAATAAAAGAGAGAAAAGAGGTGGCGTGCCACCGCATCGCACATCAGACTTCACAGCAAGTGTCTTGACATAGATTTTTACGGTCCTCCGCATTTTTTCAGGGAGAGAACGGCAGGTCGAATCGGATTATTGACTACCTTTGCAGTTTTGAACAAAAAAAAGAGAGCATCATGATAAAGCGCAATGAGGAAATGGAGACAATATATCCGGAACATGTATGCAACGGATTGGGTTCCATTGAAAAAAAGTTTGTCTTCTCCACGGAGGAGATGCTGAACAAGGCCAAAATGTTCGCACGCATCACCCTGCCGGATGGCAGCAGCATCGGCGAACATCCGCACCAGCCGGAGGCAGAAATCTACTATATTCTGGAAGGCGAAGTGGTGGTGACCGACAACGACCGGCAGGAGATTCTGCATCCTGGCGACGCCGTCTTCACCGGAAACGGGGACCGGCACAGCGTCACCAACGCAAGCGGCAAACCGGCTGTGCTGATGGCAGTAATACTCTGGTAAAAGTGATAAATGTGAAGATGTGAAGAAAAGTTTAAACCTCTTAAACTTCTTAAACCCCTTAAACCTCTTAAACTTCTTAAACCCCTTAAACTTCTTAAACCCCTTAACAACTTAACAACTTAACAAAACTCAAAAGGTAATGAGCATAGCAAGCAATATCAACGACATACGCAGTCTTCTGCCGGAGCATGTAAAGCTGATAGCGGTCTCCAAGTTCAAGCCGGTCAGCGACCTGATGGAGGCATACAATGCCGGGCAGCGGCTTTTCGGGGAGAACAAGGCGCAGGAGATGACCGCAAAGCACGAGGTGATGCCCAATGACATCGAATGGCACTTTATCGGACACCTGCAGACCAACAAGATAAAATACATCATCCCATACGTGCACTGCATCCACAGCATCGACAGCGCACACCTTTTAGCCGAGGTGGACAAACAGGCGGCCAAGCACGGACGCACCGTCCCCTGCCTGCTGCAGTTCCACATCGCCACGGAGGAGACCAAGTTCGGCTTCTCCTACGAGGAGGCGGCGGAGATGCTGCAGTCGCCGGAGTTCCGGACATGGGAACATATAGCCATCCACGGCGTGATGGGCATGGCGACCAACACTGAGGACAACGAATTAATCCGGAAGGAGTTCCGCACTATGAAAAACTGTTTTGACCGGCTGAAGGCCGATTATTTTCCGCAGCAGGAATCCTTCCGCGAAATATCAATGGGAATGACCGGCGACTACCCCATCGCCGTTGAGGAGGGCAGCACAATGGTCCGCATCGGCAGCGCAATTTTCGGCGCACGGAATTACCAACTTTAACAAACATCTGTAACCATGACATTTGAAGAGAAAATCACCCAAGCGGTCATCGAAAGCATCAAGGAATTATATGACAGCACTGTTGGCGCGGAGAGTGTCACGCTGCAAAAGACGAAAAAGGAATTTGAAGGGGATTTCACCCTCGTGGTGTTCCCGTTCTTGAAAATGTCCCGCTGCAATCCGGAGAATACCGCACGCCAGATTGGTGAAAAGCTGCTGGAGAAGCTCCCTTTTGTACAGGATTTCAACGTAATCAAGGGATTCCTGAACATCAGCGTCAGGCCGGAGGAATGGATCGGTTTTGTCAGCCAGGAATGCGGGAACGACCTCTATGGGGTCAAGACCGCGCCGGAGGGAGCCGCACCGGTGCTGATCGAGTTCTCCTCCCCCAACACCAACAAGCCGCTGCATCTGGGCCATGTGCGCAACAACCTGCTGGGCGACTCCGTCTCACGCATCCTGGAGGCGGACGGCAACCGCGTCATCAAGGTGAACCTTGTGAACGACAGGGGAATCCATATCTGTAAGTCGATGATTGCCTGGCAAAAATACGGAAACGGCGAGACGCCAGAATCCTCCGGCATGAAGGGTGACCATCTGGTCGGCAAATACTATGTGGAATTCGACAAGCACTACAAGGAGGAGATCAGGACGCTGACAGAGAGCGGTATGGGCGAAGATGAGGCAGAAAAGAAGGCCCCTATCCTGCTGGAGGCGCAGGCAATGCTCCGCAAATGGGAGGAGGGCGACACGGAGGTCCGCACGCTCTGGGAGAAAATGAACAGCTGGGTTTATGACGGCTTCGAGGCCACATACCGCACCATGGGAATCACCTTCGACAAGACATATTATGAATCGAACACATATCTTTTAGGGAAAGAGATTGTCAAGGAGGGTTTGGACAAAAAGGTGTTCTACCGCCACACAGACGGCTCCGTACGCATCGACCTGAAGGAGGATGGGCTGGACGAGAAGGTGCTGCTCCGCTCCGACGGCACATCCGTCTATATCACACAAGATCTGGGCACCGCCCTGACCCGCTACAACGAGTTCCATCCGAGCAGGATGATATATGTGGTGGGCAACGAGCAGAACTACCATTTTGACGTGCTCAAGCTGATACTGGGGAAAAAGCTGGACTACGACTGGGGAAAGAGCATCCACCACCTCTCCTACGGCATGGTGGAGCTTCCGTCGGGCAAGATGAAGTCCCGCGAGGGCACCGTTGTCGATGCGGACGACCTTATGGCCGACATGATCGCCATGGCTGCGGAGAACACCGCCCAGATGGGCAAGACCGACTTCACCCCCGAAGAGGCGGCAAAATTGGCCGAAACTGTCGGTTTGGGCGCATTGAAGTATTTCATCCTGAAGGTGGATCCGAAAAAAAACATGATGTTCAACCCCAACGAATCGATTGATCTGAACGGCAACACCGCCCCCTTTATCCAATACACCCACGCGCGAATCCGCTCACTGCTGCAGAAGGCCGGCTTCAGCATGGAGAACGGCACATTGGACAGCAATGCCGCATTGGGCGACCCTGAAAAAGAGATAATCCGCACGCTGTACGACTATCCTGCCTATGTGGAACAGGCCGCCGCGGAGTTCAGCCCGGCACAGATTGCCAACTACACCTACGAACTGGCCAAGAACTACAATCGTTTTTACCAGGAATGCCCCATCATGCGTGAGACCGACACGGCCAAAAGGCAGCTGCGCCTTGCAATCTCGGCCTTCACCGCCGATGTGATCCGCCGCAGCATGAAGCTGTTGGGCATTAACGTACCAGACCGCATGTAAGATGGAAGAGCTGCACCTTGTCACCGACCTTGCGCTGATCCTGATATCGGCCGGAGTCACCACCATACTCTTCAAGTGGCTGAAACAGCCGCTGGTATTGGGTTACATCGTGGCCGGTTTCCTGGTCGGGCCTCACTTCAACCTCTTCCCCACCATCACCCAGACGGCCGTCATAAGCGAATGGTCGGAAATAGGAATCATCTTTCTTTTGTTCGCCTTGGGGCTGGAATTCAGCTTCAAACGTCTGTTCCAGGTGGGAAGCACCGCCTTCATCACAGCCGGTGTTGAAATAATAACCGTGTTTCTGGCCGGATTCCTGACCGGCTACCTCTTCGGCTGGACCACCACCGAAAGCATCTTCTTAGGCGGAATGCTGGCCATGTCCTCCACCACCATTGTCATCAAGGCATTCAGCGACATGGGCATAAAAAAGCAGAAGTTCGCCGACATTGTGCTGGTTGTACTGATAATACAGGATCTGGTAGCCATCCTCATGATGGTGCTGCTGCCCGCAATCGCAGTACGAAACAACTTGGACGGCAGCGAAATGCTGATGAGCATCATCAAACTGGTGTTCTTTATCATACTCTGGTTCCTTGTGGGCATCTACGTTTTCCCATCATTTTTCAAATGGACGCGCAAGCTCATAAATGAGGAGACCCTGCTTATCATCTCCATCGGGCTATGCTTCGGCATGGTTGCGCTGGCCACGAGCCTCGGCTTCTCCTCCGCGCTCGGTGCCTTCGTGATGGGTTCAATCCTTGGTGAAACCGTTGAGGGACACAAGATTGAAAAACTGATGAAGAGCATCAAGGATCTGTTCGGCGCAATCTTTTTCGTATCGGTCGGGATGATGGTGGATCCGCAGATTTTAGTGCAGTACTGGCTCCCCATTGTCATACTCTCGTTAGTGACCATCATTGTTAAGGCGGTGATGTCGGCGGCGGGCGTGCTGATGTCCGGCGAATCGCTGAAAGTTGCGGTGCAGACAGGTATGAGCCTCTCGCAAATCGGTGAGTTCGCCTTCATCATAGCCACATTGGGAAACTCGTTGGGCGTTATGGAGGACTACATCTATCCGGTGATTGTCGCGGTGTCGGTCATAACCACCTTCACCACCCCCTACTGCATCAAGCTGGCCGAACCATTAGCGGACGTAATCGAACGGATATTACCCGACTCCTGGAAGGCGTTCCTGCTCCACCACCAGTCCCGCTCACACACGGTTAACCAACAGAGCGAATGGCGCAAACTGCTCGCCACCTATTTGAAGAACATATTGTTATACGGTGTGATACTGGTCGCCATCATGCTGGCGGCATTCCAATGGCTCAACCCATTCGTATGGAAGCATCTGGGGAGTTTCCTCTCCCCCTTCCTGATCGGCTGTATAAATGCAGGGACAACAATCCTGGTCATGGCGCCCTTCCTGCGCGGCCTGATGCACCAGACGCGACAATCCGGCGAAACATACCTGCACCTGTGGCACAACAGCCGCTTCAACCGCAGCGGTCTTATCGCCATGGTGCTGCTGAAGGCCTTCATTGTCTTTTTCTTCGTGATGAGCGTGCTGTTCAAGAACTTCAAATACTCCCCATGGGTCATGCTGCTGTTCGCCATCGCAATCATTCTCTTCATCACCTTCTCGGAGAAGACACTGCGGCGTTACAGCCGTATTGAGAAGCGGTTCCAGCTGAATCTGAACCAGAAGGAGGCCATGGAGAAGATGGAGCATCCGATGGAGACCTCCTACAATTCGCAATTTGCCGGCAACGACATACACATGGAGGGCATCCGCGTCTCCGCCGACACGCCCTACATCGGGCAGACAATTGCGGAGGCTGACTTTCGTAAGAAGTTCGGCATCAATATTGTAAAAATCAAGCGCGGCAACCACACCATCACCCTGCCATCACCGCAGGAGCGGATTTACCCTTACGACAAAGTGCTTGTTTTGGGCAGCGATGCGCAGATTACCGCCTTCATGAAGGAGATACAGTTTGAGGACGAGGCGGCACGGCAGACCGCACGTGAGAAGAATGTCGGGTTCTTCTCATTCATCATCGAGGCGGATTCACCCTTCATAGGGAAGCCGATTTTCGAGACCAATTTCCGCGAACTGGGCTTCATGGTCATCGGTATCGAGCATAACGGCGAAAAGGTCATGAACCCGGACGCCTCCATGCACTTCTCACTTAACGATGTGGTATGGGTCGCAGGCGAACGCCGCAACCTGCACCTGCTACTGGGGAAACAAGACTCATAGTTTGTCCTTGTTGTACCAACAGCTTTGATAACTCCCTTACTGCACCTTCACGAACTTCAATATCTGCACACCGTTTTTGGAGCGGTAGCGGACAAAGTAGGTGCCGCTGCTGTAGTCGCTGGTGTTAATGCGCATTTCCGCATTTTCCATGGTGCAGTGCCGCATCACCCGCCCGATGGCATCCGTGATGATGATCTCACCGCCCAAATCCGAGGCATCCTCATTGCGCAGCAGTATGTAATCCTGCGCCGGATTGGGCTGCAACGTGAGCGTGGTGCGTTTCGGTTCCTTGACAGCCGCTCCTGTTTGATGACATCCGGTCGGTTTGTGAAGCATGAATTCGACGGTGTCGTCCTTATGCAGACAAAGCATGAGGGGTAAATATGAATCACCAGCCAACTTTGTATATCCTATTCCATAGGAAGGGCCAACTCCTTCTATAAAGGATAGTGGCAGACCATATCTCTTGCATACCCCATCGTTATCCTCGTAAAAAAAAGATTTTCTATTTAAATATTGGAAATGTATATGTTTGACCCCATTGGCATTAAACACCGTGTCCACTATAAGGGGATAACCCCACTCATAATAATAATAATAATCCAGCCAATTAGGCAAAAAGTAAGATTTCGGCAAAAACGGCAACCGGAAGGTGTCTCCATTATGCAATGACATGTCGCACAGCAGCACTTCGGTGTCCAGTTCAGGATAGTACCGGTAGAGTCGTCCTAAAACGGTGTCCTCCCTCAATATCCTTGTACCCCTAATGTCAAGTTTGTAGACCTTACCATTGTATTCCTTCTCTTTTCCATTAAACTCAAATTCATGGGTACTGGATGGTCCGATATCTATTGGTTCCCCTTCGGGGTCAAAACTTACATCCACCACATATATTGCATACACCGTTCTGTTTTTTCCAAAGAAGGATTGATACGAGGTCTTTTGTGGCACACTGTCCTGCAGACTGTCCTGGTCAGTGAGGGACATCAGCAGCTTGTGTCCGGCGGTGTCAATGTACGTGCTGTCAGTGGTTGTGCTGTCCCGCCGCCACATGCAGTCCAGCTCGTAAGGCCATACAGGGTGCTGGTCGTTGTAGAGATACGCCTCCCCATAGTGGTTGTCCAGCACTGACTTGGCCACCGCACCGGCATAATCGTCCCTGCCGGCCACATTCTCCAGCACGGCCAGGGCGTTCCCGTCCAGGTTCGCCCATCCGCAACCGAGTGAGTCAGCAGGCTTGCGGACTGCGTACAGCTGCAGCAGGCTGCTGTACTCACCAGCATCCAAAGACGCATAATCATCCGGTATGGAGAGCGCAAGCTGATTGAAAGCGACCGGATCATTCACGTAGGCATCCTCCAAAAGGGCATAGGCGGCACGGGGGCTGCGGCTGTTCCCCAGCCACTGCACATACGACAACCTGTCAAAAACGGTGTCGGAAATGATGTGCAGCACCGCCTCCGCGCAGATGTCCGACAGCTGCTTCCGCCGCCACTGCATCGAGGCGAAGGCATTGTGCTGAGCCTGCCCGACAAGGGTGCCGGCGGTCATACCATTTCCCGGATACATCCCCTCATAGCCCTCCTGGCTCTCCACATACTCCTGCCTCAATTCAATGAAACGCTGTCCCAAATCCGGGAGGGAGACCCCGGTATAGACCCCTGAAAGCGGGTTGTCGGGGGAAATGCCGTAGGCCCCATCGCAGTCATCCGAGAATGTCTGCAGGACCGTCACATTTCCGACATCCCCGTATATCCTGTCCGGACGGTGGTTCGTGCCGTTGCCGTTGTAGTAGTACACCATCTTTTGCGTGTTAAGCTTCCGGATGTCCGCCGTGGAGTTCATGAACAGGTTCCCCGCAGCGTGCCCGCTGGCACCCTGCGCCAACGCCAGCGAGGACCCCTCCATGATGTGCAGGCTGCTGCCGTTGTTCCTAAACTCGTTGCAGCAGGCCGTCAGGCCGCAGGAGGCGGTGTCGGAACTGAGGTCGGCATTGCAGCCGGAGACAAGCACACCGGCGCATAGCTGGTGGAAGCTGTTGTTGCGGATGCTCCACGCCTCCGCACCGGAGGAGCGCACCAGCACACCCGCCGTGCCCGGCAGGTTGCTGCTGAAAAAATCGTTGTCACGCACCACTGCTCCGCCGCTCTGCTCAAGCAGCAGGCCGTATGCGTTGCCGACAGTCTGCGGAATTGGGTTGGATATCTGGAAGTTGTTGCCAACGCATACCATATACATTGTTGCCAGTGCATGGATGCCCACAAGGTTGTTCTGGAAAGCCGTGTGACGGACTGCGGTGAATCTCTCCACGTTGTTCTCCATCATGATGGCGGTGCGGAAATTCGAGAAGATGCTCTCCACATAATTCCCCGGAGTGGTCTCATAGCGGTCTACCACCATGCCGGAGCGGTATGCGCTTATGCCGCTCCCGAATGTGTTCGTCGCTCCGCCATGCCTGCCGTCGGAGAACTGGCAGCCAAGGAACAGAGGGTCGCGCACACCCTCAAGCCGCACATGGGCATTAAACTCCGTGCCGGGGAAGCGGATGCTGTCATCCAGCGTGAACCCGCACTCGCGGAAGCAGGACTTGGAGAGGGCCTCCATTTCATACACGGACTGCTGCCGTTCATAGGGGGCGAAGAAGACCGCCCTGATGTTGTCCCTGAACATCGTGCGGACGGCACGCACGATGCCGCCGCCCATAATGGAATATTCCGGCAGCATGCCGTCACGGGTGGTGGTGATGAAAACATGCTCTCCTATTGACAGCGCACACTCCGCATGCGACACCACGCAGTCCTCCAGCCGGACGGAACCCTGGTATCGTCCAGTCCGGGGCGAGTCGGGGTTGCCCTCCACAATGATGCCTGTCCACATGTCGTCCCCGTCACCTGTGAGGGTTGCACCATCCGCTATCAGCCTGCCGCCGGGCAGCACACGGATGTGTGCATTTCGGTTGAAGCGGCTGCGGTTCCTCAGCACCAGTGTGCCGCCCTCCTCCACCACTATTCGGGCATGGCGGCCAAGACGGAGGTTCGCGTAACGGGAGGCCTCAAAAATGCAGCCTGCGCCCACATGCACCTCCGCGCTGTCACCCACAGACAAGGTGCTTCCACTGTCCAGCAGCACACTGCTTTTGTTTTCCAGCAACAGGCTGCTCTGTGGCCCCATGCGGAACACCGAGCCGGGCAGGCAGCGCAGTCGGCTCACCGGAGCGAACTCGCCGCTCACGCTGTCGCGGAAGGGCTGTTCCGGCGTGCGGTTCTGTGTCAATGTGATTATGTGGCCGCGTGTGAGGTTGGCCTCCTCGCGCAGCATCACACGCCCCGTCCATATTGCATCGTTGGTGATGTCGTAGTCATCCCAACGGACGCGCACCAGAAAGTCCCCGTCCGGCAGCGGCTCCATGGTGATGCCCAGGCCGCTCAGCCATGTGTGGCGCACGTTGCGCGGATTGTTTTGGTTGGAGATATAGTCCGAATATTCTTTTTTATTATTAACATAGAGGTAATTGTAATATACCTTGGCATTGCAGGTGCTTGGATTGGTGCCCATGTTGATATGGGAATAACAGGAGAATGCGTCCGCATTGTCCCCAAGGTTGACAAGACCGTCTAGAGTGTCATTACCTACCACTTTGCGCCACAAGGGTCGTTCATGCTTTTTTTTCAACGTGTCATCACACGCATCAGGATTGAATTGGTCCTCGAGATCCGAATAACCGTTGAAGGGGTTCTCAGCACACTGCATATGATAGTAGTAGTGTGGATCTGAATTGACACAGCCGTATTTATTAAGAATGTATGGATGGGCGGAATCCAAACAGACTATCGTGTAGTCGTGGAAGCCTTCCGCAGGTATTTGGCGCAGATTGTCCCGCTCGTCACTAAACCACACCTCATTATGGCTTCCAGTGAGCAAATCCCTTCCTATCTGGTAATAGGT
>JAEEGH010009198.1_pt1 | contig 23113 bp, 18 predicted proteins | sample 9134181 | NCBI WGS metagenome assembly JAEEGH01 (sample SAMN16246544, study PRJNA631951) | gut metagenome | biome: gut microbiome; feature: rumen; material: DP-attached | host: Bos | place: Iran: Karaj | collected 2018-10
TCCGCACGCTGCAACGCGTGGATCGCGAAGTGCTGAAAATGGCACGGCGGATCTTCCAGTCGCCGCAATATAAGAAGTTGTATGACAGCACGTATGCGACCATCATGAACGGCGGGCGGATCATCTACTCCGGCTGCGGCGCGACGGGGCGTTTGTCCATCATGGTGGAATGCATGTGGCGGGAGGCCTGCGCGAAGAACCCGTCCGTCGCAAAGTACGCCAATCAAGTGGAATCCATCATGACGGGCGGCGACTACGCGCTGGTGAAATCGGTTGAATTCTTCGAAGACTATGCGGTATTCGGCCGTCGGCAGGTCCAGGAGGCGAACATGGGGACGAAGGACATGCTGGTGGCGATCACGGAGGGCGGCGAGACATCGTCAGTTTTGGGAACGGTTGCGGAAGCGTTGGATCGCGGTTGCGCGGTTTTTCTGCTCTTTAACAATCCGGCGGATTTGCTGGCGGAGCATCTGGAGCGGTCGCGCAAAGCGATTGAAGATCCGCGTGTGACGGTGTTGGATTTGTATTGCGGCCCGATGGGACTGGCCGGTTCGACGCGTATGCAAGCGACTACGTCCGAACAACTTGTCGCAGGCGCTGCGTTGGAGGCGACCATGCAGCGGCTGCTCGGTCTGCCGGAACGCGACTACGTCGATGATTTCGAAAAAATGCTGGATTCGCTGGAGACGGAGCAATCCGTCGAGACGATTGCGGCATACACGGAATTCGAGGCGGGCATCTATCGCGAAAAGGGCAAGCTGACGTATTTCGCGGATGATTTCCTGCTGGACATCTTCACGGATACGACGGAGCGGTCGCCGACGTTCATGCTGCCGCCGTTCCGCAAATGCGACGACAAAGTGTCGCCGCAGCCGTGGACGTTTGTGAAAAATCCGTTGTGCTCCACGCCGGAAGTTTGGGATCGCGGCATGCATCGCGCGTTGCGCTGCCTGGCATGGACGCCCGCCGACTACGAGGCGATGGGCACGTCGGACAAGATCGGCAACAATCCGCCGAAGATTTCCGCTCCCGAACTGCTGAAATTCATGGTCGGCCAAGAGAACGTCGAAGAACGTTGGGATAGCGGAAAAGACGCCGCCGTTTTGGTGGAACTCGCTCATAATGAAAAACTTGAAGCGGCGTTTGCGGAACTCGCGCCGAAATTCGCGCATCAGGCGAAACTGACGTTGAACACGGATTTGCCGAATGCGTTTTCCGTCGATGCGTTTTGCGACGGCGGCGCGTTGGAACTGATGCGCCATTTGGCGTTGAAGCTTGTTCTAAATAACGTGTCCACAGGCACGATGGCGGTTTTGGGCCGCGTCACCGGCAACTGGATGAGCTGGGTCGATTGCACGAACAAAAAACTGCTGGACCGCGGGGCGCGTCTGCTGGTGGAAATCGGAAAGATCGACTATCGGACGGCGCTGAGCCTGTTGTTCGAGGCGATGGACCATCTGAAGGAGACGCGCGGCGAGAAGCCGTCCCCCGTGCAGGTCGCATTGCAGTGGTTGCAACGTCCGAAAGTCAACTCGCTGAAGGAGTTCCAGAAAGAACTGAAGCCTGGCTGGCTCATGATGACCGGGCCGGAGAATCCGTCCGCCGTGACGCCTGCGGACATGAAATCGCATGAATGCGTTTATGCGGCGGATGACATGTTCGCCGTGGAGGTATGGCATGGCCATGCCGCTCTGGGAGACGACTTCACCGTCCGCGTCGAATGGCAGCAGACGGAAGACGGACGTTTCGCGGGACGGCTGTCCTACAGCGGAATGACGGGTAAGACGTTCATCACGGAAATCCAATTCCCGTTGCTCGCGATCAGCTTCGACGTCGATTCGAAGATTGTCACGGGCGAATGGGACATGGGCTTCATGTTCGACGCGAAAATCATCACGGCGGGGCAGTACGACATCAAGCGGACGATGGAATCGATGCAATTCGGCGCCATTTTGCGGCCGCATGGGCAGAGCGTCTATTACGATTTCCGCGATCCAGAGTGGAATTTGAAACAAGTGCGATTGGCGTTGTCGAAAGACCGCGTCATGACGGTCGGCGGCGTGTATCTCTGCCCGCAGGGCGACGCGCCGTCTGCGGAAGGCGGCGTGCCGTACGAGTGCGGCGTGAAGCTGTTTGAAGGCGGCTGGTATCAGGCCGCTCAAATCTACCGCCCGTGGGCGCTGAAGCAGAGCTGGGTGACGAACCGTCCGAAAGACAACCCATTGAAGGACATTGACTTGTGGTTCTGGAACCGCGGCTTGATAAAGGATGTTCTGCCGCCGGTCGAGCAGGTGAAAAAGGACTGCCCGGAGGCGAAGCTCGCGTTGGACTGGTATTGGTGGCATACGAATCCGTACGACACGGACTATCCGTTCTTCTGGCCGCCGCGCGAAGGCGAGGAGGCGTTCCGCGCCGCCGTGAAGCGGATGACGGACCAGGGCGTCTATACGCAGGTCTATGTCAACGGCGTCTGCTGGGATTGCGATGCGGATACGTGGACGCAAGGTGGCGACAGCGGAGCCGTGAAACTGGCGGATGGTTCGCTGCGTGCCCACGCCTTCAATAAATACAACAACCACCGTCTGGCGTGGATGTGCGGCGAGGCGCCGAAACACCATGACAAGATTTCCGAACTGCTCGGCCATCTGCACGACTGCGGCCTGTCCGGCCAGTATCTGGACATGATCGGCTGCGCGACATACGGGCCGTGCTTCAATCCGGAGCACAAGCATCCGAAAGGCGGCGGCCACTACATGCGCGACGGATACCGCAAGATGCTGCAACGGTTGAAAGACGAATATCCGGACTATCCGCTGACGACGGAGACCGCGAACGAAGCCTACATGGATTTGACCGACGGCGGCATCATCTGCACGAGCGCGTCCATCGAACACATGGGCAATTCGCAGCGGGAGATGATTCCTCTGTTCAGCGCCGTTTATCACGGATCATTCGCATTGTTCGGCACTTACGCGCATCCAGACGGCATCCCGCCATGGGATCCGAAATGGCCGTCTGAAGACAAATGGCCGGAGGAAAAGGATTGGAACAGCCTGTATCCGGACCAGTTCTTCGTGGAAATGGCGCGGGCGGTCGTGTGGGGCTGCCAGCCGATGGTGTGCCATCTGCGTCCCGCCGTCTACACGGAGCCGAAGTACCGCGACGTCTATCAGTTCATCGTCGATACGGCGAAATTCTACCATGACCACAAGGATTTCCTGTTCGACGGCACGCTGATGTCGCCCGACGGCTTCAGCTGCGATGAAAAGGAAGTGAGTTTCCTTGCGCGGATGATCTTCACGAAGCAGGCGGAGGCGCATGTCATCACGAAGACGCTGCCGTGCGTGCTGCATGGCCATTGGCGGAATCCGAAAGGCGAATACGCGTTGATTCTGGCGAACTACACGGCTGATCCGCAGCCGTGGAGCTTCCGCGGGAAGAGCGGCGTGATCGCCGCGCACTCATATGAGTGCGTGAAGCTTTAGTGGTTAGTCGGGAGGGCTGCGCTCCAGCGCGGCCTTAATGGTTAGTTTTTAGTGGTTAGTGGTATGGAAAACTTCTACACACGCCTTTGCAAGAATTGCGGTTCGGCTCTGGTATTCGACCCGCAAAAGCAGAAGCTTGTCTGTCCCGCCTGCGGGACGGAATACGAAGCCGATGAAATGAAGGGCGAAAACGTCGTCGAACTGGATCTGATGGATACGCTGAAGGCGATCGAACAGTACAATGAAGACGACGACAAGCTGGTCGTCCACTGCCCGAACTGCGGCGCCGACAGTGAGTTTCCGGCGAACGTCGTGGCGACGCGCTGCCAATACTGCAACACGCCGCTGACGGGATCCACGTTGAGCCAGAGGACGTTGCGTCCGCAAGGCATCGTGCCGTTCGCCATCTCGCATGACGCGGCTGTCATGGCGTTCCGCAAGTGGTTGCAAAGCCTGTGGTTCCTGCCGAACAAGGCGAAAAAGTTGAAGCTTGAGGAGACCATGCAGGGCGTCTACAGGCCGTTGTGGACATTTGATTTCAAGACGACGACTCGCTACACGGGCGAGCGCGGCGAACACTACTACGTGACGAAAACGCGCCGCGTCAACGGCAAGACGGAGACCTACCGTGAGCGGAAGACGCGTTGGTATCCGGCCGCCGGAACGGTGCATGTCGCGTTCGACGACATTCTCGTGCCGGCGAGCAACCGCATGTCGAAAGCGCTTCAGGAGGAATGCCGCTGGAATCTGGAGAACGCCGTGGACTATTCGGAGGACATGATACGCGGCTTCGACGAAGAGAGCTACGACGTCAGGCTGCGGCCGGCCTTTGAGGAGTCGCAGGAAAAGGCGAAGCCTCAGATTCAGAGCGCCATCAGGCGGGACATCGGCGGCGACGAACAGCGGATCAGCAGCATGGACACGTCCTATGCGGATTTGAGCTACAAGCTACTATTGGTGCCGTACTGGTCCGCCACGTATCGTTTCAAAGGAAAACCTTATACTTATATTGTGAACGGTCAGACCGGCGTGGCGCATGGCGAACGGCCGTGGAGCGTTGTCAAGATCACGTTCTTGATTTTGGCTATTTTGGCAATTGTCATTGGACTTTACATAATGTTCAACCAGTAACACAAGGAGGCAAAACATGGGCATCATGAATTTCATCAAGAACCAGTTGATCGACATCGTCGAATGGCCGGAGGAGACGCCTGGCGTGCTCGTCCACCGTTTCGAACGGGCGGGCAACGAAATCAAACGCGGCGCGAAACTGGTCGTGCGGCCTGGTCAATCCGCCGTTTTCGTGAACGAAGGGCAGATCGCGGACAAGTTCGAACCTGGCACCTATTCGCTTGAAACCAAGAACCTTCCGATTTTGACGACGATTCTCTCGTTGCCGTACGGCTTCAATTCGTGGCACAAGGCGGAAGTGTATTTCATCAAGCGGACGGAGCAGCTGGACCGCAAGTGGGGCACCGCGCAGCCGATCACGATGCGCGACGCGGACTTTGGCCCCCTGCGCATTCGCGCGTTCGGCAACTATTCCTATCGCGTCGGCATGACGGACAACATGTTGCAGCGCTTCGTCGGTGCGAAGAGCGAATTCAAGGCGGAGGAATTGGAAAAGCAGATCCAGCTGAAGAGCGTCTCCGAATTCACGGATACATTGGGCGAACTGCAGATCCCCGCGTTGGATTTGGCTGCGCAGTATAATGAAATCGGAGAGCGTGTCAAACAGAATTTGCAACCAGTGATGAACGACATGGGCTTGGAACTGTTGACGTTTACGGTCGGCAACATTTCGCTGCCGGAAGAAGTGAACGCGGCGATCGACAAGCGTGGCGCGATTGGCGCGTTGGGCGGCATGCAGAGCTACCAGCAGATGAAGGCCGCTGACGCGTTGGGCGACATGGCGAAGAACCAAGGCACGGGCGGCACGATGATGGGAATGATGCTGGGCGGCAATCTGGGCGCGTTTGCGGGCCAGCAGTTCCAGCAGTCGCAGCAGCCGCAGTATCAGCAGCCGTCGCAACAGCAGATGGCTCCGCCGCCACCACCGCCGGCCGCCCCGTTGTTCTACGTGGCCGTCAACGGCCAGCAGCAGGGGCCGTTCAACATCCAGCAGTTGCAGGGCATGATTCCCGGTGGTGGTTTCGGGCCGAATTCACTGGTGTGGACGGCCGGCATGAGCGGCTGGCAGGCGGCGAGTACCGTCGCTGCGTTGAGCGCGCTGTTTGGCCCCGTTCCGCCGCCACCGCCGCCGATTAAATAATCATACATTAAATTTATAAGGAACCGTACGCAGGACAGAGAATTGGCAGCATGTTGTGGATTCAGAACGACGAATCGTTGAAGGCATATTGCGAAGCGGCCGCGCAGCGGCCGATCGTCGCCGTTGACACGGAATTCGTATGGGTGAAGACCTATCATCCGCAACTTGGGCTCGTCCAGCTGTCCTGCGACGGCGGTGAAAACGCGTTGGTGGACCCTCTGTCCATTACGGACAGAGGGCCGCTAAAGGCGTTGCTGGAAAACGATGCCGTCGTGAAAGTCTTTCATGAAGCGGCCAGCGACCTGCCGATTTTGCGCCGTTGGTGCGGGGCGTTGCCGCGAAATATTTTCGACACGCGGATTGCGGCGGGCTTCGTCGGTATGACGGCGAAACTGTCGTTGAAAAGTCTTTTGAACAGCCTGCTTGGCGTGAATTTGGCCAAGACGGAGACGCGGACGGACTGGTTGCAACGTCCGCTGACGCCGCAACAACTGGAATATGCGGCGGAAGATGTGCAGTACATGCCGAAGGCGTGTGTTTTGCTGAAGGAGAAATTGGAGGCTTTGGGGAATCTTGCTTGTTTTGAAGCCGAAATGAAGGAATATTCGCAAGAGTCTTATTATCAAGAACCTAACGAATCGCAGGCGTGGATGCGCGTGTCCGGAAACAACATGTTCAACGGCCGTCCACTGGCGATTTTGAGCGAATTGGCCCGTTGGCGTGAGCATGTGGCGCGTGAACATGACATCGCGCGGCCGCGTATCGTCAGCGATGAACAGATTGTCATGATCGTCCAATCCATGCCGAAAGATACGGCGGAACTGCAACATCGGACGGGCATGTGGCCGCGAACGGTGGAGCGGTATGGCGACGCGATTTTGTCGTGTCTCGAACATGGGAAGGCCATTCCGGAAGCGGAATGGCCGAAACGGCGAGTCATGCCGATGGATGTCCGCGTGCTTAAACAGCGTGCAGATCGTGTGTTGTCACTGATCAAAAAGCGTGCGGAGACGCGGCAGATTGATTCTGTTTTGGTTGGAAGCCGCCGTGATGCGGAATCGTTGGTTTTAGCCACGGAAGAGAAGGCATGGCCGTTCCATCATCGTCTGCTGGAAGGATGGCGCAGAGATGTGTTGGGCGACGTCATCGAAGAGATGGTGCAGAGCCATTTTGCGAAGTGATAGGATTCTAGATTTCTAGGATTCTAGACTTCTAGACTTCTAGTTTTTCCATGAGCCATCAGCCATAAGCTATAAGCACCATAAGGTTAATTAAAAACCTTACGGTTGGAAGCGGGCAGGATGTTCATGGCTTCGCGATATTTCGCCACTGTACGGCGGGCGACGTTCAGGCCTTGCTCCGCGAGCATGTCGGTGAGTTTTTGGTCCGAATACGGCTTGCCCGGTGGTTCGGATTCGATCAATGCGGCGAGTTTCTGCTTGATGGCACCGGCCGCCACATCCTCTCCATCCGCACTACGATATCCGGTCGAGAAGAAGAAGGAATACGGATAGAGCCCGTAGGGCGTCATGAGATATTTGTTCGCGATGGCGCGGCTGATGGTGGATTCGTTGTAACCAAGCTGCGCGGCGATGTCGGACTGCGTCATGGGGCGGAGCTGTTCGGGGCCGTTTTCGAAGAAATCCAACTGATGGCGCATGATGCAGACGGTGACCTGCTTGATGGTGGATTCACGTTGCCCTATGGCGTTGATGAGGTCATTGGCACGGGTGATCTGTTCTTTAAGATAACCTTTGGCCTCTTTGTCATCCTTCGTGCTCATCGTCTTGTAAAGATCTTGATAGTAAGTGTTTACCTCAAGGCGCGGAATTGCGTCACGATTCATGACGACCGTCCATTGGCCGTTGATTTTCGTGATGGTGGCTTCCGGAATGACGACAGGAGCCGTCTCGTCGTCGTAAAAACGGCCAGGCGTGGGCGTCAAATCACGGATGCTTGGCATGGCGTTGTTGACGTCCTGTATGGTGCAACCGAGCTTGCTGGCGATGACGGGAATGCGGTTGTTCAGAAGATCGTCCAGACATTGATCGACGATTTTCCATGACAATTCGTATTTTTCGAAATTGCGCTCCAATTGGATCAGAAGGCATTCGCGAAGATCATGGGCGAGCATGCCCGGCGGTTCGATTTTCTTTTGGAGAAGCGTGACGAAATCATGGACTTTATCCGTCGCAAGTCCCGTAATGAGAGCAAGTTCGCCGTCTGTCGCGGAAAGATATCCAGTCTTTGGATCGGTCCTGTCCAAAATGGCCTGCGCCAATTGTTTGAGATCGTTGTCCTTTCCTGCGAATTCGATGACGGACGTCGAAAAATCGTCATAGGAATTTTGCGGCTTGGTCAGGGAGGAGAGGAAATATTCACGTGCTTCTTCGGGGGAGTTTTGATTTTTGGATTTGTCCGAAGGGGCCAAATCCATGTCAAAGGAATCGTCTGAAAACGTATCGTAACTAGCGAGATCTGCGAGATTTTCGTCTTTTTCCGCCAATTCCGCGGCTTTGTTTTGGTTGTCTTCTTGTGACGAATTGGACGCGGAGAAGTCGCCGAAGTCGATTTCAGGTCCGTTTGAGACGAGTTCGAGAACGGGATTGATTTGGAGTTCTTCGGCGACTTTCTGCTGGAGCTCCAGATTGGTCGTCTGGAGCAAATTGAGGCTCTGCAGCTGCGAGACATTGAGCGACTGAGTCTGCTTAAGTTCCTGATTCTGAGATGTTGAGAGGTTCAGATTCTGCTGCATATCAGACAAGGAGCTCAAGGCCGGTCAAATAGTCGGCTTCTGGAATATCGAGTGAAAGCGGATGATCGGGCGCCTGCTGGAGGATGCGCGATACCCGCGGCGACTTGCCTGCATCTCGTGCGGCATCGCCGACGACTTTTTGGAACAATTCAGGCGTCATGGCGCCCGAGCAGGAGAACGTCAGCAGCGCTCCGCCTGGATTCAACAGCTTGAACGCCAATAAGTTGAGATCTTTGTAGCCGCGGCAGCCTTTTTCCAACTGAGCTTGCGTCTCAATGAGTTTCGGCGGATCCAAGACAATCAAATCAAAGGACTTGCGTGAATCACGGCATGTGCGCAGATATTGGAAGACATCCGCCTTTTCATAGGTGAAGATGCTTTCGTCTAACTTGTTGGTTTCTGCGTTCTTACGTGCCATTTCCAAGGCGTATTCAGACGAATCGACCTGTGTGACGGAAGCTGCACCCAAACTGGCCGCGCGGAGGCCGAAGCCGCCCGTGTAGCAGAAGCAGTTGAGAACGGATTTCCCATGGAGGTCGATAGGGAAGGCGCGGCGGTTTTCGCGTTGATCTAGATAATAACCTGTCTTGTGGCCGTTGGCGATATCCACCCACAGATTCATACCATATTCATTTAGAAGGAATTTTTCTGGGAGCGGCTTGCCGGCCAAAAGGCCTTCCGATATTTCGAGGCCTTCGCGTGCGCGGGCGTTTGTGTCCGACCGTTCATAGACGGTCTCGATGCCTTGCATGTTCATGAGAATGTCCGTGATGACGCGTTTCCAGCGGTCCATCGCGACGGTCAGAAACTGGCAGACGGCGATGTCGCCATAGCGGTCGATGACGAGGCCAGGCAGTCCATCCGCTTCGCCAAATACGAGACGCCAAGCATTTGTGACTTTTGAAATGCCGAGCGATTCGCGATATTGGACGGCGGCTTCGATGCGTTTGCGGATGAAATCGTGGTCGATTTTCTCTTCCACGTCAAACGTCCAGACGCGTGCAATGATCTGCGAACTAGGGGAATAGGCGGCACGTGCGATCCATTTTCCTGTGGAATCATGGATTTCGATGGTGTCACCGGGCTGCGGTTCACCGTCGATTCGTTCGACTCCGCCTGAGAAAATCCATGGATGTTTGCGGAGCAGAGAGCGTTCGCGTCTGCGTTTCAGAATAAGGCTTGCGAGCATGAAATTTAACAATTAACAATTAACAATTAACAATTAACAATTAACAAAGAAGCCAAAGCATTGGTGTTCTGGATATTCTGGATATTCTGGAGCTTCTGGAGATGGTGTGAAATCATCAAATCCAGTTGTCCAGAAAATCCAGAACCCTGGTTTTTGCATTTGCTTTAAGCTTTAAGCTTTTAGCTTTTAGCTCTTAGAGAATCTGCTTGGCGGCGGCGCGGACTTTTTCGATCAAGGCGTCCGTATCGGCGTCCGAACGGTCCGGATTGGTGGCGATCATGACGGCGCGGTTGAGGATTTCGAGCGATTTCGGGCACTGGTCGCGTTTGAGATCCATGCGGCAGTCTTTGTTTTCCTTCAGATTATACGGATTGAGAACAGGATTGGGGGCGCCCTGTTTTTCGATGATGGGATCCCATTCCGTATAGACATGGCGGCCGGTCTTGCCTGCGATCATGCAGGGGAGGATGGCTTGGAAGCGATTCGCGGCATCCGCATCGGGGAGGAGGAAGCCTGCGTAAGCACCGCATTCCCAATCCAAGCTATTGTATTTCAACGGTTGGAATTCTTTGATGTCCGCCATGGCGTTGAGGATGCGTTTCTTCTGGGCACGCATGGCTTTGATCATGCCGGGGAGGCGGTCCAACTGGACGTTGAGGATGGCGCCTTCGATTTCGGAGGCGCGGGAACCTGCAGATGTGAACAGCGGGATGGATTTTTCACGGCCGGCCCAATAGAACTGGCAGCAGTCGATCATGCAGCCGATACGCATGGCCGCGTCGTCGTCGTTCGTGACGGTTGCGCCGCCTTCGCCAGCGGACATGTTTTTATAGTAGTTGAAACTGAAGGCACCGACGTGCCCGATGCTACCGCACATGCGGCCTTTGTAGGCGCCGCCAACGCACTGGCAGGCATCTTCAATCACCAGCAGGTTGTGCTTTTTCGCGATTTCCATGAGCGGATCCATGTCGCAGACAAGGCCCCACATGTGGACAGGAATGATGGCCTTCGTGTGCGGACCGATAGCGGCTTCAACGGCCTTCGGATCCATCGTCAACGATTCATCGATATCGACGACGACGGGAATGGCGCCGACGGCGAGAACGGCGATGGCGGTGGCGATGTATGTGCAAGCGGGCACGAGCACTTCGTCACCAGGGCCGATTTGCAGGCCGACGAGAGCGGCGTTGAGAGAGACCGTACCGCTGGTGTTCAGCATAACATGTTTGACGCCAAGGTATTCGGCATAGCGTTTTTCAAATGTTTCGCAGGCGTTGCCGATGCCGTAACGGAAGAGTTTTCTTGATCTGATGACTTCTGCGACGGCGTCGATTTCTTCTTGACCGATTCTGTACATGGATTAACCTCGTGAAAATGGTGATTGTTATGGTGAAAAATAGTTTTTTATAATAATAATAATAAAAGTATTGAAAGCCCAAAGTCAAATATTTTTGGTATGAAATTTGCTTGATTTTTTGTTTTTGCTGGGACAACTGGGACGACTGGGACGACTGGGACGACTGGGACAACTGGGACGACTGGGACGACTGGGACGACTGGGACGACTGGGACAGCTGGGACGACTGGGACGACTGGGACGACTGGGACAGCTGGGACATGTGGGATTATATGTGTTTTGAGTTGTTTTTTGCATGAAAGCGATTACGTTTTATGATGCGAGTTTTTAGAATCCATTAAAAGAAAAAGGTGATGATATCATGTTTAAGAAAAGTTTTCTGACGGGATTGTGCATATTGGCGTGTTGTGCGGGCGTGGAAACGGAGGCGGCACCGCGGCCGGCCATACCTTATACAGTGCGCGGCGGGCTGCCGAATTTCTTCCGTAAGGCGGAGGCTGGAAGCGGAACGGTGAAGGTCGGTTATTTCGGCGGTAGTATCACAGCGGCGGCTGGATGGCGTGTGCAGACGCTCGCATGGATGAACGAGACGTTCAAAGGCGTAACGTTTAAGGAAGTCAATGGCGCGATTTCCGGTACGAATTCACAGCTGGGCGCGTATCGTCTCCAGCAGGATGTGCTGCAGCACAAGCCGGATTTGGTATTCGTCGAATTCGCTGTGAACGATGGTGGTCCTGAAGAAGTGGAAATCCGTGCGATGGAAGGAATTGTGCGGCAGATTTGGCGGCAGGATCCGACGACGGATGTCTGCTTCGTCTATACAATGACGGGCAATATGCTAAAGGAATTCGAGGCGGGCAATCTGCCGCGCGTGGCCGGTATGATGGAAATCGTAGCGGACTACTATAAGATTCCAAGCATCCACATGGGCTATCATGTGGCGGAACTGCATCGCGCAGGCAAGCTGGTCTTCCAGTCGAAGGAGGACGAGGCGACGCGTCGCAAGATATTGGCAGAGCAGGGGATATGGCATTTTACGGGCGACAACGTCCATCCGTTTGGCGACACAGGGCATCCGCTTTATACGGATGCCGTGAAGGAAGGCTTCAAGGCGATTCGCGAAGCTGTTCAACCGGCGGTTTTGAAACATGAATTGATCACGCCGTTGCGTGCGGACAATCTGGAGACCGCGAAAATGGTGCGAGTCGAACCGTGGATGCTGAAAGGAACGTGGCGGAAGATGGATTCGACGACGGAGCAGCCCGCGAAGCAGATGGTGTGGCGGATGCCGAACATGTGGGTGGCGGAAAGCGTTGGTTCCAGCATCGAATTCAAATTCAAGGGGACGGAAGTGCGTATCTACGATGTGTATGGACCAGACTGCGGTGTCGTGACTTATTCCGTTGATGGCAAGACACTTGGACAAAGCATCCGCATGACGCGCGGCTATTGGTCCGATTGCTATGTTCTGGGGACGGTTGATGTGGCACTCAAGCTGGAGGATACCGTCCATACGGTGAAAGTTGAAATCGCTCCCGAACCGATTCCAGACAAGTTGAAATATCTGAACAACAGTCCGAAATACAAAAATATGACGGCGGAGGAGCTGGCGGCATCCAAATTCAACAAGCAGAATTGGTACGTCAGCAACGTGCTGATTGTTGGAGACATCGTGGAATAATAGTCAGTGGTTAGTGGCAGCCGCTTCGCGGAGCTAAAAGCTTAAAGCCAAAAGCTTAAAGCAAAGACATTAGTGGTTAGTGGCTAGTGGTTAAAGGAGATTATGATGTTTTACATAGGATGTCATCTGTCTGCGGCCGATGGTTTTTTGGCGATGGGCAAAGCCGCGCTTTCAATCAAGGCGAACGTCTTCCAATTTTTCACGCGGAATCCGCGCGGCGGCAGCGCGAAGCCAATCAAGCAGGCGGATGTCGATGCTTTTCTGAAGTTGGCCGAAGAGAATGACTTCGGGAAAATATTAGCCCATGCACCCTATACACTGAACGGCTGTTCGGCGGATGCGTCCATCCGCAAATTCGCCCGCGACACGATGGCGGATGATCTACAACGGATGGAATACGTGCCCGGAAACATGTACAACTTCCATCCGGGCAGTCATGTGCAGCAAGGCGTCGATGTCGGCATCGACTACATCGTCGAAATGCTGAACGACATCCTGTTTGAGAAGCAGCAGACGACGGTGCTGTTGGAGACGATGGCTGGAAAAGGCTCAGAAGTCGGCGGCAAATTCGAAGAGCTGAAACGGATCATGGATCGCGTGAAACTCATCGACAAGATGGGCGTTTGTCTAGACACATGTCACGTGAATGACGCAGGTTACGATATCGTCAATGATTTGGACGGCGTGTTGGCGGAATTCGACCGCGTCATTGGCCTGAAGTGGCTGAAGGCGATCCATTTGAACGACAGCATGAATCCGCTTGGGGCCCATAAGGATCGCCATGCGGTGATCGATGGCGGCAAGATTGGACTGGACGCGTTGACGCGCGTCATCAACCATCCGCAACTGCGCGATCTGCCGTTCTATTTGGAAACGCCGAACGAACTGGAAGGCTACGGAAAGGAGATCGCGCTGCTGAAGAGCGTGAGAAAATAACGTTTACAGCGTCAGCCGTGACGTCAGATAATGGATGTCATGGACGGCTTCGTCCAATTTGTTGGAGCCAGCCTCGACGGAGAGATAACCTTCGTAACCGTCGCGTTTTAGGTTGGCTTCAATGACGTTGATTTGCGCGATGCCTTCGCCTGCGCGGACGATTTTCAGTTTGTGTTCGGCGACATTGCGGCCTTTCTCCTTCACATGGACGTGGGCGATGCGATCTTTTACGAGCGGATAGATGTCAGCTGGATTGTCGCCTGCGTCCAAAAAGTTTCCTGTATCGAAGCAGAGCTTTGCTTTTGGGCCTGCGATTTCAAGAACTTCCATGCATGATTTTGCGGAACAGACGAAATCAGGATGCGGGTCAAAATCTTCGATGGTCGCGTTGATTCCGAACTGCGACGCGAATTCAGCCATTTCTCCAAGTGCCTCTCCATAAAGCTTTTTGCAATGTTCAATGGAAAGACCGTCTGCGACTTTTGAACTATAGATTAACACATTGGTGGCGTTTAACACCGTGTGGGCGTATTCAATTTGACGGCGGCAATCGTCCAAAATTTTGGCGCGTTCAGCGGAATCTGGCTGGACGAGATTGAGGCCGATGTCATAACATGAACATGCCATGTCGTTCTCTTTCATGGCGTTAAGAAGGCGTTGCCATTTTTCGGGCGACTTGTCGTTCCATCCTCTCATGACTTCGATGGCGACGGCTCCCGCGTCATGGAAGGTCTTCACGAGGTCTTCCGGCGTGTAGAGATCTTGATCCAAAGCGCCGTGATAGGGGAAAAGCATGATGGAGATTTTCATGATTAATGAGTAATGATTAATGAGTAATGATTAATGAGTTTGTGTAAAGCATAATGGCAAAATGGCAAGATGCAAACCAACGCACAAGAAAGAAGTCGTTTTCTTGAAAAACATTGGGTAAAGCGTACATTGAATGGAGTGTTTTTCTTACCATATATAAAGGAGCGACAATGAAGATCAATAATCTGGAGAAGTTTCGGGCGGTGGTTGCGTCGGGCAAGACGGCATACGGCATGGTCATCACGATGTTCGATCCGAGCATGACGGAAATGGCGGCGGATAGCGGCATGGATTTCGTGTGGATCGACATGGAGCATTCACCGATGACAATCACGGATGTGCAGAACATGCTGATGGCCGTGAAAGGGACGGATTGCGCGGCATTTGTGCGCGTTCCGTGGTGTGTGAACTATCTTTTGAAGCCGATTCTCGATCTGGGGCCGGCTGGTGTGATCATTCCGATGGTGAACAATGCGGAAATAGCGCGGAAAGCCGTATATGCATGCAAATATCCCGTTCACGGCGGCGAACGTGGCTTCGCGACGCGGCGGCAGAATTGCTACAATGCGATTCCGATTCCGGAATACGTGGCGATGTCGGAACACGATCCAATGGTCATCGTGCAGATTGAACACAAGGAAGCGGTAGAGAATATCGACGAGATTCTGGCGGTGCCTGGTATCGACAGCGTATGCATCGGACCATACGATTTGTCAACATCTTACGGCAAGCCTGGCCAATTCGACGATCCAGAGATCGCGAACGCCATCGATACAGTTCGTGCGAAGACGAAGGCGGCCGGCGTGATGCTCGGCGGTTTCTGTGGCAACCAGAGTTTCTGGACAAACCGTCCGATGGACTGGAAGGCGCTGTGCGACGATTTGGGATGGATGTCTGCTCGCTTAAGAGAAATGCTGAGCGACTATCGTCGCAATGATTAATGATTAATGATTAATGATTAATGAGTAATGAGTAATGAGTAATTACTGAAGAGGAGGAAGGAATGAAAACAGATAATATAATTGCTGATAAAAGTAAGGCATTTGCTATACGAATTGTAAGAATGTATAAATATTTATGCAATGATAAAAAAGAATATATTTTATCAAAACAAGTATTGCGAAGTGGCACAAGCATAGGAGCTAATGTCAAAGAGACTAATTGCGCGGTCAGCAAGCCAGATTTTTATACGAAAATTGGAATAGCTCTCAAAGAAGCAAGTGAAACTGAATATTGGATTGAATTATTACATGAAACTGAATATCTAACGGATGTGCAATTCAACAGTATATATGCTGATTGTCAGGAAGTTTTAAAATTGTTAATGTCTATATCTCGAAGTAAAAAAAGAACTTATAATAATGTTTAATGATTTTATAATATATTTAGCATGTGTGTGATAAATAGCTAAGTATCGGCATTATAATAATTACTCATTACTCATTACTCATTACTCATTATGAGAACAACTTTGGATTGTTTGCCTTGCCTGCTGAACAACGCGTTGAATGTGGCGCGGTTCAGCACGGCGGATGAAAAAGCGCGGAAAGCCATCATGATGGATGTGATGGCGATGATGTCCAAATTGGACATGCGGCAGGCTCCACCATATGCGGCGTGGCGCACGAATGAAATCGCATGGCGGCATTCGGGCGGAGTCGATGCGTATATCCAACAGAAGGATCGTTCGACGGAAATGGCGTGGAAACTGTTGGAATCGCTGAAGGAAACGCCAAACTATAATCCAGAGTCGTTTGAATGGCGCGTGCGGCTGGCAGTGGCAGGCAACATCTTGGATTTCAGCATCTTCTGGGATTTGGATATCCGTGAAGCGATGAAATCCGTCGCGGAAGCCTTTGAAAAAACAATCAATGTCGTGGCCATTAATCGTCTGGAGACGTTGATGGGCAGGGCTAAGAAAATTTTGTATCTATTGGACAATGCAGGCGAAGCAGTGTTTGATCGCATGCTGATGGAGCCGTATCGCGACAAAATAACAGTCGGCGTTCGCGGGTTGCCTGCGTCCAATGACATGACGCGTCGTGAATTGACCGCCTCCGGATTGGATGGCTATCCAGTCATCGACAACGGGACATGCCTGCCTGGCGTCATTCCGGAATTCATTGGAAATGAGATGAAAACGGCGTTGGAGGAGGCGGATTTAGTGATTGCGAAAGGGCAGGGCAATTTCGAATGTCTGAACGAAACGCCGTATCCACTGGCGTTTTTGTTCATGGCGAAATGCCCTGTCGTCGTGAAGCTTCTGAAAACGGAGATGCGTTCACTGCAAGTGAAGCTGATGAACATATGATTATCGCGAAATACGCAAGTAAAAGATGTTAAATTATATATGTTCAATCTTTTTTTTAATATTGGATGATATAAAATTAAAGACCATTGCCAGGACATAACAAAGAATCAGCCCCCAAACGAGTACTAAAAGAGCAAATTTCGGTAGGAAAAGGATTTTTTGAGTATATTCACGCGTTACATTGAAGAACAAGCAATGAATGAACCACATTAATAAAGAGTATTTGCCAATGGAGACTAGAAGTTTGGTTACAATGCCGTACTTGATTAATTTGAGTATATTAATGAGACCGTAGAGAAAAAAAGGAATGGACAAAGTGCGGAATGTGCATGGCAAGATGAATAAATACGGATCCCTGGCCTTCCAGCAGAACAGTTTGGCTTGAAGACAGAAAGTCGAAATCAATAGAAAAGAATAAAAGAATATCTTAATGACATTATTGTTAAGTTTCAATACGATACCATCAATTTTTTGAAAAATATTAAAGTATGCCACTATATAACCTATTAGAATCATAGGAAAGAACATCTGAAAATTTAAAAAGATATCATATAAACACGAATTATCTTTTTTTTCCCAGAGTAAACGGAATAAAATTGAAGGAAGATAAAAACTAACAAATAGAATAACAATCTTTTTTATGCCTTTTGGTTTAACTATAAGAGGAAGTAACAACATTGATATGGAATAAAAAATGACATACCAGCAGAAAATCATGATGTTATGCTGGATAGCTAATGCCTCAAAGAAAAAAGAACTTAGTGAAAAATGTATTGTGTTAGTAGCTAGAGCTATTATATAATATGGAATGAAAACACACCAAAATGGGATAAGGATACCGAGTATTTTTTTTAGCGAATAGTGTAAATCCTGATGCTTGTTAAATACATAAAAATATCCCGTAAAGAAGGCAAAGACAGAAACACATATTCTCAATTGATACGGATAATGTGTCAACCATTCCAAATGAGGATAAGAAACTCCTTGAATATACCATTGGGGAGATTGAAAAAAGTGATGTATAAACATCAGAATCAACATAACTCCTTTAATGATATTCGTTAAAGTTTTATCAAAATATGGACTTAATGTGATAGGTTGGTAAGAATTGCATTCTTGTGCTTCTGTATTTATGCTTTGCATTTTTATATCAATAAATGGATAGACATTTTTTAGGGTAGCGAGAATTGTATCAGCTTGTCGATGAGGCTGGAATAGGTGATTCCAGAGGCCTGCATCATGCGCGGATACATACTGATGTTCGTGAAGCCCGGAATCGTGTTGATTTCATTGAGAACCCACTGGCCGTCGTTGCGGAGGAAGAAGTCGATACGAGACATTCCACTGCATTCCATGACTTTAAATGCTTTGACGGCGATGGCACGGACGGCATCCTGTTGGGAAACGGTGAGTTTGGCGGGAACGCTGAGCTGTGCGCCGTCGCCCATGATGTATTTCGCGTCGTATGAATAAAATTCGACTTGCGGAATGACTTCGCCCGGCAGGGCGGCGAACGGTTCGTTCGTGCCGAGAACGGCGCATTCGATTTCGCGGCCGACGACGCATTCTTCAATCAACAGCTTGTTGTCGTATTGGAACGCGTCGGCCACGGCGGCTTCCAGTTCGGTGGCGTTGTGCGCTTTCGTCACGCCGACGGAAGAACCTGTGCGGGCGGGTTTTACAAATACAGGCATACCGAGCTTCGCAGAAACGTCTGATGTATTCAATTCATCGATTCCCTTGCGGAGGACGATGCCTTTCGCGACGCGGATGCCATTGGCCGCGAGAAGCTGTTTCGTGAGATCTTTATCCATGCAGTTGGCGGAGGCGGAAAGACCACAGCCGATACATGGGCAGTTCAACATCTGGCAGAGGCCTTGGAAAGCGCCGTCTTCACCGTTGTGTCCGTGGAGGATAGGAAACATCACATCGAAGGGATGCTGATTGCGGCTATTCAGTTCGACCAACACGGGGCCGTTTTCGGTAAGCATTGGAAACGAAGGACTTCCCTTGTCTGAAAGGGCGATTTTCGCAGGATCGTCGCCATTGACAACGAAATCTTTGTCTGCATAGAGATTCCAGACTCCTTTTTTATTGATGCCGACGAGGAGGATTTCGTATTTATCCTTGTCAATGGCTTCGAGGACGTTACGGGCTGATTGGAGGGAGACTTCGTGTTCGGTGGACTGGCCGCCGCAGGCAAGGCAGACGATTGTTTTGGACATGGAATGAGACCTGTAATATGGTTAAAACGTTTTGAAAATCAATAGGGGGTGGTTGGGTGGAAATGTTAGGGTGAAGGTAGTCGCAAGTGCTTCGTTGAGAGTCGCTTGCCACCAACGGCTCGGTGCGAGGCCGTTCAATGGATATTTGAGATTTTGTGATTCGATATGCGTGTCCGGCTCCATGGCGAAGATGGATATCTGCTGGCCAATGTAGGCTTCAGACGTGCCGGATTCGAGCATGACTTCGAAGATACCGTCATCCGTAACCATCTTGATTCCATGAACTTGTTGTGCAAAATCGACGAGAAGAGAGATGTTTCCAAGCGTGTGGTCTTCACGTTTTCCCGTGGCTCCGAGAATGACGATGTCCGTCCAGCCGTTGGCGAGACAGTAACGGAACGCCTTGTTGAGGTCGTTCGTGTCCTGTTCTGTGACATGGACGATCATGGGGGCGAGCTTCTGCCGCAGTTCGGCGGAAATGCTGTCCAGATCGCCGATGACGGCGGTGGGCATGCGGCCTGATTCCATCATGGCGATGGCGGCACCGTCGCAGCAGACGACGCGCGTCGCGCTATCAAGCACTGCAAGTGCTTGCGGCGCATGTGGAAACGTACCATTGGCTAGGATGACGGTTGGAGAAGAGGACATGATTTAGAAGGGACGAAAGAGACGAAAGGGACGACTTAGTTTTCGGAAAAACGCGTTTGTCTTAGTGCCTCGTAAAGAGCGATGGATACGGAGTTTGCGAGATTATGGCTACGGGCGTGTTCACCGGGCATTGGCAACGTGAAAAGCCGCTCGCGGTAGCGTTCGTAGAAGGGCGGGGGGAGGCCGTGGCCTTCGTTGCCGAAGATGAGCCAATCGCCTTCTTCGAACGTGAAATCGTAGAGGCTTTTCGTCGTTTTCGTACTGCAGAACACCATGTGGTCGAGACTGGGATTGTTTTTCGTGAGAAAATCATCCCAATCTTCGTAGATGGAAAGGTTTAGATAGGGCCAATAGTCGAGGCCCGCACGGCGGAGATGCGCTTCATCCAACAAGAAACCGAGCGGCTTGATGAGATGGAGGGCTGCATCCGTGCAGACGCACAGCCGCCCGATAGTTCCCGTGTTTTGCGGTATTTCCGGTCGGACGAGCACGATGTTATAGCAAGGCTTTTTGTTTGCGTCCATCGTCGGTCAGATGCGGTAGGATTTGCGGAAGTTCTCGTCGTAGAGCAACTTAAGGAAGATGCCACCGACGACGGAGCGGGCCTGGAAACCAACCTTGCGGGCGTCGGTTGTCTCATACCAGTCGGTCAGCGGAATGCGGTCCGGCGTGTTCTGGAGGAATTTCATGACGGGGGCGAGAATGGCGGCGAAATCGTCGTCATTGCGCGTCAGCGTCGCAGACCAGAGGATCCAGTCGATCTTCGTGTAGGTGCGGCGGTTGTCAAGCGGGAGGCCATATTCGCCTTGAATCTTGCGATAGTGGGCGAGTTCGCGTTTGGCGACATCATCGGAGAAGAGGTTGAGGCCGAGCAACTTATCCCACACGAGATTGTACTTTTGGCTCCATGTTCCGGGCTGGTCGAAGGCGAGACGATATGCGCCATTGTCGTCGAGAGCGTCCTTCTGCCAACGATTGGCGGCGTTTTGCGCGGCGACGAGATATTTCTCCGCGATGTCGTTCTTGCCGAGAACTTTAGCAATCTGCGCATAGGCTCCGAGGCCCATGATGGCTTTCAATGAAAGATTCGTGTTGTGAGCGAGATGTCCTGCGAAATCGTCCGTGCAGAGTTGGTTCTCCGGATCATAGCCTTTCGCGAGGAGATATTCGGCCCATTTGCTGAACGTGTTCCAGTATTTGGAGGCGAATTCGACGTCGTTTTCGAATTTGACGAGAGCTCCCGCAAGAATCAGCAGATTGCCGCTTTCTTCTACGGGCATCTGGTTGGTTTCGTTCTTTTCGCCGCCGCCATAGACCTGTCCGTTGGCCAGCGGATAGGTCCCGAGATCGTGCGGCGCGAAGCTAAACGGCCACCGTTTGAGTTCGGCGTAGTTGAGAATCGGAATCAGCATGCCTTTCAGAAGTGCTGGCTGGACAAGGAGATAGAGCGGCGCGGAGGGATACGTCACATCGACAGTGCAAATGCAACCGTTGGAGAAGTTTTCCTTCGAGAAGAAATAGGGCGTGCCGTCCGTCGCGGCGACGAGTTTGTGGGCGGCGATGGATTGGCGATAGGCGATGGCGCAGAGGGCGGCGTAGTCCTTTCCGCCAACCTTTTCCGCGTCTCCAAGTAGTTTCTTATCAAAGGCTTCGCATTCTGTGGCGATCTGCGGAAGCTCTGCTTCCGCGGCGTTGAGCATGGCGGAGAATGCGAGGCCGTCGCGCCGCCAGTAGGCGACGAGACGCTGGTTGAGATATTCGACGCTGAAAATGTCGTCGTAAGCGGCGACGACATGGAAGTTTGCGGAGGCGTTTGCGGCGATGTTCAACGTCGTGGCGGCTGCGGCGGCGATAATGCGCGGACGGCGGTACGGATTGCAGGATTCGAGACGGTCATCCGCAGGAAGTTTTCCATTGTCGCGGAAGGAATTGCGCATTTCGTCACGACCGCCGAGCGTGGAGATGAATTCCGTTGTTTTCGGAAGACCGAGATAGAAATAGCCCCATTCGATGCGGAGATTGTCGCCGACACGACCGAGCATGTTCGGGCGGGCGGATGTGAAGCTGAGCAGATTCATAGTGGCGATTTGGTAACGGCCACCGAGCGTTGGATCCTGCGCGTCGTTCACGCAGATTTCGCTACCGAAATCAATATAGACTTGCGCGTCATGCGGCTTGCCGTCGATGGAAGCGACGTTATAGCAGATATACGTGACAGGGCGGGACAGGATGTCCAGTTTCTGCGGAAGGGCGGGCGTCAGGAAGGTGAGCGTCAGTTTAACGCCGTCTGCTTCGAACGTGTAAATGGTGCGGGTGGGGAGGACGGTGACGGAGGTCTGCGGCAGTTTGTCGAATCCGCGTGGGTTGCCGAGATAGCAGTATGGCTTGCCGTCGATGCGGATGATGCCGCAGATTTCGTGGTTGGCGCCAGTCCAATGCTTTGTCCACGAATCGTTTAGGTTGTCTGACGGTGACCAGATGGAGAAATAGGGGTCGTGGACAATGAGCGGATAGGACGGATAGCGCATGTGGTTTTCCTTTTGAATGGATTGTGTTTGAAAAGACTACAATACAATATGATTAATATAGCGTGGAATGACGAAAAAGGGAATAAAAAAGCCTGAAAGTTCGTGAAAACTTTCAGGCTTTTCAATGTGGATGCGTTTAAGTCAGCTTATTTGTCCCATGCAAGATAGGGCTTGCAATCTTCGCTGCTCCAGAGGAACGGGAAGGCGGACAGCGTGTTGGTGCGGTTGGGAGTCTTGTAGGTCTGGACATGGCCGTCCAGATGGAGGACGTTGCACATCTGGCCGTGGCGAACGGTGGGATAGCCCCAGCCAGCGTCCGTCACTTTGCCAAGGCTCGGGCTGTAGCGCCAGAAGCCATAGTCGCGGATGTTGCCTGATGAATCATGGCCGTCCGTTTCGCAGAAGATGATCTTCTTGGAGGGGGAGGTCATCTGCTGTGCGGGATAGGATTTTGCGCGGGACATGATGCTCCAGTTGGAGCCGTAAGAGCAATCATTATTCCAGTTGGTGCGATCTGCGGCGGCGGGGCAGAACATTGCTTTGGTGTCCAGATATCCGCTGGAGCAGTGACCCGTGTTACGCGTCCAACCTTCGAGATTGGCGTAGGCGACTCCCAGCATGACTTCGTTCCAGAAGGGGTGCTGGAGGGATGTGCCGTTGGGCCATTTGTCGCCAGGCGCGCCGTTGTCAGTGGGCGGCAGAAAGCCTTGGTAGTCGCTGATATACATGGCGGAACCGGTGCCGAGCTGTTTCATGTTGTTGATGCAGCTAATGGCGCGGGCCTTTTCGCGGGCCTTCGCGAGGGCGGGGAGCAGCATGGCGGCCAGAATCGCGATGATGGCGATGACGACCAGCAGCTCGATCAACGTGAAATGACGTGATTTCTTCATGTTTCTTTCTCCTTGCATTTGTATTG